>Ga0209728_1001185_pt1 | contig 16846 bp, 16 predicted proteins | sample RifGroD1_FD_183997 | JGI IMG/M metagenome (GOLD analysis project Ga0209728, IMG submission 183997) | Groundwater microbial communities from Rifle, Colorado, USA - Groundwater D1 (SPAdes) (version 2) | ecosystem: Environmental > Aquatic > Deep subsurface > Groundwater | place: Rifle, Colorado... | reverse complement strand
GTTGGAAAAAAGAATATGTCGAAGAGAATATAGATAGTGTAAAAACTATGCCTATAGTAGCACAATTTCTTGATGATGATAATACAATTCCTTTTGGAGCACATGGAGAATTAAATGCAAAAGATGGTAAAATAACATTTCAAGATAGTTTAGTTGTAGGAGCATTTGAAGATGCATTTATTGATGAAAATATAGAAGTAAATGGTAAGACTATAACTGGTCTTGTTGCAAAGGGATATATATTTGATCAGCGTTTTCCTGAACTTGTAACATATTTACAAGAACAATATGATAATGGGGAATCAGTTGAAAGTTCCGTAGAAATTTGTGCAGATAAATCACAAGGTAATACAAAAATAATTTATGATGGCGGGTGGAAAGAAAAAGGTCGTATTCCTCAAACATATCAATATTCTGGACATGCAATAGTTATAGGAGTTGAACCATCTGATAAATCAGCTTTAATGTTAGAATTAAATTCTAAATTAAATAAAATAACAAGAAAGGAGGAAAATATTTTGGGTGAAGAAAATAATAACAATAACATTACTACCCCTATTCCCATTCCTATTCCTAACACTAACAATATCATAATTGAGTTAAATGAAATGAATTATGACGACATTGTAACTATAATTGAAAATGCTTTTAATAAAAAATTCAATATGTTAAATGTAAGCAATGATGATTATAGATATTTCTATATTCACAAATTTTACCCCACTAATTCTACATTTGTAATGAAAAGTTATTATAGTAGAGGAGAATATTACAAAAGTTCATATACTATTGAAAATTCTAAAGTTACTATTGCAGACATTATTAAAGTAGAAGAATCATGGGAACCAGTAGATGGTAGTCAATCAGTAGAAGTAAATAAATCATTAATTAATTTATTAAATAACATTACAAAGGAGGAAAATAACAAAATGGATGAAAAAATTGTATTAGAATTAAACCAAAAAATCGAAGATAAAATTAATGAAATTAATTCATTAACTAAATCTTTAGAAACAAAGGAATTAGATATCAACACTTTAACTAAATCTTTAGAAGAAAAAGCAACAGAAATTAATAGTTTGACTGAAAAGGTAAAAGAATCAGATGATAAAGTTGCAGAATTAAATACTACTATTGTAGAGGTTAATAAACTACTTGAATCTGAAAAAACTGAAAAAGAATCTCTTATTGTAGAAGTTAATTCTTTTAGAGAAGAAAAAGTTAAAGCAGAAACAGAAGCAAAAATTGCAGAAGTTAATTCTTATTTTGAAACAGAAATTACTAAGAATGGTTTTGAAGAATCTGAAGTTAATTCACTTAAATCATTTGTAGATGCTGTTGATTTAGAAGGTTTAAAAAGAGCAGAAGCAGAATTATGTGCTAAAAAATTTAAAGAATTAGTTGCTAAAGATGCATCTGTAGAAGTTAATACTAAGAATGATATGTTTATTGCAATTAAAGACAAAGAAATGAAGAAAGTTTCTGGAAGTATTCCTTCTTTCTTTAATTAATTTTGAAGAAAGTAAATATATAACTATATAAATCTAAAAAATATAAAAATAATAGGAGGTTATTTATTATGAGTTTATTCAAGTTTCATGATTCAAATTTTCTTAATATTCCTAACAAACCTAATGTATTAGCAATTGCCAATACATATAATGGTTATCAATTTAATGTTGTATCTGATACCCAAGTAGTCGTTCCGGATTTAGCGACTGCAAAATTAGGTGATATTTATGTAATGTTTAATATCATTGATAAGCCTAAAATTGAGAATACAGATGATTACAAAGTAGTTGCTGGTGAGTATATTCGTGCGTTTAGACTTAAAGATTTAGTAGGACTTCAATTAGATATGTCTGCTGATTTAGTTACAGATGCTTTTGCTGATGTTGCTGTAGGTAATTTTATTATTGGCAGAAGTGTAGCAGATACTACTAATACTCAAAAATGGACTAAAACTGCTGATGCATCTGCATATGAAATTTATTTGAAAGTAATCAAAAAGACTACTTTTGGTGCTTTTACCATCGATGCTAATGGAGGAACTGTCCCTGGTGGTTATGTTGTGGAAGTAATGGCAAACGATAATATCTAATTTTAAAAAGTAGTAAACAATAATTAAATAATTATATTATAAAACTAAAATAGGAGGAATTCAATATGAGTTTAGGAATTGATTTTAAGAATTTAAGTGAGAATGCAGAACAGATTGAAATTAATAAGATTGTAAAAAATAAATTGTCAAACGTAATGACAAATAAGCGTCCTAGTGAAGATGTGGAGATTTTTACTAATATTGTTTATGGTAAAGATGTATCTAAATATGGTAAAAAAGTTGATACAGTGATGGATAAGATTAAAACTCTAGCAGGAATGGCTGAAGATGGAAATACTCAAGCTAAAGCAGAGTTAAATGCTATTAGAACTGTTACTATCCAACAACCTTTAGAGAAGAGGTTGTCTATTAATGATGCTATGGGCCAAACTACACGAATCGGCTATAATGAGGAAATGAAGTATGAAGTGTACCAGTTACAAGGTGAAAAATCAAGAGTACAAGCAAGTTCTGGCTCGTTTGTATTCCCTACTGTAAAGAAAAGAACTGGTACTATGAGTACAAAAACAGCTACTGGAGGCGTTTCTGTGGATTATAGAGAATTGGCTTCTGGTGCAGTTGATGGCCTAAATAGGGCAAATGAACAAGTGCTCACAGATATGACCAATCAAATGGTACTTTCTCATATCAATGCTTTAAGAGCAGGTATCACTGCTGCTACTACTTTGAAAAACTATGCTGAGGGAATTACTAAGACTAATATTGAAGATGTAAGAAGAAAAGCAAGACGTTTTGGTAATTCTGTTACTATTTTAGGTGATTATAGTGCAGTTAGTAAATTAGGTGAATATGCTAATTTTGGTGTTGTAGCTGCTGGTACAGAATTTAGATTCCCTGAGTATGTAATGGAAGAAGTAATGAAAACTGGTCTTATTAAACAGTATAAAGGTAGTATTGTTGTAGAATTGCCTAATAGTTATAATATGATTGATCTTAATACTGCTGGTGATTTCTATGCTCCGCAATTACCTACTACTGATTTGTGGTTTTTGCCACAAGGTCAAATTTCACCACTTCAAATTTGTCTACGTGGTGGTTTGACTTCGATGGAAGGGACAGATCTAAACACAAGAAGTCACGTAATTCGTTATGATTGGGAATTTGGTAATTATGTTGTGCCTGAATATATTCCATTTATTGGATATATTTATTCATCTGATCTAGCAGAATAAATTTTAAATAAACCCTTGACAGATTGTAAATATAATAGTATAATACGAATAGGGATAGATATGAATTAGCTATTCATATTAAAAAGAGTAATTCCGATACTCCTTCCCTATTTTTATTATTATATAATAATCGGAAAATTAAAATTACTACGGAGGTAATAAATGAGCAGAGGAAACAAACTTACATATGATATTATAAAAGAATACATAAATAATAATATTACTGGAAATGGTTGTAGTATTATAACAACTAAAGATGATTTTGAATTAGAAAAAGATAGACTATCAAAAGCATGTACTTTAATAAAAATAGAAATAAAATGTTCATGTGGAGATATTTTTATTACTAATTTTAATAATTTTAAATCATATAATAAAAAGCAATGTAATAAATGTGGTAAAATGCTCATGATAGATAGTAAAAAATTAAATTATAATGATGTTAAATATTTCATAGAAAATGAAAGCAATAGTGGATGTAAATTAATAAGTGAATCATATATTAAAGCAACTGAAAAATTAAATATACAATGTAAATGTGGGATAATATATAGTGCTTCATACGCAAAATTTAAATATGGGAATCAGAGAGAATGTCCTAAATGTAGTCATATTAGAAGAATTGCTGAAAGATCTAGTACATTTGATGAAGTAAAATATTATATTGAAACAGAAAGTAATAGTGATTGTAAATTATTAAGTAAAAAATATCTTGGTATTATAAAAAATTTAGAAATTAAATGTAAATGTGGTGAAATATTTTATACAAGCTTTAATAATTTTTTAAACAGAGACAAACATCAATGTGATAAATGCTCTGAAATAAAAAGAAAATTAAATTGCATACAGAAATGGGGATTTGACAACCCCATGAAAAACAAAGAAGTATCTGCAAAAGTAAGAGATACTTTATTTAAAAACAATAATGCACCACGTTCTAATCAACAAATTTATATTCATCAGTTAATTGGTGGAGAAATAAATTACCCATATTATAATGCTTCTCTAGATATTGCATTTCCAGAAGAAAAACTTTATATTGAATACGATGGTGGAGGTCATTGTCTTACAATAAAATTAGGACAAATAACACAAAATGAATTTGATAAAAAACAAAGAAATAGATGGTATTCATTATATCGTTCTGGATGGAAGAGTGTAAATATCATCTCACGCAATGACAACCTCCCATCAGACCAAATAATTCTAGAAATGCTATCTTATGCACGTACATATTTAATTAATCATCATTACATAAAGTTTGATATAGACAACAACAAAATAATAAATTCTCAAGGTGAATTTGATTTTGATTATGGTGAACTAAGAAAAATTAAATTAACAGACTTAAAAGAAGCAATCTAATATGCTTCTTTTTTATTTGCACAGTTTTAAATCAAAACAAATCAACAAATCAAAAACAAAAAGGTTAAATGGAGGGTAAAATTTATGGCAATTGACATGAATAGTAGATCAAGGGTTAAAAATCTATGTGATTGGCCTGTTTCGTGGGAGAGATACAGTATGGATGGAGATGAATTCATCAAAGCAAATCAAACTGTATATATCCCTAATATGGAAATTGAAACGCAAGTACAAAATAATAATCCTTTTTTCTCTGGAACAGACACATTGGGTTCACACGCAAGAGTTTATATTGAGAATCCAGAAATGAGAGAACATCTTGGTTTTGATAATAAAGAAGAAAAAAGAACTCAATTGATATTAAATGATGAAAAATGTAAAGAAATATTTGAATATAAAACATTTAGTGTATTTAAAAAACATGTAATTGAAAATATAATTACTAATCAAGAAAAATCTAAAATAGTTAATTATGCTAAGAAAAATAAAATAAATAATTATGATCAAATTCAGTTTATTATTGAACATACAGGTCTGCCATTCAAAAATGATGATAAAAATGATGATTAAAGGGAGTGAATAAAATATGCCTACTCCCCTATTAGAATTATACGATACATTCTTTATAAAAGCAGGTAGAAGTTATTTATATAAAGAAGATCAAGTATTTCAATTTTTAAAAACAGGTATTTCAAAAAGTAAAAAAACAGTACCATATGATTTATCTTATAATGTTTATGAAGATAACATGGTTATAACTGTTTATAATATTGCTGAATCAAATGGTAATATACAAATAGTGATAAACTCTAATACATATACTATTGATTTATTAGTTACAGATACAAAAACAGATATTATTAATAAAATAAAATTAGCAATACAAAATGATTGGACTTTTGATATTTCATATATTACTAATCCTAGAATTAAAATTAGTAAATTAAATATTGACAATATTAATGTTAAAATTAATGATATTGATGATACAAATGTTTTTATTGTTGCTAATAGAACGTATGATGGTGAATTTACTGGTATTGTAGAACAAGATGCACTTGAATTAATTGCTTTAAATATGTTGTTAGAGCAAAAAAGACAGAGAAAATCAGAGTTAGATTATACTAAAATATATTTGGGAACAAAAGACTTTAACAAACTAATTGACAAAGTTGCAGAGTATAAAGTTTTAAATGAATCAATAAAACTACTTGAAGAAGAGATTTTTTTGTTTAGGCAAGAATTTTATTCTTATGAAAATTAGGTGTAATAATATGAATATGAAAAATACAATGAAAAGTAAAAATAAATATGAAAATAATATTCTTATCAAAACTCCTCAATATGAAATGAGTTTAAAGGACTTATGCAACAAAGAATATTTAAAAATTAATCATATAATGCATATGATTGAAAAAGAGTTTAATGTTTCTTTACATGATTATCCAGAATTAAGAGGTAAAATTCTTGATATAAGTAATTTTATTAGGAGAATACCATCTTCTGTTTCAGAGTGTTTAAATATTTAATAATAAATTGTAAATATAATTATAATAATAATTGTAGTATAAATTATAGATTCTATATAAAGGAGGTTATAAGTATGGATAGTTTTAAATTTGAAAAAGTATCTGAAAGTGAAAAATCTACATTAGATGGGGTAACTGCTGGTACTGTTTCAGCAAACAAAGCTGTTGTTGTAGGTGCAAATAAAAATGTTGATGTTTTAGCAATTGCAGATTTAAAATTAGGTGCTGGTGCAGGTACTTCTGTAAGTAGAACTGCTGCTCAAATTAATTTATTAGCACAAGGTGCTGAAGCAGGATATAAAATTGCTAGGGGTACTGCTACAATTGGTGCAGCAAGTGAAGATGTTGCAACAGGATTAACTACTGTTGTTGGTGCAGTAGTATCATTAGTTGGTGATCCTTCTATGACACATATGTTTTCTACTTGTACAGTAGGAAACCAAACAAATGCTCCAATTGCAGGAAGTATAAGAATTAAATCTTGGAAACCGACTGCTGCAAATGATGCTACTCCTATAGCTGCGACATCTACATTTGCTAATGTCGCATGGATTGCAATAGGTACATAGTAGTAAAATATAATTATATTATAATGTGAATATAAAAATTAAAGGAGGAATATATATTATGACGAATTTTATTGGAAGAAGTTTAACTGCAAATTTGGCAGAGCAAAATGTAGAATTAAATATGGCATTTATTAATCTTATTGTTAATGATAGTGCAAATACTATAACGGTGACTTTTGACGAAGCAACAACTTCTTCAAACGTAATGGTTTTTAAAGCAGGAGAACAAAGAACAAATATCCCTGTACCTTTTGAAAAATTATATTATAAAGCATCTGCTGATACTTCTGCATTTAGAATTGAAGGATTGTCAAAAACACCATTTTAATAATTAATAGTTAATAAAGAGTAAAGTAAATAAAATCTTTACTCTTTATTAATATAATTTATAAAAGGTTGTGATTTATGAATACAAGACAAGAATGGTTGAATACAGATAATACATCTTCCCAATTTTATTCTGCTGAAGAAACTATATTTAATGTAAAAGAAAATTTTGATATAAGAAGAAATTATAGTGCTGAAGGTGCAGATGTAATTGTTGATGGAATTGAATGTAGAGCATTAGTTCAATATTTTTCTAATCCATTAAATCAAGCAAAATATGATAAAGAATTACATGTTCCGATGGAAATTAGTATTCATACTGGTTCATTAATTGAATATGAAGGATTTAATTGGTTGGTAACAGGGAATGTTGATGATTTACAGGCATATAAAAGTACTGGTATGGTTAAATGTAACGACACACTAAAATTCTACAACAAAACCCAAAATAACCAAAACCACATCCTATACAATATTCCTTGTATTATACAAAACAGCAATATAAAACTTGATAATGATAAATTTATGTTCCTCCCTGCCGACGAACATATTTTAATTTGTAGCAATAATGCAGATTCTAGCAATATAGATTTAAACACAAGATTTATATTAAATGATAATGCTTATTCTATTATTGGTATAGACAATATAAGTAATCAAGGATTATTAAATATTAGAATTAAAGATGATCAAATAAATTCAGATGATAATTTAGATTTAAGTATTGCTAACTACTACTCTCATCAAATAGTTAGAGAAATCTACATATTGAATGGCACTTCCGCATCACTTCTTTTCAATAATGCCACATTACAATTAAACATACAATGTAAAGATAATAATGTAATTGTTGATAATCCTATTATTGCTTACTCTTCTTCAAACATTAATATTGCTACAGTTTCTTCAACAGGATTAATAACTTGTAAAGGAACAGGTGATGTAATAATCACTGCTACTTATAGTGGAGTTAGTGATACTATTACTATTCATGGTGATATTTCAGAAGTTGATAATTATAATATTGTGATTACACCACTTGATGAAACATTAAAAATAAGTAGAAGTATTACATTGACAGCACATGCAATGAAAAATGGTGTTGAGGATTTAACTAGAGAATTTATTTGGGAAATTAGAAATTTAGATGGAAGTAGTAATTTTTATTCTAGTATTTTTGTAGATAATGCGAATGATAGGATTTGTGTAGTTACTGCTAGTAGTTCTGGTAATATTGCTAATAAATATGTTGTTGTTAAATGTTCGTTAACTAGTGATAATAGTGTTTATGTGGAAAGAGAAATTAAATTGATTAATTTGTTTTGATTATTTTTAGGAGGTTTTAATAATTGCAAAAAGCAGGTCAATCATTAACTGAAATTAAAAATCAGATATTAGCGAAAATAACTAGTAATCAAAACATAATAAAATCTTTAATAATTGAAGATGAAAATTTTTTAAATGCTACACCTACATCAGAACAAGAAATTATTTTGAATAATCCAGACTTATTAATAAGAAAACAAATAATGTTAACAAAAAATATTACTGCAAAAACTAATAAGGATATGCCTTATATAACTTCTGCTTTTGGTAAATTTAAAAAACATAGTTATAATTATCAAAGTGGATTGATTTATTTTTATGTTGTAATACCCAATACTTGGGAAAAAACAAATTATGGAATTAGATATGATTTTATTTGTGATGAATTAGATAATATTTTTTCAAGTATAGGAATTGGTAAATTTGAATTTTATGAACGTGGTGATATGCCAGTTAATGAAAATTATTTAGGTCATTATATATCATTTGATATATTAGATTTTGGTAGATGGTGATTTTATGGATAATCTAAATATATATTTAAAAACACAAAAACCTATTAAATTTTATGATATTTGTATGATTCATCAGCCAAGTTATAATGATATTTTAATTTGTAAAGATAATTCTAAAAATAAAGAATCAGAAATTGATGATTTTGAAAAGTTTCTTCTTCCCTATTATATAACTCTTGATAATATTTCTGAAGAATTAACAGATGAACAGAAAATAGGATTAACAAATTTTGATTTATTGTCTAGTTCAAAAGAAATGTTGCATTATTTACTTGTATCATTAGAGTTTTTTTGTAAATCTGAAATTGTTGATTTTGATGAAGATGGAATTTCTTTTGAAGGATTTGAAGGTAAATTAAATAAATATAACTTTGATGAATTTGCAGAAATAATATTAAATGTTTGTGGTAGAGAACGTGCAAAAGTAGAAAAAAAAGTCTTTGCTAATGATAGGCAAAGAGATATATGGGAAAAACTTCAAGAAGGAAGAAGAAGAAATGCAAAAAAGAATGAGTTAAAAATGGAAGATATTTTAAATATTTGTGAATTTGGAGGCAAATATTATATTCCCATTGAAGAAATAATGAAATGGTCTATATGGAGAATTATAAATTGCTATAAGACAATCACAGGTATTAGTAGTTATGAAAATAGTTTTGATATATTTTTAGTTAGTGGTGAAAATAAATTGATTGAAGGTAAACATTGGACTGAATTAATAAAAATTGATTATAAACCAAAGGAAGAATATTAAGATTTTTGAGATTAATTAGTTAGTTAAATTTTAATCTCATATTATAGATTGTAAATATAATTTTAAAACGAAAGGGGATAATATATTATGTTACAAGGGATTCGAGATTCTGCCAACCTTCAAATTATTTCCAATGCAATAAATAAACCATTGCTTTATATTGATTATGCTAAAACGAGTACAATTGATTTCACAAGTGAGCAAATCTATGCCTACAATAAAAGTGTGAAAGCTATTAGATGGGATAAAAACAGAGAAGGTAAATTATGTAATTAATATAAATTACTATAGCCTCGTATGTATAGAAATATGCATAGGACATAGATTGAATTGCAGGTAATTCCTAAAGCTCTCATGCCACAACATAAGGATGAAATATGCCTAAGTGTGATGGAACGAAAGTAAAAAAAAGTTGAGAGATGGACTATGGTTAAATCCTAAAGTCTATAACAATGGATGTTCATGCAGGTAAGACTCGAATAGAGTAAACTTCAACGACTATTCCGCAAGGAAGTACACTACAAGCGATTGGTAGTGGAAGTGGTCTACCCTTAATAGGTAATGCTAAAGGTGAAGAAATAGTCTGCTCTCTATGCGAAAGTATAGGAAGTTCATGTTAAATAATTATAATTATTTAATTGAGAACTGCTTAGATATAGCGAATCTAGGTGAACACAAGGTACATTTAAAACTGATATGGAAATATATGAGAAAAAAGTGATCGCTTTATTATTTGGTACTGCAATTACTAGTAAAACCATGTCTGTTGCAAAAAGAGAAGTTTTAAGTGTTGCTGCTGGTGGTACAGGTGCAGAATTAAGTGCAACACCAAAGAGTGGTAGTTTGTCTGTCTTTATTTTAGATGCAGATCTTCATACTCATGGAGTAGAACAAACTGTTGGTACTCCTGCTACTACAGAAAATAAATATTCAATTGCAAATAATACAGAATTAACATTTAATGCAACTACATTTGCAAGTGCAGGAAAAGTTGTCGCTTATTATTTGTTAGATGGTACTCACAATAGTTTTACAGTAGATAATGTAAGTTTCCCTGGTGGATATACTATTTATGCTGATGCTGCATTAAGAGGGACAAATCAAGTTGATACATATGTTCAATATCAATTGCCCAATGTTAAGCCAAAGAGTAATGTAAGTATAACTATGGATGCTGATAACGTAACAACTCTTTCTATTGAATGGGACATTTTCCCAGATTCTGCTGGTAACATGATGCATTATGTAGAGGTTTAAATTAGGAGGAATAATATATGATAAAATTTAATGAAATAAAATTAGTTTATACATGCCCTGCTGCTCCTCCTGATGGTATATATATGGATAGAACATATACTATAGGCAAAGATAATAAAGGATTTTTCTTTACAGATGGTAATTATATTGAATATGTAAAAGAAAATGATTTGTGGTATATTAAAATGTTGTTTATCCCACAAGATAAAAAAATATCTTGGAATGATGTAGATTTTAAAGATGAAGTTAAAGAATTTAAAAGTATAATTGCTAAAGTTGAAGAAGTTAAGAAATAAACATTGACAGAATGTAAATATAATAGTATAATACGAATAGGGATAGATAAGTCTGATCAACTTATGACAAAGGGGATATTCCTGAATCCCCTTCCCTATTATAATAATTTCAGGACAAATAATTTCTACAGGAGGAATTGATATGTTAATATTACCGCAAACAGTAAATATAAAATGTAGACCAAACAACAAAAAATATTTAGAACCAAAAGGATATAATTGGAAATATAATGAAATAATTGAAATAAATGTTCTTGATTTAAGAGAAAATGCAAAAGTTTATGTTCAAGTAATATGTGATTATTGTGGTAAAGAATTTTCTCAAACTTATGATAAAATAATTTTTCAAAATAAAAATGGTATAATACATAAAGATTGTTGTAAAGGATGTAAAGGTAAAAAAATTAAAGAAAGTAATTTAATTAAATATAATGTTGATAATGTCGCAAAATTACAGTCATCTAAAGATAAAATGAAACAAACTAATTTAGATAAATATGGTGTTGATCATAATTCTCAAATAGAAGATGTTAAACAAAAAAAGATAGAAACATCTTTATTTAATTGGGGAAAAGAATTTTATTTCCAAACCGACGATTGCAAAGAAAAATCTAATCAATATTATAATGATAATTTTGGTGTAAATTATCCATTCCAAGTTAAGGAAATACGTAATAAAAGTATTGAAACGTGTTTAATAAAATATGGTACAGATAATCCAAGTAAAAATGAAGATATTAAAAATAAAATTTTACAAGTTTTCCGTGATAGATTTGGTTGTGATAATCCTATGCAAGTTGAAGAAATAAAATTAAAATCTCTTGAAAAAAGCATTGTTTCATTACATAAAAATGGTAATATACCAACAAGTAAACAACAAATATATTTACATAATTTATTAGGTGGTAAATTAAATTTTATTATAAATATATCAGCATTAGATATAGCATTTTCAGAAGAAAAATTATATATCGAATATGATGGTGGTGGACATGATTTAAGAGTTGTTTTTGGCAAAATGACACAAGAAGAATTTGATAAGAAAGAAATGAGAAGATATTATTATTTTAAAAATAAAGGTTGGAAAATTATTAGATTAATTTCTAAAAATGATTTATTGCCTTTAGATAATAAAATTATTGAAATGATTAATTATGCTAAAGATTATTTAAATACTGGACACTCATGGATTATTTTTGATATTGATAATAGTAAAATAAAATGTACTGAATATGAAAAGATATATAATTATGGTGAATTAAGACGTATTGTTAAAAAAGATATAGAAAATACATATGTAGTCTAATTTAATAGACTATTTTTTTATAAAAAACATTTCTAAAAATCATCACAAAACCAAACTTTCATCACAATATCCAATCCCACAAACCCTTTATTTATAAGGGTTTTTATTTTTGCTAAATTATTTAATTTCTTAATTTTAACATTTCAAATATCACAATAAATCATTCAATAAATTCAACAATTCTTCAAACAACAAATCTCACAACTTTTAATCGCAAAAAAGGAGGTAATCAAAATGTCAAGTGTAGGGGTAATTTACCATAGTGGTTATATTTCTAGTTTTCCAGTTAATAAAATAGGTGATGCAAATTATGATCCTTGGTTTATATTAACATCAAATAATCAAATTATAAATTTCACTGACCAATACGGTAATAAATGTAATCTTAATAGTTTATTCATTGAAGCAGAAAATACTGATTTAAAAATAAATATAGATGGTCATATTCTCTACATTCCAGCAAATGAATCAAGAGAATATAATTTTGAAAATATATCATCAATTCAAGTTATGAATTTAGCTGGAGTTAAATTACGATGGTCAGGGCAATTTGTATAAATTATACAAGAAAAGGTGATGAAAATTAAATGCCTATAAATAATAACAAAGTTGACGTATATGCAAGGCAATTAGCATCTCAAGGAGCATCATTTGTTAGTCCAACTGGTTCAGGTTTAATGGTAAGTTCTGGAGCAATAGTAAAACCAACAATTATATATAATACTGGTGGAACAGTAACTATTGGAAATAATGGTTCATATAGATTTTATCATACTACGAATTATTTTGGTGAAATAACTGAACATGCAATAGCTGGAACAACATTAAATATTCCAGATCAAATAACATCATATATTGTAGCGGATTATAATTCAGGAAATCCTCAATATTTTGTAACGACTGATTTATCAACTATTAATTTCTCAAATAAAACTGCTGTTTATACGTGTAGTCGTGTTGAAGATACAAATGTAGATATTTTGGATTGGGATGAGCCAGCTCTTTCTTTGGCAAATAAAATACTTCGTAGAGATATGGAATGTCGTAGATTTGAAAGAGTAACAGGATTAAATTTAAGCGAAGACACAGGAAGAAAAATAGTAATATCTGCTGGAGTTGTATGGCAAGGATCATTTAGGAATTCAAGAATACAAGTAGATTCTGTTACAAATCATTGTGAACAAGTAAATACAGATATTAATGGTGATTTTACTGGTTCAGTAGTTACTGCTTATAATAATTCTCAATTTGATACTGGAACAGGATTATCAACTCTTACAGATGGTAATTATGCAGTTAATTGGATATATAGAAGTATGGGTATTAATGCTAATAATATAATAATATTATTAGGTAATGGTGACTATGATTTAAATGAAGCAAAAACAGCACAACCACCTAATAATGTTCCTCCAACTTTATCAACTAATGCTTTGCTTATTGGTAGGATTGTTGTATTAAAGGGATCGCAAAGTTCCTTACAAATAGATTCTGTATGGACAACAACATATAGTCCATCTACGACTACAAGCCATTCAGGATTAACAGGTTTACAAGGTGGATTAAATGGGGATTATTATCATTCAAATCAACTTATAAATACTGATTCAGATGTTGAGTTTTTATCAATTATAGGTAAAGCAAATACTAATGATGGGAGCACAAATGTTTTTGAAGGAAAAGATTCTGATGAAGCAACTATATTTTCTATAGATTCTGATGGTAAAGTAGGCATTGGTGGAGCACCTTCAGCAGTTTCTACAACTAAGTTAAATGTAGTTGGAGATGCTGTAGTAACTGAAAATATGGGTATAGGTGGATTACCTGATGATACTGCAAGTCTTAAAGTTACAGGAGATGCGATAATAACTGGTAATTTACATGTAATTGGTACAACTGAAACTGAAAATAGTGTAGATTTAGAAGTTTTAAATAAGAATATATCTTTAGCTGTAATTGAAACACCTTCAGACGTTATAGCTGATGGTGGAGGAATAATTTTAAAAGGAACGACTGATAAAACAATTTTATATAATAATGGAACTAAAAGTTGGGATGTTTCTGAAAATATAACTATACCTATTGGTAAAAAATTAACTACCGAAAATGTTTCTAGTGATACAGATATAATTTTAACTACATCTGGTACAGGTAGTATTATAAACACTTCTGATATTATACCTGCTACTACAAATACTCGTTCTCTTGGATCATTATTAAAAGTATTTTTGAATATATTTACTAGACGAATAGAATCAGATGATGCACTTACAATTAAAACTGCATCCAATAAAAATCTTAATATTATATCTGGATCAGCAGGACAATGTAATGTTAGTTCGGAGGGTAGTGGTTCTGTCAATATAGCTACAGATGCTCATGCTAAAACAGTAACTATTGGAAATGTGACAGAAGGAACTGTTGTTAATATCAATAGTGGTACTGGTGGTACGAATATAAAAAGTAGCACTAATGATGGCAGTACTAATATTATTAATGGATTAGATAGTGATGGAATATCTGTATTTAAAGTAGATACAGACGGAAATACATCTTTAAATACAACCACACTAGTTGAGCAAGTAACATCTCCGTCCAGTCCTGTAAGTGGGAATTTAAAAGTTTACGTAAAGGGTGATGGTAAACTTTATACTATGGATAGTGATGGTGTAGAAAGTGAAATTGGAGGAAATCGTTCAGTTGATTATGTTTATGCAAGACCTAGTGGAGAAGTAACCACTGCGAATACTACGATTCCAGTCACAACAGTTTTAGCAGGTAATGTATCTATATCAAACAATATGTTTAATTTAAAATTAGGTATCACATATGAATTAGAAGCTTGTATGGAGTTTAGAGGCGATGCAGGTATGGTTTGGGCAGAATATATATGGACAGATAGTTCTGGAGTTAAATTGCCTGTTAGCAATATAGGAATATCTATTCCAGTACAAAGTTTAGCAACAGACTCAGAAACTATAGCTAAAGCAATTATTACTCCATCTCAAGACATGTCCGTTAAAGTAATGACAACAAGTATTGTCTCTAATACCACTGGTTTGGCAACAACTAGATCATATTTTAAAATTACTCAAATTGGGTCTACTGCACAAACTTTAAACTCAGGAACTGAAGCACAAAGGATTGCTATGTCACCAACTATAGGATATGAATTTTATCAGATAGACGGAAGTTATGGCAAATATATTTATAACGGTACAAGATGGGATAAAATTAGCAATCTTGCATATCTAAAAGCAAGTAATACAGCAACAGTAAATCCATCCGCTGATACTTTGCTTAATTTTAGTGTGGGTGTTGTGTCAAACGGAATCAAAACAAATATGGGTGGTGGAAGATACGAATTATATCCTGGAAATTATGAGTTAATGGGTGTTCAACTTTTAAACCAAAACGATGCCGGAATAAGCTATCAATTTTACAATTACACAACGTTCAGTTATATTGGTGAACAAGGTAATGCCGCAGACGTGATAGGTTCGGCTGGAACAGGAAGCCCGGCATTTGCTATATTGGAATGTACGGTTGATACACAAATTGGACTTAGATGCTCAAATGATAGTGCAACAGTTACAGCAACAGAGGGAAGCTGGTTGAAAATAAGACAGATATCTTGATAATAAATAATTAAATAATTAATAAAATATGGTTCTTTCTAAAGATTCGGAACTTTAGTTGAATGTAATAAAAGAAAACTATAAACAAAATAAGGATTGATTCATAAAGATGCATAATAAAAATGCATCAACATGGATTAATCCTTATTTTTTAGTTTTATTATCACCAAACTGAGATTTTATCATGATTTTGGAAAATGAAAACCCTTATTTTATAGTGGTTTAGTGGATGTGTGATTTTTGATAAAAGTAGAATAAATTTTAAATTAGAAATAACTATCTTGTATTTTTCTCAGGATAGTTATTTTTGTTTTAAAAAATAAAATTTAAAGAATTGGAGTGTTTATATGGCAAGATCAAAATTTAACGTGAATACCTCTCCTAAATCAAAAGAAAAAAGAACATTAAACGGACACGAATTTTCGAGTGATGTTGAGTACAGATTCTATGTCTATCTTCTTTCAAAACAAGAAAAAGGAATAGTAAAAAGTATAAAAATACAACCCAAATATTTGCTTCAAGAAAGATATGAAAAGTATGGTAAAAAGATACTTCCCATCTACTATATATCTGATTTTGAAGTAGAATATACAAATGGAGATATTATAACATATGATGTGAAGGGCATGTCTACACCAGATTTCATTTTGAAAAAAAAGATATTTGATTA
>Ga0209728_1001182_pt1 | contig 16875 bp, 10 predicted proteins | sample RifGroD1_FD_183997 | JGI IMG/M metagenome (GOLD analysis project Ga0209728, IMG submission 183997) | Groundwater microbial communities from Rifle, Colorado, USA - Groundwater D1 (SPAdes) (version 2) | ecosystem: Environmental > Aquatic > Deep subsurface > Groundwater | place: Rifle, Colorado... | reverse complement strand
TCAAGCGGGGCGGTAAAGTGCATGATGGGTCCGCACCAGCCGCTTGACATGGCGGGCAATTTTATCATCGCCCCTACGTTCCCGAAAGTTCCCGACGATGTTTGCCCGTTTGCCTACCAGATTTTGAAGGCAGGCAATACGGCATCGGCAACGGCTATTATTTTCGGGACGGCAAATTGGAACGCCACCGGCTTCACCAATGCGATTGTCAACGTGTTGGTTCTCCCGGCAAGGCCGCAGGTTTCTTAATAATGTGGAGCCCTTCGGGGCTCCTTAACGAGGTTTACAATGGCAAAAGGTATTGAATCACAGAATTTTGCACAGCAGAAAGAAAGAAAGGTTGATTTGGCCGATGACCGCGCAAGGGTTTTCTTGGCAGAAACAGATATCGTCGGGGCCTCTGGTGTTGATGCGTCATACGCCGAAGAGCTGAAGTTTATGGAGGACGAGCTTGTTGTCCGCATCCATAAAACATCAAACCAGAACGAGGATGACCCGGTAATGTGCGGCTGCAACGGTGTCCCGGCCAGGATCTTTCGCGGCGTCCCAACCAAAATCAAACGGAAGTTTGTAAACTCTATTTTGGCATCAAGCCTGATGAGGGTGGAGACTGTCGAGGGCACCAACGAGCGTGGCGAAAAAACGACCTACATCAAGAAGTTCTCCGGCGAAAGATACCCGCTCAGTATCGAGTTTGACCCGAATCCGGGCAAGGGCAGGGCATGGGTTGAAAAGGCGATAAGGAACGGCGGGTCATGAATTACCTGGAGCTTGTCAATGAGGCGAGATCGCTTTGCGGCTTGTCGAATGCCGACCTGACAACCATTGTCGGGGCGGTTGACGAAGACGCAAGGTTCTCGCGATGGGTTGCCGACGAATGGCGGAAAATCCAGATGCTTCATCCGGACTGGGAATGGATGAAGAAGGCAATGACTTTTAATACCGTTGCCGGGACAAGCTCTTATTCAATTTCTACTATCGGGCTGTCCGACTTTGCTTCATGGAAACAAGACTCTTTCCGGTCTTATTTGACCTCTGCGGGACAAGGCACTGAAAGATTCCTTGATTTCTATGAAGACTACGAGCAATTCAGGGACCTGTGGCTTTACGGGACCAGGGAAACCACCCAGTCAATGCCGGTTGCGATCACCATCAAGCCAGACAAAAGCCTTCTCCTGGCGCTTGTCCCGAACGGCATATACACAATCAGGGGTGAGTATTTTTCAACCGTTACCGCTTTTGCTGATGATACCGACGAGCCGGAAATGCCCGAGCGGTTCCATATGGGCATTGTCTACAAGACGATGGTGAGATACGCGATGTTTGAATCCGCCCCTGAAGTGCTGGCGGAAGGCACAAGATTGTGGGCCGAAGAAAAAGCCGGACTTGAGCTTGATCAGCTTCCAGGGGTGGCGTATTGAAAGGGATGCAACTAGCCCCTGTGCGGTACGATCTGGCCGTGTTCAAGGGCGGCATGGATCAGATATCGCCTTTTCTTGGCATGAACCCAGGAACGCCGAGAAACGCCTTGAATTTCGAGTGTGGAATCACTGGCGGGTTCACCTATATCAACGGCTATGAGCGATACGATGGGCAGGCGTCACCAAGCGATGGAGTGGCAACAGTTATTACCGGGTCAGGTGTTCTATCCTCAAGCGTTGCGGTTGGCGACACGATAACGGTTAATGACGGTGTGACCTTGATGCTGTCCGGAGATGTTGCGGCAATCAACGGCACTGTCGATGTAAGACGAATCACGCTGTCCAAAGTGACCGTAAACACCGGCGATGACATGATAGGGGTTTCGATATACAATGGCGCGACATTAATCGGGACGGTTATTGACAACGCGGCTTTGACATCCAAACAATACAGCATCGACAAAAATGATGTTGCCGATCTTTACCGGGCCGACATCGCTGCTGTCCCAGGGTCAGGCCCTGTTCGCGGCGTTTTCCTGTTTGTTGACAAGGTCTATGCATTCAGAGACAATGAAGCTGGCGACGCCCTTGCTCTTTATGTCGAGTCAGTTGCAGGATGGGTTCTTGTGCCGTATATGCAAATTGTCTTGTTCGCGGCAGGGACAGGCATACCGACAGACGGCGGCACATTAACGCAGGGCGGTGTGACAGCCGTAGCCAAAAGGGTATGCGCGAGAAGCGGCGACCCTCTATGGGTTGCTGGCGACACGGCCGGGGCCATAGTGATTACCGATCTTGCCGGGGGAAACTTTGCTGCCGGCGCGGCAACAATCGGCGCGACAACTCTTACATTGGCTGGGGTGCAAACAGACATAGCGGTTGCCCCCGGTGGTCACATCGAGACAACGCAGTTTAATTTTTATGGCCAAGGGAATGATAGGGTTTATGGTTGCGGCGGTGAAGATGTTGGCTTTGAGTTCGATGGCGAGACATATGTTCCCATTCCTACTGGCGCGGTTGTCGATACCCCAAAGCATGTTATATCACACAAAAGCTCTCTCTTCTGGGCGGTAGGAAACGGGTTTATTGTTTCTTCTCCGGGATATCCATTTGACTATACTGCACTGAACGGTGCCTTTGAGTGGAATGTCGGCGGCGAGGTGTCTGGATTCAATAAACTGCCGGGATCAGAGAACACAGCGGCCCTCGGGGTGTGGGCGCTCAACTCCATCAATATTTTGTACGGGGCGTCCGCCGACACATGGGACTTGAAAATGTACGCGGTCGGTGCCGGCGCTCTTCATTACAGTGTGCAAAACCTCGCGCAGTCTATCGCGTTTGACACCAGGGGCGTGATAAATCTCCAGGCCACACTGAGTTATGGCAACTTTGACCAGGCCACTCTGACCTACGCGATCAACCCGTTTGTTATCGGCAACAGGTCAGGTTTTATTTGCTCCGCTCTCAACCGGACCACATCGCAATATCGGGCATTTTTTTCTAACGGGTACGGGATACGAACGACAATCATAAACGGCGAGCTTATTGGAAATACAACCACATTGTTTCCAGATGTTCCATTCTGCGCATGTGACGGAAAATTGAGCGACGGCACTGATGTTTCATTTTTTGGGGCGACAGACGGCTTTGTTTACCAACTTGACAAAGGGACATCGTTTGACGGTGACGCAATCAATGCAGAGCTTGATTTCCCGCCAAACTTTATCAAATCTCCCCGCATCCGCAAGAGATTCAGAAAGTCCTCAATAGAATTGTACTCAGAGCACTACGTATCGTTTGTTTTCCAGTTTTCCACGGGATACGGGAACGAAATACTTGCCAAGGCTTTCCAGAACGAAAGAACATACTCGGAAGATCTGTTTTTGCCGCAATGGGACGTTGGGGTGTGGGATGACGGGAGCATATGGGACGGGTACAACGTGACCCCGAAAGAGCTTCGCGTGACCGGTACAGGCACAAGCATAAAATCAAAAATTGTTGTAAATTCTGACTACATAGAGTCTTTCACGGTGAACAGTTTGACAACTAATTATTCGTATAGAAGGGGAGAAAGGTAATGGCTACTCCGGTACTTCCATGGACAAGCGCGACAGTAACCCCGAGAAAGATAACGGAAAACGAAACAGTCTCCGGACAGCTTACCGGGTTGCTGGCTGAAAATAGCCCGTACATTCAGGCAAGCAGGTCAAACGCCGCAGATGCTTCAAGATCGCGAGGGATGCTGAATAGTTCTCTCGGGATAGGGGCGGGAGAGAAAGCGGCAATTGAAGCAGCGGCCCCTATAGCCGGACAGGACGCTTCAACCTATGCGGCTGCTGGATTGTCGTCGCAGAACGCCAACCAAGAGATGCAGCAACAGAAAGAGCAGTCGCAGCAAACAGCTGAACGCGAAAGGCTGGCTGCCGGGTATACCATGGAGCAAAACAAGTTCCTCGCCAATGAGGACTACAAAAAACTCATGGCGAACCTTGAGGCTGCGGACAGGCAGTCTTTTGCTTCTGCCACGCTTCCCCTGATGCAGCAATATCAATCAGCAATCAACGCCGCACAGATGGACCCCAACATGTCAACAGAAGGGAAGGCCATTGCGATGAATAACTTGAAGGGAATTTACATGCCGCAGATTACCGCTATTGCGAACATATACGGCTATAAAACCACATGGAAAGTTCCGTCGTACCAAACAAGTACCCCAAAGACGAGCACGACAACTAGCACAGCAAAAACAACCGCAACGGCCAATAAGACTTTGGGGGGATTGGTGGCAGCGGTATCTGGGCAAAACTAACCGATGATACGCGAAGCTAGCTATTCAGACATCGACCAGATTGCAGGTTTGGTTGCAGAGTTTTTTAGCTGCGGCAACCTTGAAGGAACGGGCCTGTCAATCGACAATGACAGCGTTCTTGATTTTATTACAGATGTTCTCGATAGCAAGACGGCGTGTTTGTTTGTTTGCGAGAAAAATGGTATAATAATCGGTGTTTCGGCAGGGCTTGTAAGGCCGTGGGAGTTGAATAAGAACATTGTTATTCTTGAAGAATTTTGGTGGTTTGTCCCGGATAAATACAGAAAGGAAAATCAGATAGCTGCCTTCTTGTTGCTCAAGAAATTGTTTGGCTGGGGAAAGTCGATGGGGGCAACGGTAAAAACTATTTCATCAAATAAGAGGGCAGAGTCTGAATCGGTAATGGCGGTGTATCAGAAGATGGGAATGACTATGACGGATTCAAAATTTATAGGGAGAATGTAGATGCCAACAACATTGATTGCGGCAGCAACAGCAATCGGCTCGTTTGTCGGTGCTTCAGGTGTGGCTGCTACCGTCATTGGTGGCGCAGCCATGGGAGCGGTTGCCGGCGGTGTCATTTCAGCCGTCAGCGGCGGCGACGTATTGAAAGGGGCACTTATCGGGGCCGGTGTCGGCGCATTGGCCGGAGGGGTTGGGGCATATTTCGGTGGAGTTGGGGAGGCGGTAACGCCTACGGTTGAGGGGCTTGACGCTTTCTATACCGCCGCTCCCATGGTAACTAATGCAACCACTTCCGCCCTCCCGTCTGTTATTGCCCCGACAACCGGGACGGGACTTCTTTCATCTGAGTATGTCAAAGGTGCCATGATCATGAGCGGGATGGACTTCGCTAAAGGAGCTGCTCAAGCGTATGGCGCGGCGGATGCGGCAGAAGAAAACCGAAAAGCCGAAGCAGAGGCGGAGCGCGAAAGGAGAACGGCCACGGTTGCACCAAGCGCAAACACGCATGCTGACCTTTCTTTTACAAAAGACGAGAGCCAGGCCATGAGTTACAGGAATTTCTTCGAGCCTCTTGAGACTAAAACCTTAAAACAAAAAGGGATGCTGGAAAATGCTACGACCAAGCCAAGCCTCGCTTAAAGACGATTATGAACAGTGGATTGTAACGGCAATGGAGATGGTTCACGGGCAAGAGACGCGCGACCAGTTTATGACGCTTTTGAAAACTCCTTCAGCCGGACAAATGAACGGTAAGGGACAAGTCGAAGCGCTGGCCGGAGCGGTTGTCTTGATCATCCAAAAGATTGACAGTGCCAGCAGGCAGGAAGGGGTCGAGGTTGAGGATTCAATAAAAGTTCTCGGTGCCGCGGATATAGCCAAGCAGATTTATGAAGTCGGAGAAGCTGCCGGCCTTCTGAGTCTTGATGAAGATCACCAAGAGCTTGCCCTGTCGTATGCTGTTCAGAATTACGTCAAGGGCGAGGTTGAGGCAAAAAGAATTGACCCGGCAAAGCTGAAAGCGCACTTTGACAAAGGCATGCGCTCTCTTCCACCTGAAGAAAAACAAAAAGCGGCCGAGTCAATGGCAAGAGTATCAGCAACCGGCAGAAAATACAGCGGAGGCGCGTAATGGGTCTTTTGGGGCAAGTGTTGGCTGGTGGAATAGGTACTATGGCCGAGGGCGCATCAAACCGCGCTTCCGACATGATGAAGTACGATCTGGCGTCAAGGCTTGAAGCGGCAAAAGCTTTAAGGGAACAACACCTCGCCCTGTATAAAGAGCAAAGGGCCGATGAGAGATCAGATCGAGAAATCGCAGCCAAGAAGGAGCAGACAGAGCAGGAGCAGAAAAACAAAGCGTCAACAACATCTTCCGGGATGCTGGACAAAGAAACGGGACGCGTTCTTTCCTGGTCAGAATACAACGACCGCGTGGCAAAGAACGATACCGCAGGGCTTGAAAGAGAGAAAGCCCAGGACATTGATGCAAAATTTCAGATGCAAGCGCAAATTACTGAAATGCGTCTTAATGCCATGCAGGAAATTAACGCGGCAAAAATTGAGGCCATGCGCAATGGCGGCGGGAAGGGCGAAGGAAACGATATCAAGAGCCTTGATAAAGCCTCTGAGCTTCTTGGCGATTATCTGCCTGGCGGTGATCATGCCGGGGAAAGAATACCGGAAGCAATCCTTGAGAGCATAAACAAGTACCGTGAAATAGCCGGGATGGGGCCGCTTGTCGAGTCGTACACGGAAGGGCAGAAAGGGTCAAAGTCTAAATTCTTCGGGATGATCGGTGAGGATGCACCGGAAATCCCGGCGTCGTACAATTACAGCACTTCCGAGCAGCCTGCCGGGATGCTTTCTCCCAAGACTGGAGAGAAACCGCAACAGACAACGGCGGAACAGACTGCGCCATCTGCACAAGGTCCGGCAAAACAGGACAAGCCGAAAGAGAAGGGATTCGTTCCAGGCAAAAAACTGATACAGAATGGCGTTGTCTTTGTGGTTGGAGATGATGGCGTGCCGCGTCCAGAGGATTCTTCCCCTGAAAAGACGGAGCCGCGCAACAGATTTGCCCCTATCGAAGAATCGAAGCAAGAAAGCTCTTCGATGCTGGACAAGAACAAGGAAAGCATCGGCGGCTTGATCGGCGGCGCGGCTGACGCGATATCCAATAAACACCGAAAAAGCCAGATCGAAACAAAGAAAAATATCATCGCGGAATTAGAGCGGAAACAGAGTAAAAATGGTAAACTGAGCGAGACAGAAGAAAACAAATTACAGCAGGCAAAACAGGAACTTGCACAGCTTGAGGGCAAATAATGGCTGAATTTGATCCGTCAAAACCGTTCAGAATTATCGAAGATGAATACCCTGTTTTTGATTATTCTCAACCATACGAAGAGGCAGACCCTGAAACCAATATCCTGGGCGCGGCAAAGGATATTGGCATAGGACTTCTCCGTGCGCCTCTTGACGCGGCTGCCTCGGCTGCGTCCATCATTGACGACCCCTACACCAGAAGCGGGATGCTTGACCCGTTCATTGAATCCCGCAGGAAATCGCAAGAGGAATACATAAACGCGCCTGGTTTAGAAGAAATAGCCATTCCCGGAACGTCCGTTACTCGTGGTGAAGTCCGGGGCGGAATGTCGAGCCTCGGGTATTCAGGGGCGGCGATGGGAGCTTCTTTCCTTCCCCGAGCTGCCGGTGCCGCTATCGGTGCTGCTACAGGGTCAAGCCTTCCATTAGCTGGCACATTGACAGGCGCGGTTATAGGGTGGCTTGGCGGAGCTGGTGCGGCTGGTGCGGCATCGTACCAAATGGACACTAACAACTTTATCACAGAGTACCGGGCGTTCCTGGAGAATCAAACAGGTAGAGAAATCACCGACGAAGAATTTGCAACCATGCAGCCGGTTGAAGTGGCTGAAGCGATCAAAGCCCATGGCCTTCATGAGGCAGGATGGGAAGGCATCGGCAATATGATTGAGCGCGGGGCCATGGCGCAGATATTTAAAGGCGGCGGCCTTTCCGCAAAAGCCCTGAAAGGTCTTGCCTCATTTGTTGGGTTCGAGCTTGGTTCCGAAACTGCAACACAGATCGGCCAGACAAACGCCGAAGTTGACATTGGTATGCGGCCTGAATCGCAGAGAAGAAGCTTTACTTCCCCGGAAGATATCGCAACTTCTGCCCGCGAAGTCCTCCCGGCTACCGTCCTTTTGGCTGGCGTTGGTGGCGGCGGCGCTTATGTGGCTGGTAAGATTGCCGACATCGGCAAAGCCGAAACGATTGACGATGCGATCAGCGCGGCGGCGGATGCGGTCAACGCGCCTGCGGTCGAGCCTGTCGAATCTCCGGTTGAAGAAATACTCCAGGCCAACCAGGAAGCATCAAAGATCTACCGTGACCAGCCGATGGGGATGCTTTCCCCCCAACAGCCGGCATACACCGACACCGAAGCGCAAGCCATGGAACGCGCGGCCAGAATCCGTAACACTATGGCGATCACGCCGGAATCGCAAGCGCCTTCACCGATTGAAATGGAAAGGGTGCTGGCCCCTGCGCGTGTGCAGGAATACGAGCCGGAAGCTCCACAAGGCGCGGCATGGAATGAAGAGTTACAACGTCAAGGTGAACAGACCAAAGCGGCTACGGAACAATTCAAGCCGACCGCCGAACCTCTTACCGCTTCCACGGACACCCTCATCGACACCTTTGATGAGATCCCCGTCAACCAGACTCCGAGAACTATCACCAGGAAGGCAGAAGGTGGCTTCTACGGCGGCGCGCAGGCATTGCCTAAGATCATACGGCAGAAGACATACACCACGGAGAAAATGGCACGGAGCGCGTTAAAGCTGCTTTCCGGCAAAAAGCTGAACGCGGAAGAGTATGATGTTTTTCCGGCTACGGGTGGGTGGCAGATAAGGAGCAAGCAAGCAAGCCCTACGGTTCAATCCACCGTTGACCAGTTTGACAAGATTGATATTTACGGAGAAAAGAAATCTGATCTTTCCAAGAAAGAAACAGTTGAGGCGACGCCAGAAGCAAAGCCTTTTGCCAAAGGCCAAACCATCGACATTGCCGGAACACCAGTAAAATACATAGGCAAGCAGGAAGTGCCGGGGAAAGAGCCTTCGCATTATTTCAATGCCGATGTTGGCTCTGATGTTGGAGAAGCGACGTTCGCCGCAAAAGACACATCTCCTGCAAGTATCAAGACGGCTCTTGAAGAGACAAAAAAGAAATTTATAGCCGTCCAGCCCCCTGCAAGCGAGGCCACCCCGGAAAGCGGCGTGGAGTTGATCGCCCCTGCCGTGCGGCCAGAAATCAACCAGCCTGACGATAAAGATATGCGGGGCACATCATTTGCCATAACTAACGCAAACGGGGCGATAGTGTCAAGCGGGAGTATTCCTTCCATGGCAGACGCCGGCCATGAGGCATCGAAGCTCGAATACTACCAGAAAATGGCCGACAAGGCTGGCGGAGAGCTTTTTGTCGGTCCGCAGCAAATGAAGCCGTCTAATCGTCCTGACTCCCCCCTGATTATGGGCAAGACGTGGGAAGAGATACAGGCACTGCAACAAGGGAAAAGAATACCACAAGCGATATCTTCAAAAATGCCTGCCGGGGCAGTGTCGGTATATAAAGCGAAACAAGAATCATCATCCGCGCCGGAAAAAGTTGATGATGCTCCGGCACAAGAGGTTAGCGTCTCAAAAACAGCCGAATCTGAGACACAAGCAGGTTTGACGCGCACGAATGAGACGCAACAGAAGAGGGCGGAAACTATCCAGCCTGATGCGCCTAGCGCACAAACAGCGCAAGGAGACGGTTCTGTTAAGGCCGAATCCGGTTTTGTCCAGGGAAAACAGGAATCCTTAACCAAGGACGATGGCAAGGAAAGTATTCCTATTGACTTGGAAGATTATCTTGCACAAAACGGGGCAGGAAGATTTTCTCTTGGAGAGGCCGCAATGCACAAAAATATTCCAGAAGGAAACATCAGGAAAAGGCTGCTTGATAACCAGAACAATAAAGACAATGCTATCCTAAAAAGACGCGACGAGCTACGTAAAGAATATGAGGAGAAAGTAGCATCTGGAGAGCTGCGCCCGTTGACCAGAAACGAGCGATTAATAAATAATGCCAACGGGAATGATGATAATGAAGCCGTAAAGGCTGCAAGAAGAATACTTGACAAGCGTGGGATAGATTGGCGGCGCGAAGGCAAGGAAAGCGATGTCAAATACTCCCGCTCATCCACCGCCGGCCAAACATTTGCAGAATCAGCGGACTCATTTGGTGAAAAAGATTACCAGTTAGTTTCAGATTTTATTGAAAATGATCCAGATACCGCATCATATGGATTCAGGGTAATCCCGCATGACATGCCGTTGGTTAAAGTAGGTGACGAACTAGGAGAAAGTTATTTATGGGATTTTGAGAATGACACATCATCAGGAGATAAGGCCGGAGGATCTTCAGCCATACACATCCCTGACTATTTGGGAGTAGACAGTGACGAGGTTAGAAAATCGTTAAAGCTTGCCATGAATTATGGCGGTCGCCAGTTAGTGTTGGTAAAAGGAAACGGCGCGGGATGGGGAGACGGCGATACTGGAGAAATAGTCATAAGCGAAGCGAAGGTAATAGCATCGTGGGGAAAAACAAAAGAAGATAAATCAATAACCGACATATCTGGCATTAAAAATGATACTGCTTTTTCAAGAGGAAAGCTTGGCGGCCAGACCGTTGACGCAGTAAAATCCGCAGTCTCCAAGAGCTCCCGCGTCCGCAGGATGATGGAGGCTGGCAAGCTGAAGGTTGTGGCTACGGCTGACGAGTTGCCGCGTGGTGCGCAAAAAGGAATTGCCGGTGCGTATTATGGCAAGAGCGCAGATACAATGTACCTTGTCGCGGAAGGAATAGAAGCAGGCAGCGAGCTTTCCATTGCTTACCATGAAGCCTTCCATCGTGCCGCAGCAAAAGGCGATATCAAGCCTATCCTTGACGAGCTTGGCCGCATGGAGAAGATGGCTGGCAAAAAAGGTACACTTGCGGAATGGTTCACCAAGGCTCGTGAAGCGGCACAGGTTGACAAGGATTCCGCGCATTACCATGAGGAATTGGGCGCTTATGCCGTTCAAGGGTACGAATCAGCACCGGCCACCATCAAGAAGTGGGTAGATAGGCTCATCGCCAAAGTCGAGCTTGTCCTGTTCAAGACATTCGGGGTCATGCCCAAGAACCTCTCCCCTGCGTTCCTGCGCGAAGTGGCGTTGACCGGGCTGAACGCTGGAGTTGTAAAGGAATCATTGACACCTGAACTGGCTTATTCCCGATCTGAGATAATCGCCAAAGCCAAAGCGTTTTACTCGAAACTTCAGCAGATAGTTGATGCTAAATTCGCAGGCATGAAAGCGCAAAGCACCATCCCTTTTCTTCTCAAGCAAGGGGTTAAGAAGGCAGAAATTGAAGCGACCGGGCTCACTGAATGGCTTGCCGCAAAAGGCGGGACCGCAAAAGTAAGCAAGCAGGAATTAGCTGATTTTGTCAAGGCCAACACTCTTGAGCTTGAAGATGTGGTGTTGGGCGAAAAAACAAAGAGATGGGAAGGCGTCAGCAAGGAAAATGCTAAATCGTGGTGGTATGAGGGAATGATCACCAAGAAAGAATATGACTCTATCGTGAAAGACGGGGGGCATTACGTAGAAAACATACCGGAGAAAACCCACTTCTCCCAATACACAGAGCCAGGGGCAGAAGAAGGATCTTACCGGGAAATGTTCGTTGCGGTCCCCAAAAAAGAATTGCCTGATACAACGGCGCAATGGGAAAAAATGAAAAAGGCCCTAAGCAACGACGATTATCTTGGATACGAATCAGCGTCAGAGGCGTGGGGTGGAATTAAAGCTGAAGGCGATAATTGGTCTGAAGTATGGGACGCATCACCAGAAACAAAAAAAGCGGTAGATGATTACAGGATTGCGTATGACCAGAAAGCAAACATGAACTGGCAAGACGGTCACCCACAATACTCAGATATCAAAAATCCAGTAGTACGCATAAGGTTCAACACCAGGACTGACACGCAAGGACGATCAATCCTGTTTATTGAAGAGATGCAAGGGCCGAACCCTGAAAACCAAAAGAAGATGCCGAAGTATCTCCGGGAGAATATTTACAATCTCGGCGCTAAACGTGTTCTCGCATACGCCAAGGAGAACGGCTTTGATGGCGTGGCGTGGACAAGCGGGGAGACTCAGACTAATAGGTATTCTCTGGAGAAGCAAATCAATAGTATTAGCTACTGGGATAAACCCGGAGACGGCCGCGTTGTAGATTATGAAGACAAAGAAGGAAACGCCCACAGAATAGGCACTGTTGACGACAAAGGGACCATATTAAGAGGACCCGATAAAGGTAGCAATATAAGCGATGTGATTGGCAAGGAGCATGCAAACCGCATTTTGGCAGATAAAAAAACAAGGGGAGTTATTGAGGGAATAGATTTAAAAATAGGCGGAGAAGGCCTGAAGCAACTCTACGACGTAGACCTGCCAAACTTGTTCAAGGCGTATGGTAAGGGGAATATTGCCACCGCTTCGTTTAGCCAAGACGACAGAGACGCTGTTGCTGCGCAAATATATGGTCGCGGGGAAACATACGAAAACCTCCCTTCTGCGTCGAAAGAGAAAGTTGATTCTGTATTGAAAAAAAGAGAGATGAACGCGCAATTCATCCCCATAACAAGCGAAACTCCAGAAAACTACACGCTTTATTCTCGCAAAGAGTCAGATGTTATCCGCTATTCGCGCGTTGCAAAAGAGCAAGAAGAAGTATCGAAGCTCGAAAGCGAAGCATCGGTAAGATGGCTACCCGGCAAGAAAGATATCAGCAAATTTGACCGCATGTTTTCCACCATTGAAAAGTATGCCGAAAAGGTGCCCACTGTAAAAAGGTATTGGGATGTCATCCGGCACCGGCAAGAGCTGAAATTTAAGTACGAAAACGCGCAGCTTAAAGTGGGCGGGCTTGACGCCGTAAAGCAGTGGGGAAACCTGCCAAGCAAAGACCAGAAAGAGTTCAGCGAATACATGGTCAAGGCTGATGCCAATTTCCCCAAGTACCAGCGCAAGCAAGCGGCTGATGGCACATGGACAGCATACACCCCTGACGGCAATTTCAAGGAATTATCGGAAGATGAATCAGCCCAAACCTTATTTGATAAAGAACATGCCGCCAACTTGAAAAGCGGCATGAGACCAGCCGTAGCAGATGCAATAAGAACCGCCAGGATGGTGAATTACGCCGGGTTCACGATGAACATCGAAGCTCTTCGCAACATGCAGGAATCTGCTGAAAAAGCCAGCATGGATGAGCCGACAATCGCTGTTGTGGTCGAAGGTGCAAAATTCAAAGTCACCAAAAAAGGCAAGGAAGACGGTAAGGCTTTCAGGCTTTTTGCGAGTCTTGAAGAAGTGAAGGAGTTCATAGGCGACCGAAAGAATCCTGCTGACTGGGTTTATTCTGAACTTGAGAACGAAACCAAGACACAGCAGTTGACCATCAATGAAGCTATTTCCATGATGGGGGATCTCGCCGGCAACTACTTCCCGCGCGTCAGGAAGACAGGCGACTATATTCTCAGGGCATACGACAAAGACGGCAAAGAAAAGTACATGAAACTTTTCGACGCTGCTTTTGAAGAGTCTGACAAAAAGACAGCAGTTGAATCGATGAAGAAATTTGTCAATTTTGGCTTGGGCAAGTTCCAGAAATATCTGCTCGGGGCCGACGATCTCCACGGCACAATCAGGGAGATGAAAAAGAAAGGGTGGCGTGTTGAGATTTCAGAAAACACAAACCTTTCAGAAGATGTTTTTGAAGCGCCGCAGCTTTTAGTGTCAATGCAAAATTTGCTTGATTCTGCTCTTGAGTCATCGGCAAAAGACAAGCAAGAAGCGGTTGAACAGCTCAACAAGATAATCACCCTTGAGATTGCCAAGATTTTCAAAATGCGAGGATCTCTTTCAAGCCGCCTCAAGAGGAAACCGACAGTTATTGCGGGGTATGAGACTGATGCCGTCAAGGCCATTATCAGCCACGTCAAGTCTTTGGCTGGCGGCATGGCGAAACGGGAAACGTCAGAAAAGGCCATGAAGGTTATCATGGGCCGCGATATTTCTTGGGCGGATTATCAGCAAGAAAATCCAGATGACACCTACAAGGATTACATGGCGCAAGTCAACGGAAGGCGGCTCGACCCCGGTAAACAAAAGGAGGCTTACGGGGCTGTCATGGCAAACTTTGAGTGGTCGATGCGGAACCAGACCAAGCTTGACCGTTTGGTGGGGACACTCAAGGGCCTCGCCACTTTGAAATATCTTGGGTTCCGGCTTGCTTCGCCAGCGGTCAATATGACCAATATGCTGACTGGTGTGCCTGCCGCCATGCATGCCAACGGTGTTTCGTTTGCCCAGGCTTCGCTGCATCTCAATAAAGCGGCAGCCGCGTATGTCGGAAAGCGAGCAGGATACAAAAAAGTTTTCGATTATATTTCGGCGCAGGGATGGGATGAGGCACAGTTTAACCAAGACGCTGCCGGGTATCTCCAGAGCCAGGCCGGGAAAGGATATGACAAGATTATGGCATGGGGCATGTTCATTTTTGGGGCAACTGAGAAATTTAACCGGGCCGCGACAATTGCCGCTTCATATCGAGCCATGGGGGGGAGTGCTGAAAAGATAGACACTGTGTTGATGAAGAAGGCGAGAGACATATCAGACGAAGCGCACGGCGTTTACCAAAAAGAGACCCTTCCGGAGTGGGCAATGGGTGAAGGGTTCCCCGCAGCAATGGCGAGAACTGGTTATACTTTCACGAAATTCACGCACAACTACTTATTGAATCTGAAACGGTATGGCTGGAGCGACAAGCAAGACCTGAAGGCGGCAAGCTGGTTGCTCATTTCCCCGGCTATCTTGGCTGGAGCATCGGCCAGCGCAATTTCACCGCTCATCGTTGCTCTTGCAAAAGCACTTGGAGAGGATGATCCGGAAGAAGATTTTTTCAAATGGGTCGAGGAAAACATAGGCATTCCGGACCAGATGACCAGGCAAGGCCTTGCCGGCTTGTTTGGTGTTGATATCCGTGGTTCTATGGGGGTTCGCTACGGGCTGCCAACATCGATCAAGGAGCTTCTCGGGGCACCGTATTCAGTCGTTGAAGATGTAGTCGTAGGTGTGCAGAAGATATCAAAAGGAGAGACAGGGGAAGGTATTGAAAAAATTCTTCCTTCCGGTATCGGCGCACCGCTCAAAGCGGCCAGGGAATACAGCGAAGGGCTGACCACGGAAAGCAATCAAAAGGTTTTCGGGGTAGATGATCAGCCAATAAAAGGTACTGGAGTTGACGCGGCTTTAAGGGCTTTGTCATTCAACCCGGCAAGACTCAGCGCCGAACGCGAAAAGATATGGCACGGGAAAGAGAAATCGAAAAGATATTCCGGCATGAAGTCCGATATTTATGCCGACATGCGAAAATATCTGAGCAGCGAAGACAGAAATATTGAGGATTGGGCTGAGCTGTTAATGAGGGTTGAAGATTACAACACCAACATTGTCGAAAATGAAGAAGCCCAATTGATAACAGAAGGCCAGATCAAGTCGTTGATTAAGAAAATGCGCGTTGTCGGCGCAAGAGAAAAATCTTTGGCAAAGATGAAATTGAGCAAGTTCAAGTCATACGAAAAGAAAGTAAAAAAAGACAAGAAAGAGAAATCAAAAGACCTTGAGTTTTCAGAATAATCTTTGATTTATACATGCAATTAATGTAAAATGCGACAACCATAACAAGGTGGATATTATGAAAAAAAATCTGTTGTTTGTTCTTCTTGCCTTTTTTATTTTTCCTGCCGTCTCTTTCGCGGCCATCGTCAAAAACACCTCATTGTCAAAACCACTGGTGAACGTGGCCGGGGTGAAGTTCAAGAAGACTGTCTACGATGTAACGTCTGATGCGGCAGGAGACGCCGCCCTTGCTCTTGATGCGATTGTGGGGGCTGTAGACCATATCTATTTCATTCTTGACTCTACGGCAACCCCTACCACTGGGTGGAATGTTTATCTTTATGACCGTGAAGCTACGCCGAGAGATGATCTTTTCGATGGGTCTGGAGTTGGCTTGGTTGACACAAAAAACTATAACTTGAAACCTAAGGTCGAAAGCTCTGCGGCATTTCTTCCTTATTCGGGGACGCCGTATATTGTTTTTTCAGGAATGGGAGATACCAAAGAAATACAGATTGAAGTCTGGTCATTTATCGGGACTGAATAATATGAAAATAAAATTAATTGCACTCCTGCTCATCATCTTACCATCGGTCTGTTCCGCCAACAGCTATTATAATCACGGATCTGTCCCGGCATATCAAGGGAAACTTGACTCTGCGCAGATACGGACAGAATTTAACAATATCACCACAGGCTTCACGTCGGTAGAGTCCGACATAAACACCGAAGAAGACGCCAGGGCTGCGGCAGACACCGCGATTGAAACAAGCGTCAACACCATATCGGGGGTGATGCTTTCTGAGGTATATGCCAATGATTTGCCCACTGCCGTCGCCGCAATCGGCGCAACGCCGACAACGTTGGTATGCGATGATACCGTTACCATTGCCAGCGGCACAACGGTAACGCTGAACGCCAACACGATATGGGAACCTCGGCCAGGGTGTACGGTGCAAGGTATTAACGGCGGCGGCACAGAGACTTTTGCGCCAAACGGTGGGATAGATTCCCCGGCTGGGCTTGATTGGATCGGGGCAGATGTGGCATTCGCTGGCACCCCGAAAGTAGATAAAATTTACCCAGACTGGCACACGACAAATGCCGTGGCCGGAACCACAGACATGCAAACGGCAACTCAGTTCATGATCGACTGGTTGCCGAGCAAAGTTCATCTTCTCGGGACAACTTACTATTGCTCTGGGCCGCTTACAGGCGTGTCATCAATGCGCATTAAGGGCGAAGGCAGGAATATATCTGTCCTGAAATCGGATTATGCCGGCATTTTTCTCGATCTCAGCAACACGAATTATGCAGTCCTCGAAGACTTGCAGCTTTACGGCATGTCAAAGGTTGCCGGATCAATCGGTCTATATGC
>Ga0209728_1001178_pt1 | contig 16932 bp, 31 predicted proteins | sample RifGroD1_FD_183997 | JGI IMG/M metagenome (GOLD analysis project Ga0209728, IMG submission 183997) | Groundwater microbial communities from Rifle, Colorado, USA - Groundwater D1 (SPAdes) (version 2) | ecosystem: Environmental > Aquatic > Deep subsurface > Groundwater | place: Rifle, Colorado... | reverse complement strand
ATATGATGCAATGCAATTTTTGGGAAAACTTGAAGATTTAATAGAAGAAAATTATAATATTGATAAAATAAATGAATATTTATTAAAAGAATATCAAATAAACAAATAAAAAGGAGGTTAAAATTATAAAATACATATTTCAAAAACCAGTATATCAAAATATTTATATAATTAAAGAATGTTATAGAAGTGAGTATGGGGATGATTATACTATTGGAAAATTAATATATCCAGAATATGAATTAAAACATAAAGAAAAAGGTGTATATTGTGAAAGAAAATTAAAAGAATATGAAACATTTTATGAAACATATGATGAAATAGTAGAAGGTTTTGAAGTAGATGAAAGAATGTGTATTGGTGATGAAATAGTAAAAATAAAAGAAATTATTAAAGGTATTGATAAAAAAATATATCGTGTTTATAATGATGATAGTAATAATAAAGAAAATGAAGAAATAGTTATTGATGATGAAAAACAAAAAGAAGATATTATCAATCAATATAAAAAATTAATACAAAGAGAGCAATTAGAAAACGAGCAAAGAATTAAATTAGAAATAGATAAAGAATTTAGAGAATTACAAAAGAAAAATAGAAAATGTTGGTGGAAATTTTGGGAATAAGATAATAAAAAGCAGGAGTTGATATTTAATAGCATAATTATCTTCCGACGGATTATTATCTTGATTTTATCAACTCCTCTAATAGTAAAATAACCAAAGGCAGTTTAAAATATACATATACTGAAAATTAAATAAAATGAAAGGAGAAAATATTATGACAAAAATTTATTTTCAAGATTATTTAGATGAACAAACTTTAATTAAAGGATGGGTAGATTTAGAAACAAAAGTAGGATTATCAGAAATATATAAGAAAACTACAGTAATAGGTATAGACATCAATGAGAATGAGTCATTAGAAAATCCAAACACTAACGAACAATTTGTTCATCAATTCGCATTAGATGCGTTAAATAGATATAATACTAAATATAGTACTAAATATAGTATACAAAAGGAGAAATAAATATGTTAAAAGACATTGAAAAGTTATTGTCAGAAATAGTAGAATTATATAGTGATTACATAGATGTAGATAATATTCCTCAAATTGTTATTGACATAGCAAATAAATATGGTTTTGATTTGAGAAATATGTAGTAATAAGAAAGGAGATTAAGTATATGGATGAATATATTTGTATTTATGATCAAGAATGTGTAATGAATCATTGTGTAAGAACTGAAGCAAATAATGTTGATGAGGCAAAAGATAAATTTATTAAGTATTTACAATTTAAACACCATATTAATTATATAAATACTAATAAATTATATTTAATTAATTATTCTTATTTAGGTAAGATATAATAGAATGTTTGTTTAGTTATGAGAAAAGGAGTAGGTTATTATGATAAAAAGATTATATGAAATTTTAAAAGAAAAAGAACAATTTCTACAAGATAATGAAACAATAATACTTATTAAAAATGGAAATATGATTGCTCAATATAATAATGGTGAAGAATTATGTGAAGTAAATGGTGTTATAAATAAAAAATTAGAATGGCTTTTAGATTGTTTGCATGATGAAAATGAAGATTATTGTAAGTCATTAGAAGAATCCTATTGTGAAAATTCTGATTTTGATGAGCAAATGGCAGAAAAATTATCAGATGTATCATGGGAAGTAGATAATATTATAAAAGGAGAATAAATATGTGTATGAACATTGCTTCATTTACTAAGGATAGAAATGCTGTAAAACAATTTACAACATGGTATGATGGAACACCATTTTGTGACGGAAGAGGACAAAGATTCGATGTTGTTTTCATAGATATGAGATTGCCGAAAGAAGTTATTACAAATATTATCATACCTAGTTGTCGTTTTTGTAAAGAAGGTAAGATATTTATTTTAAATGAAGATCGAAAAGGATTTACAAGAACAAGTATTGATGATTTATTAAAGATATAAGAATAAAAGGAGAAATAATATGGAGATAAATATGGAACAATTTAATATTAGATGTGCAATATGTGGCAGTAATGAAAATGAATTAGAAGAAAACAGTAAATTTAAAATGTTTTATGAGGATAGTTATACTGATCATAGAGTATATATAATATGTAATCATTGTGGTAATAAAGAATTAATATTTGATTATACAACAACATCATATAATTAAAGGAGTAAAATCAATATGACTACTCAATTTTGTTCCAAATGTTTTTCACCAACTAATTCAAAATATTTTGTCAGTCTTAAAAGATTATGTGGCAAATGTGCAAAAATTCATGGTGAAGAAGAAATTATATTGTTAAATGAAGAAATAAAAGAAATTAATAATGAGATAAAAAAATTAATAATAAAATTAAAATAGCAATTAAAGCAGATTATTAACAAAATAATTAATTAAAGGAGATGATTAAATATAAAACTACTATCACGAAAAGAAGCAAAAGTAATATCTGAAAAATATTTATATTCTCCATCTGAATCAGATGATGAATATTTGCATTGGGAAGAAATGAAGCGCAATGGGTATAATGTAGTTAATAAAAAGAATGTTCAATATGGCAAAATTGTAACTTATGTAAAATATGTTGGATTAGATGATTAAACAAAGGAGGATAAATTATTATGTCTACAGAATACGCACCTACGCTACAATTTGAGTACAAAAATTGGTTAGGTAAAGTAAGTAAAAGAATTGTTATCCCTTATGAAATTTGGTTTGGAAATACTGAATTTCATAAGAAAGAGCAATGGTTGTTACGTGCATTTGATGTGGATAAAAATGCAGAAAGAAATTTTGCTTTGAAGGATATTAAGTTTTTATAAAAGGAGAAATAATTATATGAGAAACAAAGATAGAATTAAACCATTTCTACAAAAAGTAGAAGAATTATGGTTGCAATATCCAGATTTAAGATTTGGTCAAATTATTTATATGATTACAGATAAAATAGGAAGGGATATATTCTTTCCTGAAGAAAAAGAATGGGAATTAATTATTGATAAAATGATTAAAAAGGAGAATAAATAATTATGAGATTCTATTATCAAAATGGTATGGGAGACGCAGGTTACTTTTCAGAAGATAATTTAATTAGAGCATTATTTTCATCATGGAACATCGAAGGTGAATTGTATTTATTGAACAAAGGTATTAAGAAAATAAATTGGAATGAGAGATTATCAGACCAAGCAAAAATAATATTTTCTCCTATGGACGATAATGAATTAAATTCTGAATTATTAGAAGAGTATGGTTATAGGATGGAAGATGGAGAAGAATACAGAGAGATTGTTGATATTAAGACAGGTGAAATTGTTAAGTATGAATGGTCTGATGTTATACAATTAGTTTGAGAATATAAAGAATGAAGGAAGGAGAAATAATATTAATATGAATTATTGTGCAAATTGCAATAAACAAATAAAATCAACATACTTTGTAAGACAATTAGGTTTCTTATGTGGTAATTGTGCTAAGATTCATGGTGACAAAGAGATAAAACAATTAACTAATGAACAAGAAAAAATACATAATCAAATATGTAAAATAAATAAAGATGTTAACAAAGCAATTGAAGTAGATTGTGAACATAAAAATTTAATTAACACAATGTATGTAGTTAGAGAAGATGGAGTATTTAAACAAATTTGGAGATGTCCTGATTGTAAGATAGTAATTAAAAAATCAATGGAATAAAAGTGAGGTGAAATTTAATATTATTAAACGAGAATTATAATAAAAACGAATCCAGGGAACATTACGAACTCAAACAAATATCTAAATATATTCTTTACTCAAAAGGATTTAATTGTATCGCAACAGAAGTACAATTTCCTAAAAATTCTAATTACTTAAAAGATTATGAATGGTTTAATGGTAAAGCAATAACTAAAAATACTATTGATGTTGTTGGTATAAAAGGTAGTATGTTAAACCTAAGAGAAAACACACTAGACAAATATAAAGTAATGGGAATGGAAGCAAAAGTAAGTTATTCAGATTTTTTAAATGGATTTTGTACTCAATGTGAATATACTTATATAATTGCTCCTGTTGGAATTATCCCCGTTGAAAAATTACCACCAAAAATTGGACTCATAGAAGTAAATCTTACGGACTATAAAATTAGATTAGGTAGTAAATTTGAGATGATAAAGGGTATTACTACGGTTAAGCAATGTGCTAGTAGAAGGAAAGAGATATACAAACGTAACGATATTTATTTAGTGGATACCTTTAATATTATTAGGAAAATAGCATATCGTAATACGGTTAATGATATATTCAAGAAAAATGAGATTAAGATTGAAGGATTAAAGTAATAAATATTAAAGGAGAAAATACATATATGAATAATATGACAATAGAATTAGCAATTAAATCTAGTGATTTTGGTATTTATATTACATATGACGGTGATAAGCACAAGGTATTATGTGGTACTAATTGTGGTATCTGTAGGGATTATTTCGAGAGTGAGAAGATAGAAGGATATTGCGAAAGGTGTAAATAAATAAATATAAGGAAGGAGAAAATTAATAAAGTGAAATTCTTTTATTGGTTATTACATAGTTTTATAGAATGTAAAGATGAAGATTTAGATTATTTTAAAGATGTGCAAGGTACTTGTAGAAAATGTGGGAGAGTACATTATATATTTCATGCGTAATGAAATGGAAATTAATACTTGACAATTTCACTACAGAATGTTAATATAATTGTAGGATGAAAAAGGAGGTGAATATTTGTCTGAGTTTAATCTTTGTAGAAATGATGAATGTAAAAAATCTCAGGATTGTTTAAGGTTTTTGAGTGAAGAAAATGTTAATCAATCATATTGTGATGTTGATGAATGTGGAGAAGTAAATGGTTATGAATGTTTTGTGGAAGTGAAGAGGTTGAAGGTGGGTTAGTTTAAAATTGTTTTAATTTTAAACTAAATAAATAAAATAAAATAAAATAAAAATGGAGGAAATTATATATTGAAAGTTATTAAAAGAAACGGAAAAATAGTAGATTTTGATAGTAATAGAATTGTCAACGCAATCGAAAATGCAATGAGAGAAACAGTAAATGGTGTAGATAATGAAATAAGTCAATTAATTGCTAAACAAATTTGTAATAAAAATATAGATGTGATTCAAATAGAACAAATACAAGATATGGTAGAAGAATATCTTATGAACACTAATAGAAAAGATGTAGCAAAAAGATACATCTTATATAGAAACAATAGAAATAAAACAAGAAATACTAATAAAAATATAGGATTGTTAAGTGAAGAATTTTTAAGTAAGTATAAACATAAACCATCTCCTATGAATCAATTAGGCAATTTTGTTTATTATAGAACATATTCTAGGTGGTTGCCTGAAGAACAAAGAAGAGAATATTGGTGGGAAACTGTTAAGAGGTCTGTTGAATATAACTGTAGTCTTGTACCAACATCAAGAGAAGAGGCAGAAAAATTATATGATAATATTTATAATTTACGTCAATTTTTAAGTGGTAGAACATTTTGGGTTGGAGGCACAAAGGTTGCACAAAAATATCCATGTGCAAATTTTAACTGTGCTTTTATTGTATTAAATGATATTAAAGTATTTGAAGAATTATTTTATTTATTAATGGTAGGAGTAGGAGTAGGAGTAAGAGTATTAAAATTAGATGTTAGTAAATTGCCAAGAATAAGAAAAAATATAGAAGTTGTACACAAAGAATATAGTCCATTAACTAAGAAAAAAAGAGAAGATAATACATCTTTAGAATTTAAAAAAGATGTTGCTAAAATTTCCATAGGAGACTCTAAGGAAGGTTGGAGTAAAGCATTATTCTATTATTTGGATTTATTAACAAATTGTTACTATGAAAGTATTAAATTAATTATTTTTGATTATGATAATGTAAGACCAAAAGGAGAAAGATTAATAACATTTGGTGGTACTGCTTCAGGACATGAAAGTATTAAAAATATGTTTAAAAAGATACATATAGTAATTAATAATTCAAATGAATATTTAAGTCCATTAAATTGTTTAGATATTGCAAATATAATTGGAGAAAATGTAGTTGTTGGAGGAGTAAGACGTACTGCAGAAAATGGTCTTATCGACCACGATGACGAAGAATTGATAAATGCAAAAAATAATTTATATGTACAATTAGATGGTCAATGGATTGAAAATAAAGAAATATCTCATAGAAAAATGAGCAATAATGCTATATTCTATACAGAAAAACCAACGAGAGAGAAATTGCATTGGCAAATGGGTAAAATGAGATATTCTGGAGAACCATCTTTTGCAAATGCGTTAGCAGCATCTAAGAGAAGAGTATTTTTTGAGGGACTTAACCCTTGCTTCGAGATTTTATTAAGGTCAAAAGGTTTGTGTAATCTAATAACATTAAATGTTTTCTATTTTATTATTGATGGAAAATTAGATGTTGGTAAATTATTAGAAGCACAAAGATTGTCAGTTAGAGCAGGATATAGAATGACATGTGTAAATTTAGAATTACATGAATGGGACTTAGTACAAAAAGAAGATAGATTGTTGGGTTGTTCATTAACAGGATGGCAAGATATGGTCAATGCAACAAATATGACAATAAATGAACAAAAGGAATTATTAAGTAAACTTAAAAATGTTGCTATAGATGAATCGAAAAAATACTCTTCACAATTAAATATGAAAGAACCATTATTAGTAACCACAGTTAAGCCTGAAGGAACTTTGAGTTTATTGCCAGGAGTATCAAGTGGTGTACATTATTCACATTCTCCATATTATATTAGAAGAATTCGTATTAATTCAAATGATCCATTAGTAAAAGTATGTGAAGAATTAGAATATCCAGTTCATTATGAGGATGGTCAAACAAAAGAAAATAATAATACTAAAGTAATTGAATTTCCTGTAAAAGCACCGCAAGGAAGAACTAAATTTGATGTATCTGCAATTGAACAATTAGAAACATATAAAATGTTTCAAGAATATTACGTTCAGCATAATACTAGTATTACAATTCATGTAAGAGATAATGAATGGGATGAAGTTGAACAATGGATTTGGGACAATTGGGATAGTGTTATAGGAGTTTCTTTTCTTTCTTTAAGTGACAGTTTCTATCCTTTAATGCCTTACGAGTCAATTACAGAAGAAGAATATAATAAAAGAATTAAAGACATGAAATTATTTATACCTTCTCTACTTTCAAAATACGAAAAAGAAGAAGTAGAAATAGATATTGGAAACGAAGGTTGTGAATCAGGAGTTTGTCCGATAAGGTAAAATTAAATATATAAAGGAGAATAATTTGGGAGCAAAAATTATACTCGATATAGATGAAGTAAAAAGAGAAATGCGTAATATTAAATCAATTAAGAAACTTAGTGAAAGATTTAATTGTGGTAGAAATTATATGGGTAAATATCTTTTACAATATAACCTACATGAAGAATACTGTTTAATACATAATAAAACTCCAAAAACTAAAAAAGAATATTGTATTATTTGTGGTTCAGATAATCAAGTAAATAGATATAAAGGAGAACCATATTGTAAAAAACATTGGAATCATATGGTTAGATACGGAGAAATTATAGAAAAAACTATCTATGATAAAAATGATTATATATTTGAAAATGATATTATTAAAATTGTATTACGTGATAAGAAACAAAATATAAATGGTTATTGTATTATTAATAAGAAAAATTATGATAAAGTTAAACAATATAAATGGTATAAATCATATGGTTATTGCAAAACTAAAGGAATTGATAAAGATAGTGGAATATGCATTCATAATGTAATTATGGATAATCTGGATAATATAGATATAATAATATATGATCATAGAGATAAAGATAGATTAAACAACAGAGAAGATAATTTAAGATTGGTTACAAATCAAGAAAACTCAATGAATATGAGTAAGAAAAATACTAATACAAGTGGAGTTACAGGAGTACGTCAATATAATAATGATTTAGATTCAAAATGGGAAGCAGGAATTACATATAAATATGAAAATATATTTTTAGGTAGGTATTTTGATTTTGATGATGCAGTTATAGCAAGATTGGAAGGTGAAGCAAAATACTTTAAAGAGTATTCACCTAATTACAATAAAGAAACAAATACTATATGTTTAGATTATATATCTTATGATAGTAAATTACATAAGTATATAGAAATGTCATTAGATGGCAAAGTATTAAAACAAGAAATAATAAACTATTAAAATAAAAAGGAGAATAAATATACATATGATAGCAAATAAAAAAATTAGAGGATTTGAAATTGTATCGGATGATTTTAGGAAAAATAAAGATACAGAAATAATACTTCCTATTAGATCAACTAAAACTTCCGCAGGTTATGATTTTTCATCTCCAGTATTAGTAACTATTCAACCAAAATCAAAAGAATTAATTTGGACTGACGTAAAGGCGTATATGCAAGAAGGAGAAGTTCTTATTCTTGATGTAAGAAGTTCAATAGGAGTTAAAAAAGGTTTAATGTTAGCAAACACAATTGGAATTGTAGATCATGATTATTTTTCAAATATAAATAATGATGGTAATATAGGAATATGTCTATATAATATGACAGATGAACCTGTATATATTGAACAATTTGAACGGATTGCTCAAGGAATATTTTTACCATTCTTAGTTTCTGACAATGGTAATACAGATGAAGAAAGAGTTGGAGGCATAGGCAGTACCAATAAATAAACATACCAAACAAAAAGTAGAGACTAACAATCTCTACTTTTCCCTAAATAAAACAAAATTAAACACCAACACTAGTCAACACTAATCAACACTATTCAACAAATAAAAACAAAATAAACAAAATAAAAATAATAATGCTAAATTTAGTTAACTAAATGGTAATGAACTCTTGACAAATATTAAATATAATAGTATAATAATCATTACAAGAAAGGGACAAGTTAAATATGAAAGAAAGTGAAACAAATATTGAATCAAGTAAATCCAATCATATAAATCAAACAAATATAAAATGTATCAAAGAAAAATGTCCATTTTATTATAATTCAAACACGTATCAGGAAGTATGTCATCTAATTAGTAAATATGTACTCTTAGATAAGTGTTATGGCATATTAGAAATACCTAATAAAAAAGAAATCATTGCATGTAAAATTGCTAAATTAATCAACGAATTAGAAAGTTTGGAAGAAACTGACACATTAATAAGGTGTCACCAAAATGATATTTTAACATAGAATATAAAAATAATAAATTAAAATAAAATTAATATGAAAGGTATAATAAATTCAATGAAACAAACTATCACTAAAGAACAACTTAAAGAATTATCAAAAGAATAAAAAATAAAACTATATAAATGGTGGATTTCAAAAGGTATTAGAATGGGAGATATTTATTATTTAAATGTTAATGGAACAGAATTTGTCAATTGTTTCACTAAACCATGTAGAGAGTTATCTTACGAAGGTACGAAAGTTTATTATGAATATTACCCATTACTTAACATTGGTCAAATGATTGAATTATTAGATGATTACGATGCACCATTTGTAGATTTAAAATTAAAAACTGTGAATGAATTATGTGATGCTTTTTGGAAATAGATTAAATGTGTTTTATAATAAATAGTTGTGTAATAATCAAATAATCAATAAAATAAAAATTAAAATAAAAGGAGATTATAATTATGTCTAATAATATTTCCAATGCTAAGAAAGAATTTATTAGGAATTTAATTGATTCATTAAACAATGAAAATATAAAAAGAATCAATAGTAATAGAGAAATTATAGATGTTTGCCATTTAACTTCAGTAGTTGATTTACAAATTGAAAAATGCGAAGAATTATTAAATGATATAAACAATCATAAATATGATATTGAATATCAATATAATGAAGAAGATTATGTCAGCAATTATAAAAATGGTAAAGTTAAAATTAACATTAGAAAAACAGATGAAGAAAAGGAAAATAATAATAACATATATAATGTATATCATAATTATTGTTATTATATACATTTCTCATTTGATATTGTATTATCATCATATACTTTTACAGATGAAGGTTATAATGGTCAAGAATGTAATGATTGGTCAATTCCATCATTTAGTATTGATAAAATAATTCAACTAGGTGAATATAGATGGCAAGGAAATGAAGAAGATTATTTAGAATATCAAAAACAATTTGAATTAAATAGTAAAAATAAAAATGAGGAATTAGAAATATTTAAATTAGAGAAAGAAAAACAAGAATTAAGAGATGAAATTAAAATGTTACAAGATAAGTTAATGTTATTGGAAGGATGGATGTAAAAAATTATGACAATTGATATTGATAATATTGATTCTTCTAATAAACATTTAGCAATTCAATATCCAGAAAATACTTGTTTTAATTGCCTCCAAGAAAAACAAGTGTATAAAATTCATATTCCTGCTCTTGGGCATGGTAGTAAATTCACCAACTTCTCGACTAGACTAAATTTATGTCCCACATGTAAGCAATTAACCAATCCTGAATGGTGGAAGTTACAAATAGTAGAAGACAACATGCATGATAAAGATTGTTGGTATTCATTATGTTACAAATATGAAAAAGAGATATTAGATTTTGTAAATAGTATGCCAATTGAAGGAAAAGAATTATTTTATGCAAGATTCGGAAATGGTGCAAATGCAGACCTTATGAATGGTCAAGACTGGATTGATTATGTCTTAGATATTTTACCACATGAAAAATGTAAATTATATGGTTGTTTTTCTCCAGATGAAATTAAATCATATGATAAAAGATTTCCTATATGTGATAAAGTTAAAAAAGTTATTTATGAAGGCGAAGATGAAAATAAAAATTATATTTTACTTAAATCAAGATGTCCATTTGGAGTAGATGATACTCGAACACATTCTCAATGTTATGAATGTAAACTATTTGTAGAAAGAAATGGTGATGTAGAAATTATGGATAAAGAAGATTTTGAATTTTATGAATTGCATACTAAATTAAGATTGAAAATATTGAATAGAAAGGAACAATAAATAAAAATGGATTTAACAAATATAATCAATAAATTAAGTATTCAAATAAATACACTAGAAGAAGAATTAGGGAGTAAATCTAACAAATATATAAATTGGAAAAGGAAATTAAATATATTAAAAACTAGGTTGTCAATTAATATCCAACAAAATAATGTTAAATTATATAATAATATTGATGTTGATGATATAAATGACAGTGAAGAAAGGAGTTATCTATGAATAATAGTAACTACATCTATAAAAATCCATTAGATAAAGGATATAAACAATTTTATTTAACTAAAAAGCAACATAATAAATTATTTGAATATCGTCAAATTAAATGGCATGATAAATACGAATATTATTATAATGATAAACATATTTTACTACATAAATTTTGTAATTGGAAAGGAATATTATTTACCACAATTATATTGCCTGTTATAGTGTTATATGAAGGTGTAAGTAATTTTAAAGAAATTATGATTGAATATAAAGAATTATTTAATCAAAAGAAATGTGGTAGTTTTAGTGGTGATGACATTTGGAATGGTACAGATATGTATAATAAAGTTATGAAAGTAATATCGTAACGAAATTTAAGTTTCATTAAAACTTAGAAAGGAGAAATATTACAATATGGATACAAAAGAATTTACTAAACACTTATTAGACCATCCTAAAATAGATGAAGATGAAATAATTGAATGGGCAGTTTGGAGAGTTGTATATAAAGCAATAGATTTTGCTCCAAGAGAAGAACGTAGAGAATATATTATGAAAGTGTTAAATAAAGAAATTGATAAGTGGTTGTAATAAAACAATAAAACAATAAATATAAAAAGGAGGACATTTAAAATAGAATTCACAAAAGAAAACTTAATAAAATCACCTCTAAATTATGTCGGAGGAAAATATAAATTACTTCCTCAAATTCTACCACTATTTCCTGACAGCATAGATAGATTTATTGATTTATTCTGTGGTGGATGTAATGTATCTATAAATATAAATGCAAATAAAATTATATGTAATGACACTATTAAAGAAGTAATTGATTTATTATATGTATTATCTGATTTTGAAGTAAAATATATAATTGAAGAAATAGAATGTGTAATAAAAGAATTTAATTTATCAAAAGATAATCAAGAAAATTACCTTAAACTAAGACAACATTATAATAATAGCAATAGTTATATAAATAAAAATTGGAAAAATTTCTACACATTAATATGTCATTCATTTAGTAATCAAATTAGATTTAATTCAAAAAGAGAATTTAATTTACCATTTGGTAAAAGAACATTTAATTCTACTATGAAAGATAATTTAATTAAATTTGCAAATAAATTACATAAAATGAATATCTATTTTTCAAATTTAGATTTTAGAGAAGTAAACTTTAGAAAAGTAGATTTTGATAAATTAACTAATTCTGATTTTCTATACGCAGATCCTCCTTATTTAATCACTTGTGCAACATATAATGAAAAAGGTGGATGGAAAGAAAAAGATGAAAGAGATTTATTAAACTTACTTGATAAATTAAATGATAATAATGTTAGATTTGCATTATCTAACGTATTAGAGAGCAAAGGTAATAGCAATGATATATTGAAAGAATGGATTAAGGATTAAGGATAAAGGATATAATGTACATAATTTAGATTCAAAATATGGGAATGCAAATTATCAGAGAAAAGATAAAAATGATAGTACAACTTTGGAAATATTGATTACAAATTATTGAGATAATAAATAGAAAGGATAAATAAAGTTATTAATAAGTAGTCTTCAATTTATTAAAAGAGAAGATAGAAGGTGAGGTTCACACACCTAGTTAAATTAAAAACTTAACAAAGTAGATGTATTTTGTCTATATGAATTCCACGTTTTATCATGTTTTATCATGTTTTAGAAAATCTAATAAAAGGAGAAATTAAATATGTCATTACAAATATATAAAAAAATAATTAGTAATATTGAAAGTGATGATGATTTTTATACAAAGAATTTATTATTTATAGGAGATAGAAAAAGTTATTTTGATGAAATTAAATTACTATATATGGATAATAAATTAACAGATGAACAATATGAAGAAATAATTAATTGTATGGAAGAACGTATTGGAACTTATATTAAATGTGAAAATTGCGGTGTGCCTTTAGAAGATAATGAATCTTATGACGGATACTGTTATGAATGTGATGAAGAATTAAATGGTTATTAATATAAATTAATAAAGGAGAAATATAATCATGACACCAAAAGCAACACATTTTCTATATGACGAAAAAGACAATCTAACAGGAACTATCTATAAAACTATGAAAGGCAATGAAAAAGTTAAAATTGTTATTCTAGATGGCAAATTCAATCTTAATAACGGGTTTATACTAAGAGACTTAAATATAGGTAAAAATGTTTATGATTCTTATATGTTTAATATATTAAATGAAATATTATCATTACCCAAATATGATACAATCAATCAAGTAGAATCTAAACAAGAAACAACACAAAACGAACAACAACAAATACAACCAATCACATTTCCTATTTTAATGTATGAGATTCAATTAGGTGATTTCAAAGTTGTATGTGAAGATTGCAATACTAACGGAAAAGTTAACGATGATTGTGAAAAATGCAATGGTGATGGTACATACTTTGAAGAAAAATGGATTGTATCAGATAATCTAGTAAAAATTATTAAAATTGATAGATGTAAAACATATGGAAATTTGAGATATTATGACAGAATAGATTCTGCATATGGTGAATCAGAATTATATTTACATTTTACTAAAGAAGATGCAAAGTTAGAATGTGAGAGAAGAAATAGGAAATTGAATAAGAAAGGAGAATAATATATTATGCTAAAACTACAAGAATTATTACAATGGATGGAAGATGAATTTGAAAGTGGCAATAGAATTAAAGCACAAAAACTATATAGGATATTTTGTAAATATGCAAAAATGAGATTTAAAGATGCAGATGAATTTAGATTAAGAAATTATAAGCAATATAATTGGGATATATATGTATATGGAGATTATTAAAATAAAATAAATAAAATAATAAAAATATAAAAGGAGAATAAATTATTATGAAAAAAGTAATTCATATTTGTGACAAATGTAATACTGAGAAAATTTATAATAAATCAGAAGAATCGGAATTTAGAGCAATTAAATTATTAATAGGTAAAATTGGAAGTGAATATGTTTCAGATGGAAATTATTCATCTAGTATTGCAACAAAAACAGAATTATTTATATGTAAAGAATGTCAAACTAAATTAGGTATTAGCACAGATAAGAAGAAAGATGAAGTAAGTTTTTATAAGCAACCAGAATTAATTGATAAAGTTTTGGAATTATTTACTGAAATAGCAGATGAATTAGGTTATGTAAGAAACGAATAAAAATATATTAAATATAAAATATATAATATTAAAAGGAGAATATTTATATACATGACTACCTTAAACTATGTAGAATTTTATGATACATTAGAAAAATCAAATAATACTCTAATAAGAAAAATAAATAGATTTTTACATGATACTCCTATATTAGAAATATCTATTAACAATAAAAAATTTATAATTGATGTAGAAAATATTTTTAATAGAAAATTTCTATGTGATAAAGATAATTGTGATATGATTATTAAATATAAAAATGATAATCCTTTAAATGATATAGAATTTATTGATGGATCATGTTGTGAGACAGGTTCTTATAAAATGTCTGAGAAAACAGAACAATATATAGATGAACATTTAGATGAGATATTACCTTATTTATCAGGTAAAAATCAAGATTATATAAGGGAATGTGGTTGGAAATATAATAAGCAAGATTATGATGATAATAGTACAGATTTCACAGATTATGATTTATGTATCTTTAGTTTTATAGAAAATGGAATGTCTTATTGTGCATTACATAGATATGCTTTGGATAATAATATTGACATTTTAGAAGTAAAACCTTTTGATTGCTATATGTTTCCATTAGATATTATAGAGTATAATAATAAATATATTTTAACTACAGTATCTAATGATTCAAGAAATGCTGATTTTAGCAGATGGAGAGATTATCATTGTTTTAACAAATGTATTATGAACAAAAATAAAGGTGTTCCTATGTATGAACATAGTAAAGATGTGTTAGTATCATTGTATGGAAAAGAGTTATATAATAAATTAGATGAAATCTATAAAAGTGATGAATGGAAGAAATTGTTGAAATAATTTATAAATTATAAAGGAGAAAATATGAAAAAATATGCTGTAGAAATGGCAGTAGGATTCTGTGCTAGTTTAACTGTGGATGCTAAAAATAAAGAAGAGGCAATTAAATTAGCAAGAGAATTAGTTTTAGAAGATGCAACTGAATATTATGATGGAAATTTAGAGATAGAAGATATTAATTTTGTTCAGGAAGTATCTTAATAATGATAAATTATAAGAAAGGAGGATAATATTATAGAAAACTTACTACAATTTCAAGAATTATTAGCAACAAGATATAAATATAAAAAACTAAATAAAAAATTATCAGCAGAAGTAAGACAGAAATATTTAGATAATATACCATTAGAATTAAATATTAAAGGAGATATAAACTTTAAAATATATACTCTATCAAATACATTAATCTCTAATGGTTATAATCGAATTGTTATAGGTGATTATGGTGCATTTATAGAATTTGATAAATCACAAATAATTAGAGAAAATATTAAAATAAAAGAAGGACAAGAGTATAGAATTAACGATCCTATATATAGTGAAAATGTAAAATACTATTGGTTAACTGCTAAAGATAATAGTGATATTAAGGTTTATTATCAAAAGAAAACTGTTACATATGCAGATTATAAACCAGAAGTATTTTATGTTTCACCTTATGAAATTAAAATATAAATACAACAATAAAGGAGAGTGTTTACTATCAACATAAATAATCAAACAAGATGTATTAACTCTAATCAATACACATTAGAAAATTTACTTAATCTATGCAATACAACTGACAAAATAAAATCAATTGCATCAACTTCAGATGGATTAAAATACCTAAAAACAATTCTATCAGACAAAAGGGCAATTCTTTACTTTAAACAACCTAGCACACGTACATTTTTATCTTTTGAAAATGCATGTCATATCCTAGGTATCTCATGTTCCAATGTAAGAGATACTTCTACATCATCAGAATCAAAAGGCGAATCCGAATTAGATGCAATTAAAACTTTCTCACAATATTCAGATTTAATTATAATGAGACATCCATCTTCAGATTTTATTTATGAAATATCTAATAATTTACCTAACGATATAAGAATAATTAACGCAGGTTCAGGTACTAACGAACATCCAACTCAAGCATTATTAGACTTCTATACTATATATAAATATGGATTAGAAAATAAAAAAATTGCTTTTGTTGGTGATTTACTTAGAAGTAGGGCAGTTAGATCATTAGCATTATTATTAAATAAAGTTAATGGTACTAAATTATATTTTGTTTCACCTAATAAATTTCAAATTAAAAATGATATTTTAGAACAATTAAATATTGATTATGAATTAATTGATAATTTTGATAAGATATTACCTGATATGGACGTAGTTTATATGGTTAGATTGCAAGATGAATATAAAAATGAAGGTATCAATGAAAATGAAATTATTGATACTAATAAATATAGTATAAATAGTAGTAATATAAATAAAATGAAAGATGATGCAATTATACTTCATCCATTGCCTAGAAGAGATGAAATTAGTGTTGAAATTGATAGAGATAAAAGAGCAAAGT
>Ga0209728_1001174_pt1 | contig 16988 bp, 41 predicted proteins | sample RifGroD1_FD_183997 | JGI IMG/M metagenome (GOLD analysis project Ga0209728, IMG submission 183997) | Groundwater microbial communities from Rifle, Colorado, USA - Groundwater D1 (SPAdes) (version 2) | ecosystem: Environmental > Aquatic > Deep subsurface > Groundwater | place: Rifle, Colorado... | reverse complement strand
TTAATGCTTCTGAAGGATATTTACTTAATAAAAAGATGAGTGAATTATTATTAAGAAGAGAAGAGTTAAGAATATTAAAAATTGGATTTACTCAGTTACATGTACAATTAGGACATCATAGAAAAAACATTATTGATACTAAGGATCGAATTCAAGTGGAAGTTAAAAGTGCTAATAGGTTGTATTTAAAAAGATATGCTTATGAAACATGTAAGAAAGTTAATAAATCTAAGGCAACAAAGGTAGAGCAGTTAGTTCATGTTAGTCAGGTGGCTAAATAAGTTAAGGAGGGAGTAGTAATCATGAAACAACTAACAAAACGTGAAAAGATTATTAAAATATTATTGGAATGGAAGGAGGATGATGATAAATAATGTATCCATTATACTTTATCCCAAAACGAGTAATCCAAGAATATCAACAGCATATCCATGGATGTAAATCACTAACTACTCCTATTATTAAACGTAAAATTAGTGCAATGATTCACGCTACAAAATATTGTAGAGTTAATCTAGGAAATAATAAATATCAACATAGATTTGGTCACTGTAAAATGATTGTTGAAGAAAATAATTTAACTGTATCAAAAGTTGAATATACTATTGTTGGTAGTGTTAATCAAGGTGATGGAAAGCTATATGACAGGATATGTAAAAGATATTATGGATTAAACGACAAGCATACTGAATTTGCTAAAACTTGTAGAAATAAAATTGTCGAGGGAGTGTGTTAATTATGAAAAAGTTGTTAATCGTGTCAATTATTGCAATGGTTGTTTTAACAGGTTGCGGAGTAAGTAAAGGTGATGATATTCTAGGAAATAAATTTACAGTAAAAAGTTTTACATCAGGAGGAGCCACAAATTCAGATGTTTATGTGTTAATAGATAAGAAATCTGGTGTTAACTACTATTATATTAATTCCGGTTATGGCAGAGCTATGTCTCCTATTTATGATAAAGAAGGTAAACTTGTGATTGATAAAGTTGAGCAAGAATAGTCCTTTAAGTTGTTGAGTTTCTAGGAAATTATAAACGTACTTGACAAAGGGCAAGACGTTAAGAGGAGATATTTACAATGAGTGTTAAGAAAGAAATTTCAATTGGATACTTAAAACAAATTGCAAAAGAAGAATTGGGTAGTTACGTGGATGATAGATTAAACGAAAAGAATTTAAGAAAAACAATTAATGAAGAACTTGATAAATCAGGAAAAGATATAGTTTTTAAATCTTTAGGATTAGAGTATGATAAATGGGATCATAAATGGAAATTGAGTTCTTATGGGAGTTTCGAGAGAATTATTAAGGATAAAAAATCAATTATTGAAGATATTGGATCTAAAGCAATTCAAGAAATTATCAAAGAGATAACCCCTGAAGATATTCTAGCAACATTAACTCAACCAAATAAGGTTCACTTAAAGAAAGTTTATAGGGAAACATTAATGAAGTATTTTGAGGATAAAGTTAAACAATTGGCAATAGAACATGGAACTAAATATGCAGAAACATTGTTTAAGGAATATTTAAGTGAAAATGATTTCGATGAGAACTCTAATGTTGTTAAATTTCCAAATCAAGTATAATAAAACTTAGCTTTCAAGAGAAAGGGATGATTATTAATGTTAGATGTAAAACTATACGAACTTCTAATTAATCTAAAATCAAATGAAGAATGTGGTGTCGTTTGTATTGGCAAAGAAAATAATTGTTTTGGTATAGATTATGGTGATGGACTAGGTTTATATTGTGTTGAAAGCGAAGAAGAATATAAATTATTTAAGAAAACTGGCAATATGATAGAAATTGATGTAAAATAATTAAGAAAGGGTTTACATATGATGCAAACTCAAACACAGCAAAAACAACAAACTGAAAATATAAAACTTATTCAACCTAAAGTATTTAATTTCCGTAAACACTGGTCTAAGAAAGTAAAACCACATTTATTCCACAAAGATGTACAATATGCTCTAGATTATGGCATGAATCTAATGATGGAATTATGGCGATATGAAAACAAGATAACTAATGAAAAATTAGAATCAATGAATGAATATATGAAAGATTGGTACTCATGGACACCATGTAGTCCTCCATATCATAAAACATCCTCTGATTATTGGTGTTATCATAGAAAACCATTAGAACATTCAGTAGGTTGGTATCAATGTAGGCATTGTTGTCATTGGATTTGTTATTTTTGCATTGAATTAGGTAAGAAAATATATCCTCAATTAGATTGGTATATTGTATCTGGCAGAAGACATTCAGTAGCAGTTGGATTTAAATATGATCAACCATATATGATTTTTGATATACTCAATTTCGAAGATATGTCAGCAGAAAATATATTAGATTTTGCTGATAAGAAAATGACTAAGAAGGTTTATGAGAAGAAATGGAAGAATAAAAGGTAAGATACAAGGAAGAAGGATGATTGAATTATGCACGAACTAGATAATCTTATCAACCTAATTACCAAAATCAATAGTGATCTATATTTATCTTATCAAGAGAGAAAAGAATAATTAAAAGAACTTAATTTAACATATGAAGAGATGGAATCTGTATTAATGTCTGCATGTGAAGTATGGATAGTATAAAGGAGGAAAATTAGTGATTGAGCAAGAACGATATGATATATTGTGGAAAGCATTTGAATTATCTTGTGACATGCTTTCTAATGCCAACATGGAAATTACAGATGATAATAAAGACATAATAGAGTTTAAATTATTTGGAAGTTTAAAGGGTTATTTTCTAATGAAAGCAGAAGCAGAATCAAAGAAATAAAACTGCGATTTTAATTGATGAAAGAAAGGATTAAATATTATATGAAAAAGTCAGATTTAAAAAATGGAATGATAGTTAAAACGAGTGGTGGAAGATATGGAGTTGTATGTTTAAAGGATGCGACAAATAAAAATTAATATTAAATTTTTATATGATCCTGATTACTTATTAGATTATGGATGTCTTTTTAATGGTGGAAGCATGATAGAATCATTAGATAGTTTGGATGATAATTTGAATTTTTATTATCATGCAACAAGAGAAGATGTCTTAATGGATGTTAAAATTGGAGATAAATTAATAGTTGGGCAAATAATTGAAGTGTTTGATTTAAATAGACTATGGTTAAGAAATAACTTACATCCTACCCCTAACGGATTGTATGGAGATACTGAATGAAACAGCAATTTGGATGTATTAGAAAGGATTGATTTTAATTATGGCAAAATGGATTGAAGGAAAAGCTTTTGTGCCTGAGATTACAGAGGGGAAATTAAATAATTTAATTAAAATAATTATCCCATTAATAAGGAAAGGTAATAAATTATATTCAATCGAACTTCCAGATTTACGTAATACCGCATACACTTGGGAACCTAAAGTAACCAAAGAAAGCGATATGTTAGAAGAAGTAACAAGAATAAAAACTAATCATTATTGCGGTTACTACGGGTTCTTCAAACCAAGTATTGCAGAAGTTTTAGCACAAATACCAGAGGACTTGATTGGTAAAATTGATGCTTTTGAAATAATTGGAGACATTGATTCAGGGACTGATACAGAGGTAAAAATATTTAACGAAGGTAATGGTCATTTAGCAACCACTATATTATATAAAAAGAAATAAAATCAATGATCAAAATAATTTAAAGAAAGGAGAGAAAATAAATGCAATTAATTTCTAAAACCGAAAATAATGAGAAAACTATTAAATTCACTGTAGAAGAATATGAACATTTATTAAAAATCTTAAACCTCTGTACTCCACCAGAACATCGTAATTATTTATATGAGGTAATGTCAAAAATGTTTAATGATTTATACGATATGGATTTAGTATAAAAAGCTTGATGAGAAGAGAGGATTTTAAAAACAATGACTGAAACAGAATTATTAATCCAAGAAACTATCATCTATCTGCTTGAAATTAAAAAGGATTATTCAAAAAGTACCTCAATGAATGACATCGGTAAAGTAAGGACTTTAACTAATGCAGTAGAATTATTACACCAGTATCTAGGATTAATGAAGTAGAGTTAAGGAGGAAGATAATATTATGCCATTATTAACTTTAGAGGAAATGTTAAAAGAAATAGAAGATAATTCTATTTTTCCTTCAAATTGCACTAGTGGAGAGGAATATGAAGAATGGCTAAGAAAAGATAAATCTGAAGAGGAGAATAAACCAAAATGAAAATCACAACAACATTAGAAGTTTCCAAACAAGAGAAAAACATAATCTACAATTCTCTAGAAGCATACATTAAGTATCTCACAGAAATGCTACCAGACAGTCATGAAGGTGGTTGTAAGGTATCGATTAGCGAAACCTTAACACAGACCAATAGATTGTTATCAGAGATGGAATTAACGATGTAAAGGAGGAAATACTTATAATGAAAAATCAAAAACTAACAAAAAAATTAAAGAATTCTTCAAAGTAAAAGGAATCGAATACACTGAAGAAAAGTTTATAATGTGGTATGGATTTGCTGAATTCCAAATGGATACTGATACTTATTGGTCTCCTTGCGAGAATTGTGATAATCCAAGTTGTAGAGTAAAAGATGATTTCCCAATATGGTTTTGTGCGGATCAGAAATAGGAAGGAGAGTATAAATATGCATGTAGGAGAAGGGTGTCATATATCTGATAAGTGGATACCTAATAATATAACAACTGAATTATATGACATTAATAATAAAGAAATTAAAACTTCAAATAGGGTAAAATTACGAGGATGTACATCAGACAATGCTATTATTGGTTTATGCGATAGTGGGTTTGTAATATTTTTTGGAAGTAAAAATGGTTCAGTTATGTGGCATCTTAATAAAGAGGTAATTGCAAAACATCATATTGAGATAGAAATAGATTGAAGACATCTTTTATGGGAAAGCACCTATTCAACATTCAAATATGGTATAATATTGAAGAGGTGATAATTGTGAAGAAAATAGATTTTACTAAATATTCTTCAATTGAAATATATCAAATGGTACTAAATAGAGATATTATTAAATTTCCTAAAGGATTTTGGAACAAAGATAGGTCCATTGAAATATCTAAATATTTGTTTGAGAATATATTAAAATGGGATAAAAAAGATATAGAAACAAAATTGACTTTTAAATTACTAATTGAATATAAAGTGGAAACTATGATGGAGTTTTTTAATGATGCTATTTCAAATTTACTCAAAGCAGTATATCCTAATTACTTTGATGAAAACTATAAATTCAATCAAAGTTATTGGAGAGATGTAGAAAATGTAAAATCAACTATAAAATATTTATTAGAAGAAAAGTACCACTGGACAAAAGAAGAAATCAAGAAAAAGTTTAATACTAAACTATTTTCCGACAATGGTTTAATTACAATACTTAATTTTTATACTTTATATGAAATACTTGAATTAATTTATCCTGGAGAATATTTAAAATGGGATCTATTTATGGAAACTTGGAGCGAAGAAGATTATTTATCTGCAATAAAATGGCTTATCGAAACAGAGTTAAAATGGAATAAGGAGCAAATTATTAATAATCTAAAAGCTAAAACATTTGCTTCTTATGGATTATATTCTATAGTACCCAATAGATTTAAAAATGCATACGAGGTTATGTGTTTTGCTTATCCTAATAAAGACTGGAAAGAATTAAAGAAAAGAGTTGAAAGGGATAGAGGCAATAGAAAGAAACTACCAAGATGTCAAGAATGTAAATATTGTTTAAAGCAGGATATTAAAAGTCATATTAAAAAGTATTCTTGTGAGAAAAATCAAACTAGAATTTTTCAAAAAGAATTTTCAAGAAATAGTCCTATGTGGTGTCCAAAAAGGGTATTGTAAAAATACAACAATTACAACAACTATAATATTATAAAGAAAGAAGGAAATAAAAATGAGCAGTTCAGAAATTATTAAATGTGATCTATGTGGATATCAATTCAAAGTATTTTCAAGACAAGAGGAAGAATTATGCGATAGAGAATATTATCCAGTAACTAATTACTATCCCTTACCAGAAGAAAATGCACATCTAGTTAGAAATTATATATGTAATACTTGCTATAATGATATTGGAAATGTTGTTAAACAAAACCTCATTCAAGCAGGAGAAGAATATTTAAATGATGTAGAAAATAGAAAAACTAAGAAATTAACTGAATATCTAAAATATCTTCAAGAAATAGATAAAGAATATCAAGAAGTTAAAAGTTATTGTAATAAGCTTAAATCTATTAATAGTATTCTTGAATTAGATGAACAAACCATTAAAGATTTATCATCTATGTTTTCTAATAAATATCCACATTCTGATGGTACTTATTACTTAGAACATGCACTGGACATTGAAAAAATTACTAAACATAATATGAAAGAAATTAGAGATTGGGAGAAGGAATATGGTATTGAAATTAGTGAATATCCAGATGGATATGGGTCTTGGGATGTTGTTAGTAAAGAAGAATTTAAGAATGTGTTGTTGGATAGTGAGGTTAAAAATATGAATACTCGAAAGATTGTTCAGCTTGTTAATAGTATTTAGGGAAGGAGGCTATTTTTATGAATAATCAAGATCAAGATAACCTAAGTTTCAAAGAAAGATATGCAAAATTTAAAGATTACTATGATAATAATCCGGTATCACTTGTTGAAGACTTTAATCCAGATATTAAACTGCTTCCGTATCAAAAAATAATTCTAAATGCAATGATGGCAAAAGATAAGACTGTTTCATTCATCAATCCTTATACGGCACAGAAAAGATGGTTGTCAAATATGAGATTGGAATTAATGAAATTAATGGGAATGGATTTCACAGTATTAAGTCCTAGTGGTAGAGATGATTATGAAAAAGGTGTGTTGGTTGAGGAAGTAAAGAGTGAGAGAAGAGTGAGAAATGAAATGATTAAATGAAAATGACAGATGAAATGTTTATAGTTTTAAATTTTAAAAAGGAAGGAGATTATTGGTTTTATTTAGAATACAAAGGAAATTATCATGATATTTCGTTAGGTTATTATGCTAAATTAGATGTAGGACTTGAAGAAGTAATAGAGAGATTAAAAACTAAATGGGTCGAAGAAGCTGAAGAAAATTTGAGATATAAATTTAGAAGTTTACTTGGAATCAATTAAAAGCGAGAATCAATTAAATTAAATTAAAACCAACGAATTCTTTAATTTATTTGTCGGAAAGGATGTGATGATATACATGATTGTAATACACTTAACGTAATATAGATATAATATTAATATAATATGTAAATAGAAAGTAGGAAATAAAAATTGAATCAAAAATTTAATAAGTTTACAATCATCTCTGTAATGTTTGTTACACTCCTGATTATCTCAAATCTTATGGTAACAAAAATGATTACATTGTTTGGTATGACTCTCCCATCAGCTGTCATCGCTTATCCTTTCTGTTTTATGTTGGGAGATGTTCTCACAGAAGTATGGGGTTATAAAGAAGCAAAGAAAGTAATATGGTTAGGATTTTTTGCAAGTTTAGTATTAACTATATGGACATCAATTGGAATTTACATGCCATATCCTGATTTTTGGACAAATCAAAGTGCATATTCAACAATATTTGGATTAGTACCAAGAATTACACTAGCTTCCTTTGCAGGATATTTATTTGGAGAATTAATTAATTCATGGTCGCTAGAGTTTATTAAAAAATACACAGGACAAAGATTCTTATTTGTTAGGACAATTGGATCGAGTGTATTAGGTCAAATCTTAGATACTGTATTGTTTTTTGGAATTGCTTTTTATAGTACAGTACCAAATAATGTCTTAATTACAATGATGATTACTCAATACTTCTTTAAAGTTTGTTGTGAAGCGCTTTTAGGTACTCCACTTGCTTATGGTTTAGTTAAATGGGCAAGAAAGGAGAATGTATAATTATTGATTGTTTATTATGCAGGAATCGATGGTCATGTCACAGCATTGCATACAGCCGTAAAATATGGATGTAGACATTTAATGTTGTCATATTGGTACAAGAAAACATATGGTAAAAAACAAATGCAAAGATTTAGGAAATTGGGTTTACATATCATGTTGGATAGCGGAGCTTTCAGTGCATGGAAAAGTGGAGCAATAATAGATATAGATGAATATATACAATATATAAAAGATAATTATATAGGTAAATACATTGTGTTAGATGTTGTTGGAGATCCTGACAAATCATATGAGAATCTGAAATATATGGAATATCAGGGACTCCAACCCCTTCCTGTATTTCACTTAGGAAGTGATATAAAATACTTACAACAATTAGTGGATGAAGAATATTATTGTATATGTTTAGGTGGGACAGTGGGAAGTAGCAGAGAAAAAAGAATTGAATTCTTTGATGAATGTTTTTCTAAATTTCCAAATACATATTTTCATGGATTAGGAATGACTGATCCAAAACTAATGTTAAAATATCCTTGGTTTAGTACCGATTCTACAACGTGGCTCATAGGAAGAAAAATGTGCAAATTACAAACTATGGATAAACAAATAGTATTACCTCAAGAAATGCCTATTCAGGAGAGATTAGCTTTAAATGTAAAATTCTTTAGGAAATTAGAAAAGGAGGCAATATTATAAAAATAGCATTGGTATCATGTGTAAGTAAGAAACAATTAGGAATACATAAGGCAAAAGATCTATACATAAGTGATTGGTTTAAAAAAGCAAAGACATATATAGAATATAATAATTATGATAAGTGGTATATACTCAGTGCTAAATATTATCTAGTAGATCCAAAGCAAGAGTTGGAATATTATGAGATATATTTACCAAAACAGAGCAAAGAGTATAAACAAGCATGGGGATTAAAAGTATCTGAACAATTAATAATTCCTGATGAGAAAAATGTTGAGATTGATATATTTGCAGGAATAGAGTATAGAAAAGTTTTAATTCCATTGTTAGAAGCAAGAGGATTTAAAGTAAATATACCGATGCAAGGGTTAGGCATAGGGAGTCAATTAAAGTGGTTAAAGAATAGAATATAAAACAATAAATAATTTTATTACCACTATTGCTTTTATGAGGTAATAGTGGTAATATATTTATAGAAATAGATTACATAAAGGTGGTTAATTTATGAAGAAGAAACCCATTATAGAATCAGAGTTTGAACTTTCGGATACTGAAAAAATTAAAGTATGGGCAATAAAGCATGGTTATTTTTATAAAAACTTTAAATTTAGATATGATTATGATGCTCTAGGTATAACTGAATTAATAGCCAAACAAATGGTTTTAGAGTCTGGAGGCGATTATGATGAATCAAATGTAAGTGATTTACAAGAATGTATTATAAAAGATTATGAAGAAGATACGGGAAATATTATAGCATAAATTCGAAAGGAGTAGATTACAATTTTTAATACAGAAACATTAGATGAACTTTATTATTTACTTGGTCAACAGTTTGCAAATATGGAAAAAATGCTTAAAATATTTAATGGTAAATTAAAAGATGAGATTCTGAAATTAAAGAATGAAAATCAAATCGAAAGTGTTACTTATAATAAATTAAATTCTATAATTCATAAAGAAATTATTATATCTCCTACTGAAATGCACAAAATATTACCTGATTTCAAAACATTAATAGAACGAGACAATTCTCCAGATGGAGAGGAATTACGATTCATTTTTATGTCTATGGAGATATTAATATCCAAATTACCCATAATGCCAAATAAGAATCAAGAGGACTTATGGTATAGGGGTTATTAATTTATAATCCCATATTTTGACATAAAATGTCGCTTTAAATCCCCATTGAAAAGGAGTGAAATATATGGAATGGAAAGAGTTAACCACAACTTCTAAAAATATTTTAGAGAGATGTTGGGGATTATATGATGATAATCCTAGAAGTGTCAGAGTTTCAATTGGTGAAACTTTCAAAACATGGGATAAGGAATATACGTTTACTGAATCAAATTATGAAGAGATTGTTAAATATGTAAAAGGTAGAAAAGATATTATTATTGGAAGAAATGGTGATCAAATTGTTGTTACTGGTATGGGGCAATTCGGAGTATTAAGTTTAAATAATTCCAAGAATTGATGTTCCTAGTATTTTAGAAAAGGAATGATAATTTATGTCAAGAAAAGAGAATTATTATGCAACTGAAGTAGAAAGATATTTGCCCAAAGCACAAGAAATTTGGAAAGATTATAAAGTTTCACATCAGTTTATTATTATTTGTAAAACTAACTCAATTGCTAATGCCAATAAAATTGCTCAAGAATTTGGATTTGAGAAGAATACATTTAAAAGTGATGTAACACGTAATTTTTTAAATCCATTAGAAATTACATCTTTAGAAGAGTTAAAGTCAAAATTTATTATTCGTCCTATACAAGCATGGGAGAATGAATCTAAAGATATTATGGAAGTATTGTAAGAGGAGGATATTAATAATTTTGATCCCTTAAAAGAATCGTTTGAAAGGTAGTGTTATTAATGGATAAATGGGAAGCACTTAAAGAACAATTAGAGAAAATCGGTAGAACTCAAACAGTATTTGCAGGTCATGTTTTAATGATGATGGAATTTTTAGAGAAAAATCCAGAATGGGATTTAAAACGTGATGGTACGAAACAAGAATATTTAAACAATAAGTAAATTAAAATCATACATTTAATTGAATTAAAAAGGAGAAATTTAAAATGATAGAAAAACAAATTATGATTCCTAAAACAGTTTATGAATCAATTGATGGTGAACAATTTGACAATAAATATGATGCAGAAAAATGGGACTGTCAAATATATCTCAATAATAATATGACTGATAGATATTGTAGTGTTATGGAAACTGGTTATGGTGTACTCAATTCTAAAGAAGAAGCTGAGATTTTAGAAACATTATCAAGAAATAGTCGGATACAAAATGGATTTTATGCACATTATTTAAATGATAAAGTTAAATTTCCTATTATGATGAAATTTAAAGAAGAAGAGTATGGTAAACCAACAACAGTAGTAACAGTTAATGATTATAATCGGTTTAAAGAAATGGCAGAGAAATTTCAGTTACTTTGTAAAATGTATGAATCTGTTAATAAGTCGGATTAATAAATATCAAAATAATATTATCTAAAAATCATATTCTCCTATTGATTTTAAAACATTAAATGGATATAATTAGGCATTATTCAGAAGATGAAATAGTTGAGAAAATGGAAAGAATTATGACTAAGGAGGATTAAAAATGAATTTAGAGCAAGCAATTTCAATAGCATTATTAGCACATGAAGGTCAATTAGACAAAGGTGGAGAACCATATATTTTACATCCTTTGAGAGTTATGATGAAACTTAAAGACAATAATTTAAGAATTATTGCTATATTACATGATGTTATCGAAGACTGTGGTTTGACACTTGATAACTTAGTATCAAAATATGGCGTTCCATTTGAATTAGCACGAATTGTTGATATATTGTCACGAAAAGAGGGAGAAAGTTATGATGAATATATTGAACGAATTAGCAAGAATTATAAAGCAATAAAAGTAAAATTAGCAGACTTAGAGGACAATATGGATTTAAATAGAATTAATAACCCAACTCAAAAAGATTATGATAGAGTTGCTAAATATGCAAAAGCAAGAGAAAAACTGGTGAATAAATTGTTTAATATGATTTAAAACAAAAGATTTATATGAGGGAGGTATATTTTATGAAAACAAAAGATATTGAAATTGGACAAAGTTATACTGACAAAAACAGAAGTAGTATAAGGGAAGTACTTTCTATTGAGGACAATATACTTATTTATAAAATGATGAATACTAGGTATATAAATAGAATTGGGAAAGAATATAAATGGGAAACTAAAAGATTTGCGCAATGGGCAAATGCAATCTATTCTAAAGAAGTAGTTTTAAATGATTTCTTTGAAAATCCAAATAAAAATAAACATATTACTTTTAAACTAAAAGATGAATTTACATTAAAAGATTTTTTCAAGTTAGATGGATTGGATACAGAAAATATTAATAATTTTACTATTGATAATTTTAAGAATGTTGAGATTGGAGATTTTTCCTCTGCACAATTTGACGAGTACGATTTAATAATTAAAAGAAGTTCATTCCCATGTAGCAGAGAAGAAATTGAAAAATTTTTCGAGTTGACTTAAAAGTAGAGTTTCGAACTATATAAGAAAGGATGATAATTATGAAAGAAATCAAACATCAAACATTCGCAGTAGCGATTAAAACAGAAAATGGAGAGAAGTATTTAAGTGCAGACGAGGATGAAGAATCATTTTATTATCATGATTTATTTTATGCAAATTTATATAGTATTTAAGATTTATTACATTATCAGAGAATGAATATATTGTTAGAGTTGAGTATGATGAGCAAGGATTGCCATATGTAGTAAGTGATGAAAAAGAAATACTTGAATTAGAGATAGAAAGATTAACTCCAATATTTGAAGAATTGCGAAATAAGTATAATTAAGCATTTTATGATCTTGATGCTAAGAAAAATGAATATCTTGATTTGTTGTTGAGGATTAAAAACAATCCTATAAGTTAGATAATTCGATGGATAATAGAAGGAGGAAGAGTTATTCATGGGAAAGGTAGAAATTGGTGAGCTTGTAAGAATTAAAAGAGAAGTCGATAAAAGTGTATCATTCTTTGAATCTGAAACAAGTATTGGGGAAAGTAATTGACCGTGTTGACGATCTTTATTACGTTAAAGTGTTAGATATTGTGTATGAAGTTTTGATAGAAGATATTATTGGAAAAGTAGAAAAACTATCTAAATCTAAGCATATGCAGTAGGTATAATGCGGTAATTTTAAATCTAGAAATGAGAGGAAGTTAAGTTTATGTTAGGTTCAAGAATATTTACTGGTTATTCCAAAGGAAAACTAATTGATTGGAAGGAATATATTTCATATCCAGATTTCTTTATGGAGAGAAACAGGAAAGCGTGCATACAAAGTGAATTAGATTTGGAGAGACATTATACTCCAAAATTATATGAAGAGTTCTCAGAAAGATATTTAAGAGCAGAGGAATTACTTATTCAGAGTACAGGGAGTAATATTTCGGTTATCACTAAGCAATCACCTGCTGACAGATATTTAAAAGCATGTATTCAGACTAACACATTAAGTAAAAATATAATTCATTACATGGAAATCAACATGGAAAGAGATTCGTCTTCAATTACCGAAGAATGTGGTAAGCAGTTTGGTGGTAGGACTTGTAGTGAAGAAGAATGTTCAAGGTGTTATTTTATACCTAAGTATATGGTTAAAATCGAGGAATAAAATGGCGATTTGCTTTGAAAGGAATGATATATAAAATAGATAAAGATTGTTGTTTGTTGTGCGGGTTTTCAACACTGACATGTGATGATGGCGAGCCTGATATTGTAAAGCTATATTGTACATTACTTCATAAAGAAGTGTTAAAAGAAGTTCCAGAAGGATTTAATTGTTCAAGAGACGATAAATTATAAAATACTCATTCAAAAGGAGACTCAAAAAATGAAAATTAATCCACATATAAAAGAAGATCCAGATACATTCATTGCAAACAACATGGATTTAGCTCACAAAATTGCATGGAGATTTATTCCTAAATTATATAATCAAGGGTTGGAAAAAGATGATGTCATAAGCATTGCAACCATAGGGTTAATTAGGGCATATGAAAAATTTAATCCTACTAAATTTAAAGGTGAAAATGGAAATGATATTAAATTCAGTACATATGCTGTACCCTTGATAACTAGTGAAATTCATAATAATATCCGCGATCATTATGATTTAATTTCTATCCCAAGGCCAATGAAAGAAACTAGTGTAAAAATCAGAAAAGCAGGATATGTTAGGGAAGATAATCCAGTAGAGATTTCTGAGAAATTAAATATTCCTTTAAAATTAGTTAAATCAGGAATGGAAATATTAGATTCAGGATGGATTGATAGTTTAGACAGAAGTGTTAGTTTTAAAGAGTCAAAAGGAAGTTCTTTAGGAACACTGATTGTAGGTACTACTAGTAATGACTTAGATAATGAAATAATATTAAATGATTTTCTGAGTCTGTTGGATGATAAAATGTTGGAAGTTTATAAATATAGATTTTTACATGGATTAAGTCAAAGGGAGGTTGGTGAAGTAATTGGAATTGGTCAAGTTAGTGTTAGTAGGATAGAGAAGAAGATATTTCAATTGGCTGAAATGTATTGTGGCGATGTGGCTTGTTAGTATATAATATTGAAAGTGAGGAGAAATAATTATGAATGGCATTGAAATAAAACAAAAAATTACAAAACTACTTAAAGACAATCCTCAAAGTGGATTTCTTACACAAGAAATAATTGATTTACTAAATTTAAAACAAATGGAAGTGGCTAAATGTCTATTCGACAATGATTGCTTTTATTACGATGAAAAATGTGAATCATTTACTGGTTGGAGAATTAGGGAATGATTATCAACTAAATACGTATCTTGGAATTTAGTAGTAGAAAAATCATGTAAATGGAAGTATAATAAAGCATGAGGAGTGAAAATCATGCAAGATATTATTAATACTATTAGAATTTCAAATAGTCCTAATGAGATAAAACAAATCCTGAAACCATTAAAAATTAAAGAAGTGATTAAAGTTGCAAAATGTTTGGATGTTTATATCAGAGGAAATGAAAATAAAAATGAGGTAATTGGAAATATTATTTTAGAAATTATGAAATAGAAAGAAAGGGTAGATATGGGAGTACAATGCAAAGGATGTTGTATGTTAATTAATTCAAAATGCACTAGGATTAATGGATGTTGGATGCAGAAAGGGAGTGGTGAATATTGAGTCAGATAGAAGTAAAAGTTATTCTCACAAATGAATCTGGTAAATGGTTATGGGTAGTACAAAATCTTGAGACAAAAGAATTATTAAAAGAATTTATTACTTATCCAGAAGTAGAAAAATATTGTAATGACAATGGATATGAGATTACACTTTTTGGTAAGAAAACTAAGAATATTAAATGTAAAAATAAAATTTATTAAAGTGGTTGACTTATTAATTAATGGCATGGTAGAATAGGGTAAGAAGAAATTTTGAGAGGCGGAATTATTAATGGACTCAAATGAAAAGTATTATGAATTTCTTGATAATCTTAGAGAAAGTGGAGTTACCAATATGTTTGGAGCAACACCTTATTTAGTGGAAGCATTCTCTGATTTATCAGAAGTTGAAGCAAGGGAAATATTGAGAAGTTGGATGAGAACATTTTCAGAGAGGCATCCAGTGTGATGATTGGAAATAGGAAAGGAAGTTAAATATGGCAAAGGCAACCAAACCAAAAGTTACAAAACAAACTCCTGAAGAACAAGCAAAACACCAAAAAGAATTTGAATTAAAACAGCTTGTAGAAAAACTTTATTTAATACCAGAACCTACTTATACATTCAGTGTAGGAGATAGGGTTGAAATAGGTGCTCTTAAAGATGTTTATGTGTTTGATATTCTTAATAATGGGAAAATATATGAAATTGATTATACTTCTATTAACAATAATTACGGTAATCCTATTACCAATATTCATCAAAAAATGTATGTAACTTGGTTTAACATTAGAAAATTTCAAGAATATCAAGATGAACCATTGGTTAGAAATAGAGATATTAAACTAAATTATTTCCAAACTGGTATGGGAGATATTTTTGGTAAAGCTTATCATTTTGGAATTAATTTTGAACCAGAATATCAGCGTGAATTTGTATGGGAATTAGAGGATAAAGTTTCTCTGATTGATTCTATTTTTAACAATGTTGATATTGGTAAATTTACTTTTTTACATTATGATGATCAAAAATGGGAAGAAACAGGATTTGGATACGAAGTCGTTGATGGAAAACAAAGATTAAGAGCAATTCTTGATTTTTATGAAGATAGATTTACTTATAAAGGAAAATTATTTAGTGAATTAACTCATAGAGACAAGAATCATTTTAGAGATTATCCTATTATGGAAGTTGAACTTCATAATTTAACTAGAGAACAAGTTTTAAGATATTTCATTATGCTTAATACTGGTGGACGTATTATGGCAAAAGAACAAATTGATAAGGTTAGAGGTATGTTGGAAAACCTTTAAAGTTATTATACTCTGTGAAATTAATTGATTAGGAAAGGATTTGATTAAATATGTATAATAAACAAACTCCATTTATGAATTTCTTAAAAACCAAAAGAGTTATAGAACTTGCAGATTTGGTGGCAACTAAAATAGAATCATCAGAACAATACTATATTCACAAATACAGATATGCTAACGAGTATGGAGAATCATATTTAAATGGAGATATTATTGATAAAACTGAATTTAACATGATTTTACCCAGAGCAAAAAGACCAATTATTCTAAGTGATATTTATATTGATTTGGAACTGAAATAAAGTTATATGTATAATACAAATATAATTATTGTAATATTCTTTCTAGTGTGTTACAATAATTATATCCACTTTATAGGAGGAATTACATATGAACATATTTGTTCTAGACTTAGATATTAAAAAGTGTGCTGAATATCACTCAGATAAGCATTGTATAAAAATGTTATTGGAAACGGCCCAGATGCTATGCAGTGCTTATTATTACACAAATGAATCTCATAAATCACCTTATAAATTAGCACACAAAAATCATCCTTGTACTGTATGGGCAAGAGAAAGTTTATCTAATTGGTTATGGCTTAGAGATTTAGGACTAGCTTTATATGATGAATATCGTAATAGATACGGTAACAAAGATCATAAGTCAGGAGATGTTATATTGGCTTTAGATGCTCCAGATTTAATTGATAAGGGGTTAACTCCATTTGCTCAAGCAATGCCCTTAGAATATAGGAATGATGATGCTGTGAAGGCATATAGGAGTTATTATAAGGGTGAAA
>Ga0209728_1001172_pt1 | contig 17003 bp, 17 predicted proteins | sample RifGroD1_FD_183997 | JGI IMG/M metagenome (GOLD analysis project Ga0209728, IMG submission 183997) | Groundwater microbial communities from Rifle, Colorado, USA - Groundwater D1 (SPAdes) (version 2) | ecosystem: Environmental > Aquatic > Deep subsurface > Groundwater | place: Rifle, Colorado... | reverse complement strand
TGTTGTACGTTTTGTATTCGTTTTCCATAGGTGTCCTCAGTTGTGGTTGTGATGTTTGACCGCTCGACTGCGGGCGGGGCGCTAGCCCCGCCGTGGTCCAACGATCAACCGAGATACTGAACCTCAGAGAAGTCGTTTTGCCTGAGCAACAATTCGAGGCCAGCACCAAATTTCATGGCCGATTTTCTGTCAGTGCAGTTGAAGCGGATGCGATCTTCTCCGTCAGCCTGATTCAAATCTCTAACAACCACATCATAAACTTTTGATTCGTCGGACAAAGTGCATTCGTTGATATAAATCTCGGTCATGGTTTCCCCCTTATGTTTTTATTTGAACTGTAATTTTAACCTGTTATGTCTTTCGCTTGTAATCCTATGGAGCCCTGTATTCTTCTTTGTACTGTAATCCATCGGCTAATGCAAGAACAAAATTTCATTTTCGGTATTATAGGTTTCGCCTATCAATGCAATAAAAAAATCCATTGATACTAAGGCAGGAATCCTATAGCATAGGCGTAAATACGGGGGATTACGGTATGGCGACGGAGAAAAAAGGGCGAGACAGGTTTGATTGGGACGCGATCAGGCGGGAGTATTCGACTGCTCAGTTCTCAAACTCCGAACTCTGTAGACGCCATAAATGCAGCAGGACCGCGCTATACCAGAAGATAGACGAGCAGAAATGGACCCGCGATAATACCGCAGAAGTAAGGCGTATTGCCCAGGCCAAAATGATTGAGGAGGATGCTCGGGTTGCTAAAAAGTTGACATCCTCACCCGAAAACTTAACAACCGATCATACGGCGCAGGAAAGTTGTCAACCACCACTGTCAACTATCGACCTTGAACAGCGCGAGATCGAACTCGCCGCCCAAACGAGGGTTGGAGTTCTCCTTTCCCATAGGAAAGACCTATCTAAACTTCGCCAACTCGAAGAGGAGTTGGTTGTCAAAATGCGGACTTCCAAAATCACGAAGGTTTTCTGTTACAAAGGGCAGATTGTTTCCAAGGATTTTGAGGTGTGCGATACCGATAAGGCGGCTGCCGCCGCGCAACTCGCCAGCTGCATGCATAAGCGGCAGATGCTTGAGCGCCTGGCCTTCAACCTCGATGATAAGAGGTCCAGCGAGGACGATTTGCCGACCGTCATCATCCACGATCCAGCATACGGTGCCTACGAAGAGGGCGGGCCGGAAGATCCGCACAGGGAGGATAACGAGTGAGTACCCATCGCTACCTATTCACGCCTCCCGGACCGGTCCTGCAGGCCTATTACGATGATACGACCACGAACGCTATCATTACCGGGCCGCTTGGTTCGGCTAAGACCACCACCTCCTGTTACAAATCCTTCCGGCTGATGACCAAGCAGGCCCCCAACCGGCGCAAGATCCGCCCGACGAAGTGCATCGCCATCCGGAACACCTACGGCGAGCTGCTGTCCACCACGGCCAAGGACTTCAAAACGATCTTTGGCGATCTCGGTATTTGGAAGGAGGGAAGCAAAGAACCGCCCACATTCACCATGCGATTCAAACTCCCGGACGGGACGATGGTGTGGCATGAGATGATGTTTGTCGCCCTGGACCGCCCCGACCATATCCGGAAGCTGCGCGGGCAACAGGTTACATGGTTTTACCTTTCTGAAGTCAAGGAGTTACCAAAAGAGATAGTTGATATGGCTGACCTTCGCCACGGCCGGTTCCCCTCGATGATGCTCGGTGAGGTCCTACCCACATGGCATGGCATGTTCGGCGACACCAACCAGTGCGACGAGGACCATTGGCTCTATCGATTTCAGGAGGAGTTGGCCCCGAAAGGTGAGTTGCCCGACTGGCGGTTCTTCACTCAGCCGGGCGGGGTGATCAAGGTTAGTGGCCAGTGGGTTATCAATCCCGCCCGGGAGAACCGGGAGAACCTCGAAAAGGCTGCTCCCCGCTACTACGAACGCGGCATGCAGGGCAAGAGCGAGGACTGGATCAAGGTCAATCTCGGCAACATGTACGGCTTCGTCATGGACGGTAAGCCTGTTCATCCCGAGTACAACGACACCACCCATTGCGTGGATGATGTGGATCCGGTCATGGATTCGCCGATAATTCTCGGTTTCGACTTCGGCCGCACTCCTGCCTGCGCCATCCTTCAACAGATCGGCCTGCAGTGGTATTGCCTCGATGAGTTTGTTTCCTCCGGCATGTCGGCGTCCAAGTTCGCCCCGAATTTGTTGACCTACCTGAACAAGGAATATCCAGGGCATTCATTCATCGGCTGGGGCGATCCGGCGGGCAAACACCCAGGCCAGGAAGTGGAGTCATCGGCCATTCAGATCCTCAACCTGAACGGAATCCCATGCATGCCGTGCGACACCAATGACCCGCTGCAGCGCCGGGCCGCCGTTGCCAATCCACTTACCGAACTCGCCATGAACGGCCGGCCGCGCCTGCTCATCTGTAAGAAGGCCAAGATGATCAGGAAGGGGCTCGCCGGCAAGTTCTGTTACCGGCGGTTACAGGTGGCGGGTGACGAGAAGCACATGGATGAGCCGGACAAAAACGCATGGTCTCACCCCGTCGAGGCCCTTGAGTACGGGCTCATGGGCGAGGGTGAAGGATTGCAAGCATTGATCGAAGAGAAGTCGGCGGTCACCTACAAGGACCGGCCGGCTTCGCCTTATTAAACAGCAGAACAGGAGAACACCATGCCACCCAGGAAACAGGCACCGCAACCGTTACCCACGACGAAATTAGCCGACGAGTCACCCACTTTATCTGGCGCCGCAGTATCAGGTGACAGTGAAGCAGTAAATAATGGAATGGAGGGAAGGGGGGAAAGGTTGGCTGACACTGCCCTTGGGGCCATAGGAGAGGGGGTAGTAGCATCACTCGAACCTGGAATGGCAGGCACACCTGAACATGACGAATTCCATCGAAGCGAACAATGGACACCAGCGCAACTGGCTGCTGCCGGTACAGGATTGGCAACCGTGCAAGTGGTAGATGGCGAGGACCAATTCTCGCAACCGGTAAGCCGTAACGAAAATTGGGTAGTCGTGGAAGAGCTCTCCGACGATGAATTTCAGGTCGAGGTGGCGAACATCGACGGCTACCAGATGCGGAAAAGCATTCTGCGGTTCCGCGTTCGCGGTGAATTGATGCCGGTAATCGAGGTCATGGACGGTATCCGCTACCATCCGACGCAGGGCTTCCAGAAAAGGTAAAGACCTATGGCTATCCTCAAGCTCTCAGAAGCAAACCCGATCCTCCGGAGCCTGCTCAGTGACATTTCCTCCCAACAGCAATGGCGAGGCGAGGCCGCTGTCGATCTCGCATGGCGGGACAATCACCAGTGGACGAAAGAGCAGATCGTCTACCTTGAAAGTCTCGGGCTCAATCCGCTGCAGATCAACCTCATCGCCCCGGCAATGGAGTCGGTCACCGGCTACGAGGCGAAGCACCGGGTTGACTGGATGATCAGTGACGCGTCTGAAGAGCATGAGGAGATGGCCGAGGCCGTAAACCACAAACTGAACGATGAAATGCGGCTGGCCGATGCCAATACCGCATGCTCTGACGCCTACGAGCTGCAGGCAGGTGTCGGGATTGGCTGGATACATATTGCCCGCAATCCCGATCCGCTCGCCCCCGGCAAACTCCTCATCGAAGATGTTCATCGTGACGAAATATGGTGGGACATGCGCGGCAGGTCAATCGATCTGCGCCGCGACTGCCGATGGCTCGCCCGCCGGAAGTTCTTCGACAAGGACTCGGCCAAGGGTTTTCTCGGCAAGCAGCACGAGGAGTTGATCGATTTCACGTTCAGCGACTGGCGAACGATCGACATCTCAGAAGAGGGGCCTCATGTCGATTGGTTCACCTCACTGAATGAGTACACCGATCCGATGGATATGGTCCTGGACAACAACAGCGGCCGGCCGCGAGTGGCTATCTATGAGGTCTACTACAAGGTTGTTGAGCCCCGCGACCTAATCGCCACCCAGGACGGCGCGGTGATGGAATTCCGCAAGGATAATCCGATTCACCTGGATATTCTCGCCTCCGGCTTCGGCGTTCTGCATCGTCGAGTCCCGATTCATGTTTGCCGGGTGGCCTGGTTCGTCGGTCCTCACCTGATATGGGACGGGCCCAGCCCCGAACCTCATAACCATTTCCCCTACGTTCCCTTCTTCGGATGCCGCGAGGATGGCAACAACTGCCCTGTCGGTCTCATCCGGCGCATGCGCGGGCCGCAGGAGGAGTACAACCGGGCCGCGATGGAGACCCAGCGCATCCTCCGCTCTCGCCGTATCGAAAAAGACCACGACGCCCTGCAGGGCATGACCGACGCCCAGGCTATATTCGAGATCAACCGCACCGATGGCGTGATCAACAAGAAGCACGGCCGGGAATTCCAGGTTATCCGGGAGTGGGAAAAAATCGCGGTACTGGAGGGCATATGCAAAAGGGCAAGAGAAGAGATCAACGCCGCTTCCGGTATCTACGCGACTTTCCAAGGTCAGACCGAGGCAGACCAGAGTGGAATTGCTGTCGAGTCTATCGCCGAACTCGGTGCCCAATCGCTCGGCAAGATCAATGCGAACTACCAACATGCCCGCAGGTGTGTGGGCGATCTTGCGTTTGCCCATGTCGTGACGGATATCGGAGAGCGCCGGGTGATGGTGAGTATTCCCCAGGAGATTGGCCAGCAGAAGAAGCAGGTGACCCTGAACGATGGCCTGAATAATCGGGTTTCTCTTCTCCGCGCCCAGGTGGCAATGCAGGATATCCATACCTCTGCAGGCTACAAGCAGCATACCCACATGAGGCTGACCAACATAATCGACAAGATACCCGACGATTTCAAAGGGGTCCTCTTGCCGTTCTGGCTCGAATCATCCGAGATGCCGAAAAAAGAGCAGGCTATCAAGCTGATCAACAAAAAACTCGGCTACGAATCCGACGAAAACAAGCGTGAAGAGCAGGAAGCTATCCAGGCCCAAGAGGCTGCCCAACTGAAGCAGTTGGAAATCCAGAAGTTTGTCGCAGAGGTCGAAGACCTGCAGGCAGGGGCCAAGCAGAAGAACGCCCAGGCGGCCAATGCCACGGCCGACGCGCTCAAGAAGCGTATTGAGACAGCCCAACTCATTCGAAATTTCAAGCTAATGGAACAGGGAGTAATTCCTTTCCCTGGTTCGCCAGCAGGAAGCACCCCGGCCGCCGGCAATGGCCGCATGATGGGCGCCGCCCCCGGCCGGAACAATGGAGGGCCGCAGCCTGATCAGCGGAAAGCCCTCCCTCCTGGTGCATCAGGAGCAGAAACACCTACCCCGGCGGGCAATGCACCTGCCCCGTCTCTCCCCGGCATGGGGATGCAAACCATGCCTCGTGAGGCGTCAACACCGTAAAAACGCAAGAAAGGAGAGTTCAAATGGTAGTAGAAATCGATTCAGCAAAGATCAACGAGATGAGTCTCGAACAGATGCGGGCACTCGAAGACCAGCTTGTGGCCGAAGAGGCAGGGGCCGCGGTCGCGCAAACGCCGACCCCCCAAGAGCCACCGGCACCACAAGCGTCAACGACGCCACCGGCCGAACCGGGAACCACCCCGGCAGAGCCCACGGCACCGGCAGCCGCCTCGCCGGCACCGGCTTCCCCCGCACCTGGAGAACAACCAGCCGCCGCACCTGCGGCCAAGGATGAGGACCTGACGAAGCATATCGCGCCGCCGAGTAAGTGGGCGGCTGAACGTCACGCGAAGAAAGAGCTTCAACGGCAACTCGAAGAGACCCAGGCGAAAGCGGCCAAGGCCGATGTACTGGAGAGCACGGTGAACCAGCTCAAAGATGAGCTGACCGCCATCAAGACCGCCATCCAGGACAAGGGTATCAAACTCCCTGGCAGCGTCAAAGATCCGGCTGCGGCTTTCACTCCCGAGAAGATGGAGGAAATCCGGACGGAATTCGGCGACGAGCTGGCCGATATGATCGAGATTCTGAAGGCGCAAGCGATCACCCCGGCGGCACAGGCCCCAACCGGCCAACCGTCACCGGCCGCGCCTGCCGCTGCCGCCGCACCGGCTCAACCAAGTGTTGATCCTGAATTACTGAAAGCCATCGAAGCAAATGATGAGCTTTCCTACTGGCAAGAGAACAGCCCTGCCCTTTGGTCTCGTGCTGTCGCGAAGGATGGCGAGATGCTTGCCGATCCAGAGTACGCGAAACTCCCCTACGCAGATCGATTCAGCAAAGTCGTTGAATCGGTGAAAAACGATGTTATGCAGGGCGCAACCAAAACGCCTGGAGCGCAGGACGGGAATTCACCCCCGGCCGCTTCGCTCTCTGGCGCCCCGGGTGTGCCCGTTCAATCCAACGGAAACAATGCCCTTGCACAGATGGAAGCGATTACGGACCCCACAAAGCAGATGGCCTTCTACAATAGCCAGCCGCAAAAGGTCCGCGACGAAATCGACAAGGCATTGGGAATCTAAATAGAGGATATCATGCCCGATTCAAAACAGTATTTAGCGGACCGTATCATTTTCTCGGAGTGCCATAAGCAGCACTCCCTTCCCAACCTGCTGACCGCCAGCGCGCCGACGATGATCGACGCCCGGGACGGCAAGGTTCAAACTCCCCCGACTGCTCCGGTTGTGCAGATCAACGATCTGTCCAAGTCTCACGGTAATCTGGTGTCCGTCACCATCATCCACAAACTGTCGGGCAAGCCCTCCATGGGCATCGAGAAACGCGATGGCTATGAGGAGGATGTGAGCTCTGCCCGGTTCGAGATGAGAATCGACCAATGCCACAAGGCTGTTCGTGTGCCGCTGATGATGGAGCAGCAGAAGGTTGGCTATAACCTGAAGAAGCTCGGCCGCCCGCTGCTGACCGAGTACCACGGCGATCTGACCGACGAGGTAGCAGTCAACCTGCTCGCCGGCGCCCGCGGCACCTATGTTTCTTCCGACCGGATTCTGCCCTTGGCGAGCGATGCGGATTACGCGAAGATCATGGTCAACCCGGTAACGGCCCCAACTTTCGACCGCAAGTTCTACTGCGGTTCTGCATCGTCCATCTCCGGCACTGACGGTCTTACAGCCATCACCGCCAACGATACTTTCGGGCCGGATGACACCAGGAAGTTCAAGGAGGCAATCGAGTTGATGCCGCACCCGCTGCAGCCGGTAAGCCTTGGTGCTTCCGACACCCAGCCTGGCACCGACCCGATGTACCTTGCATTCATCACACCCAAAATGTGGTCCAACTTCGAGAGCGCCGCGACCGATTTTCAGCTGCAGGTCGCCAATGCCCTGAAACGGACCAACGGGTTCAATCACCCGCTGTTCAAGGGTGAGATGTTCATGAAGGACAATATCCTGTTCAAACGCTATAACAAACCGATCGGCTGGCAGGCTGGCGAGTCCGTCAAGGTTTGTGCCGACGATGACGCGGCGACTGAGAACGACCAGACCGTACCGAACGGCGTAACTGTCGAGCGCGGTATCATTCTCGGCGGCCAGGCCCTGGCCATGGCTTACGGCTCGGTGCTGCCCGGCGGCTTCGGGAACTTCCTGATGGACGGAGAGCTCTACAACCAGAAGGCCTGGTGGCGTCAGTGGATGGACTGGATCATGGGCTTGGCCAAGATTCGCTTTGCCGACTCTGCCGGCCGGATCAACGACTATGGTGTCTGCGCGTTCGACGCGGCCGTGGTCTAATCGCTCAACAAATAGGGGGCGGTATTTGTACGCCCCCTTGTAACTGATTAAAACTTTTGGAGGTTTTCATGCCTACTATCGAAGCAGCATGCTACAAAGACCTTGCTCATCAGTCGCATTGTGGCAACGTCAACTATGAGAAACTGGAGTACACCTTCACCGGCGCAGAAGCCGATGGTACCGTGGTGAAACTCCGCAAGAAGAGCGAGTATAACACCTACTGGCGCATGCGGATTATCGCTGATGCCGATTTCAATGCCGGTTCCGATATCGACCTTGGCTATATCAGCCGGGAAGATGGCGGTACGGATGATCCTGATAAGTTCGGCGCTGGCCACGATATCGTAGCCTCGCAGGACATCGAGGCGTTTGCCCTGCCCTTGGAAGTTGCCGAGAAGCATGACCTGGTAATGGTCATCAACGACAACAACATCGCGAACGCTGGGAAGAAGGTGACGATCCTGGTTGAGTCGGTTGCTACTTCCGGCTGATAAAGACCGGTAATTCAAACTGTGCATGCACGGCTCTTCGGGGCCGTGCATGCACTTGGTGAAAAGGATGAACTCCAACGAACTGATAGCCAAGGTAATCGGCATCGTCAACGATCCTGATTACGACACGCCGGCTGATATCCTGAAGTTTATCAACGGTTCGAACAAAAGAATCGCTGACCTTCTCCTCCTTCCCGACCTGAAGGACGGATTTGATACCGTTGATACCACAGTCGGCGAGATGACAGCCATACTCCCTGAGACCTACCACAAGAACCTGTTCATGGCCAGGGTGGCCGGAAAGGATGTCGATATCTTCAAGGACACAGTTTCATTGTCGCGAGTCCGTGGAGGATTGAGCCTCGATACTGGTGATATTGCGGCCGTGGCAACAAAGAAGGGCTCTCTCATCTACCAGAAGGTGCCAACGGCAATCACGGAAATCGAGCTTTACTTCTACCGCCTGCCGGTCCCCATGGTGATTCCAGGAGAAGGGGAAGACGAAAGCCTGCCAGATGGCGCCTACGGCAATGATGATTTCGATTGGGCGATCATCCATGACACCTGCGCCAAAATCTTTAACGAGATCGAAGACGGCATGGAGGGGGCTAAGGTCAATACTGAGAAACACGAAGCGAAGTTTCTGGAGAAGATCGAGTTGCTTGACGATTACGCCGAGCAGCAAGGCAAGGAGTTTCCGAATAGACCGTCCACGAATCTCAGCTGGTTGGGAGTAAAATGATATGACCGATCCGTGGCCATTAATAAAGCGATCACTCGGGCTGAACAACAAGATTGATCAATATCAACCATCTTCTCATCTGTATCTCGCCGTCGCGAAGGATGTCGCGATCAGCGCGTCAGGGGTTATCGAATTGCCTCCTGGCTATTCAATTCTGAATTCAGATTTCCTTTGTCATTCGCTGTTCCGAAACAAAGGTGATGCGTTTGTGGTGCAGGACAGGATTGTCGATTCAGCCATCATGAAGATCAATAACGACTACTCTCTTGCTGGAGTTAGATCAGGGCTTACCAAGGGTAATCGTGTGGCCTTCTGCCAGGTTGGAGAAAAGACCTACTACAGCAATGGCATTCAGAATGGCATGATAGTCGGTGGCGTGTCTGATTTCTGGCCTGACCAGACCGAACACGTTGGGGCTCCCACGGAAAGGGTTTTTTACCCGGCGCCTATCGCCACCCATCTTGAATACTGGCTCACGTCGATGTGGGTTGCCATTGGCGATATCATCTATGTCGCCGAACCTGCTTCTGTTGGAAAATTCAATTTCAGTAAGAGGCGGTTCCAGTTCGGCGCAAATGTCGTGATGATGAAGGCGGTCGAAGGCGGGATGTGGGTGAGCACGGCGGAAGAGATCGGCTTTATCGCCAAGGCCGATGATTTCAAAAGCCTGCGGTGGATTGCAAAACCAGCACGAAGACCGGCGCATGAATGGTCAGTAAGTCACGAATTGGTCGATCTAATGAAGACAGCCCTGCAGATCCCAGGGCAATCGGCTATGTGGTCGAGCGATGACGGGTTGTGCGTCGGCACAGAGGACGGCAGGTTAGAGGTATTTTCAGAGGACAGGTTGATTTATCCTACCGGCGCAATGGGTGCCACGGTTGTCGATAAGGGGCAGTGTTTCAACACAATTTGGTAGAGGTGCTAGATGGCCGAAAAATTATCAACTGGATTTATAAATAAAGTCAATACTGTCGGCAGCGTGAAAGCTGTCATGGCAAACAGCATCCTGCGTTTTTTTGATGGGGCACAGCCGGCGGATGCTGACGCATCAGAGGGAGACGCAAATATCCTGCTCGAGGTTACCATTAACTCTGGAGTATTCACTCCAGGGCAGGCTGATAACGGCCTGAATATGGGGGATTCGATTGCTGGCGTTTTGGCCAAGGCTGCCGCTGAGATATGGAGTGGTCTTGGAACAGCTGCTGCTGGTCCACTTCCAGGTACGATTGCGATTTGGTTCAGGTGGTATGACAACACGGTAACCACAGGGGCAGATACATCATCTGCGAGGGTCGATGGAGCCATCGGGACATCTTCATCTTATGAGATCCAGATGAGCAACACGACTATCGTGGAGAACAATCCTGTCACAGTCAATTCGTTCAACTTCACTTTCCCGAATCAATAAGGGGGGATGAATGTCATATGCAAACTTAGTTGCCTTATCTTGTGCAAACCGCGCCGAGGTATTTAAGCGTTTCCGGGATTTTGTCTGCAAAAGAAATGGCAGTTACGACTATTCGACAGATGGTATAGGTTGGACTCTGCACGATGCGGTCTACGCAACGGACGAAGATACCATCGCGACAAACGATTATTTCGTAATTTATTCTGCGGGTGAGTCAGGCACAGAAGACCTGTATTTCAAATGCACGTACAAGGCGAACTACATCCTTATTCAGGGCTATCTGTATTGGAATAACTCAACCCATGCCGGAGTGACCGCGTACAACGCATCAGATAACTGGAATATTCCAGATGCGGCAGTCCCGGTACTTTGGGTATACGGCGATCTCGACCAGGTCTTAGGCATTTCAAGGGAAACGTCTGTTTCGACGAATTTCTATCCTGTGGTGTTTGGGGTAGCCGTCGAGACTATGTACGACAGGGAAACAGTGACCTGCGCCGGGGCGCTGTCTTCGGGAGCTGATCAGGTTATCGATGTCGGCACAGTTCCGTCTCATTGGTGGGTTGGGCAAAAGATTTTCATCCGCGACACCGCTAATATTGCCGTTATCACAATATCCGCCAAAACGGCTTCGACAATCACCGCGACGCTCGCAACCAACTATCTGGCCGGCGCTAAACTGGCTGCGGATGTGGTGTATTTCTGCCCGTCAGCCAACAATATGGCGAGTACTCTTTACCGGCTGATTGATCACGCAGGGGTGAAGTCTGGATTAGGCCCGGCATGGGTAGCCAATACAGGACTTGCCTCTTCCGGTTATCCGGAAGTTTTAAACTCCGAACATATCTTGACAGAGTTTTACAGTGCATCCGCTGCGCAGGGGTATCTTGGGCAGCTTAAAAACGTCTTTCTGCGCCATACGAGCGGTATAACCGCCCTCGATGTGCATCAGCTTCGTTCAGGATTAAACGGCCGGGCATTCACGCTTTATAACTCTATGCCTGTGTGGGTCAAGGAGGTTTGATATGGCTGCTGCCGTTGTCAGTAACACGATTCAGCTTTCGACTGCCCGTACAATTACTGTTGCTGGCACGGTCACTGACGATGCAGCGAATCCTTTGAGCCGGAAGGTGCTTGTATATCGAAACAGGGTAGAGACTGTGGTACACGCCTCTGCTCAATCTGTGGGAGGGTCTTTTTCCTTAAGCGTCAACGGCAATCATCACGATGTTTTCCGTGTCGTCTGTCTCGGGCTGGAGGGGGCCGAAAACTCAATGATCTATGATCATGTTCGCGAGGCCGCTTAATGGCATACACGCCGCCCGAAATATCTTCAGTCAATTTCGTTTTACCGGCTGATTATTCTCCACCAAACATTGGAGCAATAGCTTTCTCGGGCGCTTCAGAAATTGTAAACGGTAATGTAGTCGCTCCATCAATCACTATCTCTGGTGTTGCCACAAATCCGATTGTCTGCGCTGGCAGCATTACCGCACCGTCGATCACTATTGGAGGAACAGCATACCCTGGCGTGCTCGGCAGAATCAAACCCAAAACACCGAAAATATCAGGGGATGCCACTAATCCGATTGTTGCACTTGGAAGTATCCGCGCAAGCGTAAAAATATCAGGTGTCGCAATATCTCCTGCAGTAGCTAACGGGAATATCTGCATAGGGACAGCAAGCATATCAGGGCAGGCTTTTTCAACTGTCGAGGTGAGTGGAGGAATTACCGCAAGGGCAAAGATATCTGGCGTTGCCGACAATCCAAAGGCGCAAGAAATAATAAGGTTTCACCGTTATGCTTCGTAATAAATTCCTGAAAAAAAAAAGTTTGATCCCTCCGGAAATTATTCGTGCACATAATTCGGCTGCAGAGGATTACTTCATAGGGTTTGCGAAGCAACAACTAAAAATCCTTGAACGGGAGATGTCTTTCCAGGAAATAAACGTAGGATATCGCACGGTATCACCGTATTCAAATGTCACCATTGAGGCATGGTCAAGTTTCTCTATCAGGATTGTAAAAATATCTGTATCTGATATATCTGGTGACGTTAAGGACAAAGGCAAAAAAACAATTGAACAATATTTCCAATGGCTCATACAGGCAAAAGGAACTCACATAACCGTGGACCTCGACAAAGAGGAAGCGAGCGCGCCGGGAGCCTATACATATGCTCCTAAGACACAGGCTATGATTCCCAACAGGATCTACAGCGATTACAAATTCGCTTTTATTCCGTCCTATATTAGCCTCACATCAATTACCAATTTTACCCAAGTTAGATATACAAAAGAATCAAAAATTGCATCATTAAATATATTCAGGAGCGTGTCTTCCGGCGGCGATGTCATTCAACACATACAGGTGATAGGAGAGCGGAACGTCAAAGATTTTATTTTATCCATAGAGTACATAAACGATTTGATTGTTGGCGCGGCGTTTTCCGATGACCTGAGTATTTTATATATAACGTACTCAGTAATGGCGGGGACAGTACCGGCGTCTGACACTGCAATATTTTATCAAAAATACACTACTGTTGACGGTGAGTGGAGTTTACTTTCGCAAGGACCGATAGACTACTCAGGGATGTCCTGGGCCGATACAAGTATAGACGGAAACGGTAATGTCGGCACGTTTTATACTGTTTCTGATTTGATATACACAGGAGTCGATAACTCAAATCCTGAAGCGTATATTATGGATGTTGAGAATAGTTCAAAATATAAATACAGCTATTCTCATTACAACATAGAATCTTCATCATTTTCGCCGAGCAATCAAAAAAGAGGATTTACCGTAGCTAAAGTTGGTAGTTCATGGGATTACTGCAATATATACTCAAGTAATACCGCCGACTATACCAACTATACAAAAAACCATGGAACAGGAACATTACAGATATGTTCTCCAGTCCCATATCTTGCATTAGCGACTACCGATACTATTTATCGAGGCGGTCACGGCTTTGAATACTCGTGGACTATTGGTGATTCAGGTATCACCTCAGCAGAAGAATTAACTGGACAACATTCAACCGCAATTGGAGAGTCGGAGATTTTCAATAATTGTGGAGATGGTGGAGGGCATTCTTTTGCCGAAGTAACCAGTGAATATATGTCAGGTATTAAACAAACGAGCAATCTACACTCACATATAACTGCTTCGAAGGATGTTGAGGTACGAACCTACACGCCATATAGAGTAGATTTTTCATGGGACACCGGATTTTCTGGATTGTCTGATGGTTGGTATGGCCTGCCAGCGGGAAATCCAAATACAAGTTATACCTCTGAGTTTTTAGACCAAGTTGACTTGGCCCATCCTATTCAAGACGAAAACGTTTCAGATATTTCAAATTCATTCATATCACACGACCAGAATTTGAATCTAACCTTTTGTGGAGTGAAGTACACGAAAGTTGGAATTGATTCGAGGTCGAAATGGAGAATTTACGCCACGGTTCCCGGCTCAGATAGTTTTACAGAAATAACAAGTCTAGTCTCGGCAGCATTCTACAATAAATTAAAGACAGAGATTCGAGACGGGCATCCTGTAGAAATGACAGAAGATGCCATTGATAGAGCGTTTGACGATGGATTCGAATGTATATATTTCAGGGCCGGGGAAATAAGGCTGGAAGATATTCAGCAAAACACACAACATGGTGATGAATAATGGGATTATTTGTTGACAAACTACCGCAGGAGCCATTTGAGGGTGAGTTTGCTTCTGGTTTTTCGGGGACTGGGTCAGATACCACAAAAAACATTGTGTCGTCGAGGTTCGATACCTCCTTGGCAAATACCGAGGAGATGAAAGTTTTGCTATTCGGGTACCTCGAAAGCCTGAACGACATGATTGCCACCTCGATAACCTGGACGGAGCAATCATTCGATGCTTCGCTTTTCCCTACGCTTTTAGCAAGGCTTTTAACAGACCTTCAGTCGGGAGCGACAGGTCTTAGCGCAACCGTAGAACAAGAAATAATCGACAGGGCGCAGGCAAGGCAGGACGTTATAGATGATAAGCATGAGCAGGAAACCCTAGAGTTTTTCGCTTCGCGAGGATTCACCCTGCCGACCGGAGCGATGCAGGCGGCAATTGCCGAGCTTGCCAACGAAAGGGCGCGGAACAGGGCCGATCTTAACGGAAAAACACTGATCATGCAGGCAGAACTTGCACAGAAAAACAGTCAGTTCATTATTAATGCGGCAAAGGAAGTTGAGTCAATTCTTCGAGAGTCGGTGAACAAACTCAATGACAGACGGCTTGATCTCGCTAAGGCCATAGCTCAACTACGTGAGAAGATAGTCGAGGCTATGGCAAACATTGGCATGCAGTCTGTTGCTTCGTGGGCTGGAGCTGTGAACGTTTCTGCCGGGCTGTCTCATTCCACCGGGAGACATGAAAGCGAATCATTCAGCCATTCTGAAAGTAGGTCTGCAGGTTTCAGTATTGGCAACAGCCTGTCTGAATCCCACGGCTATGAAGAAGCGTGAGGTGATCAATGATAGCAACTCTCACAAACCTTGATGTCAATATTGAGGAAGGCAGAGGTATTGCCATAACCCAAATATCTTACCCATTCAATTCATTCTGCAGATTTGGCGGAAATGTGCTGGCGGCCGGGGCCGGCGGCCTTGCCCTGGTGCGAGGTGCCGCTGATTTTGCAGGCGCTCAAATAGACGCCTTTCTCGAGACCTTTTCCTCTGAGCTGGGGTATGACGGCAACAAGCGACTGCGATTCCTTTACATGCTTGTCGAGACCGAAGGAACGCTCAAGATTATTTGCACTGCTGACAATGTTGTGAGCAGGACGTTGACCATCGAGCCGGACAGTACCGGCCAGCAGGTAATAAAAATTCCAGTTGGCAGCAAAGCCAACGGTGCATCATGGAAGATCAGGGTTGAAAACGTCGACGGGTGCTGGTTCGCCATAAAGTCGTTATCTGCATTGCCTATCTATCTTTCTAGGGGCAGAAAGGCGAGAAGGGTGTAAAATACTAAGCTAAATTTCCTATCTAATATGCCAGGCAATAAGGAGGTTCTCATGGTTGCCAGTGAAAGTTTTACCGACGCATTCAAGCGAGCGAGAGAAGAAAAGCCTGGTTTTGTTGAAGGTGGACAACGCTCACAAGGACTTCCCCCAGGTGCCTCAGTTGGTTATCAGGCAGGCAATATCGCGAACCAGGCTGGTGCCGCAGTTTCTGGCCTAAAGGATCTTGTCCCGCAAAATTCTGGTCCACGGTTTCATGTCAACACATCGGCAGTATCAAAGATCGACCCGAACCTTTCTGGTGGCGCATTTGCTCCTGAGAACAGCCCTAGTCCTGCAGGTGGTGTCGGAGAGCCGATACTTGGACAAGAGGATAGAAGGCGGCGAGCATCGCCAGCACATCAGAAGGTTATGGACAGAAAACAGGGGTTGGCAATGGCGCCCGCACTTGTTCCTGCTTCGCCACCGGCCGATGTCGGCCCCGATGTGACCGGAAATACCTTGGCCGACTTCGTCAATACTCAGTCAGGACCGCAGGAAAACCTTGGTGTGACGGTAGGGAAGAGCCTTCGCGATGTGGTGCCGGCCATAAAAACTACAGGGAAAGCCGTGGCCGGCACCTTTGCCGATGTAGCGACCGTTGTCCCGCGGTCATTTGCTCATGTCGGTGGTAATGTTGTTGCCGGCTACAAAGGTGGACCAGGCAACAACGACTTCAACGTGAATCCGGCTACCGATAGACTACTCGCCGGCCAGCCGGCCGACGCGCAGAACGATCTTATAAGACCAAACGGCACAGCCAAAGGCGCGGGCTTTCTTGGTTCAATACCGGCAGCCGGCGGCAAAACGATGACTGAGTTAACAATTGGGGTAAACATTGGCGGCAAAGAGATGGATATTCCATCTATTGTTCCCACTCTAACACAAGCTGAAATTCAGCACCTAGCGAACGGCGGCAAGCCTACCAACGATATTGTTAACAAGGCGGTTGCTCATGCAAAAGAAAGAATGAATAATGGGCAAGGTGTTTATTTTGACAATAATTTGACGCGACAAGACGCTATAGGTGACGCTGCAACCACCTCGCCTCCTATCCAGATTCCGAAACCGCCCGACGCAGGCACAGTCCAGCCAAACAACCAGGTAGTTTTACCTGGACAGCAACGCAAGGCCATGCCATCAATGCCAGGAGCTGCTGTTCCTCTTTCTGTGGCAAATCCTGCGAACGATCCAGCCCTTTATGATACAAACCGCACCACAGGGCCTATCATGCTTACCAATGTCGGGCCAGGGAACGCAGGAGGTAAAGCACTTGGAGATGTCGCCGCTTTCAAGACGGCCAATGCTCTTGAGGGCAGCAGGCCACCGTCCGGACCGGCTACTGAGATTCCTGCTGGCAGTCTCCGACAGGTTGGCAACCTTGATGTCTCTTTTTCTCCGGAAACTACCCCGGAACAGCGACAGGCCTTCATGAAAGATCCTGTGCGCCCGACCGCGCAGATCAATCGATACAACAATGCCAACAGCCTGGCCGGCTTGACCCAAGGGCAACGCGCCTCGATGAATGCAGATAAAGTTATCAATGGTGGCGTAGGACAGTCACTCGCCAGCGTTACAATGCCGGCGCAATACTCGCCGAC
>Ga0209728_1001170_pt1 | contig 17013 bp, 32 predicted proteins | sample RifGroD1_FD_183997 | JGI IMG/M metagenome (GOLD analysis project Ga0209728, IMG submission 183997) | Groundwater microbial communities from Rifle, Colorado, USA - Groundwater D1 (SPAdes) (version 2) | ecosystem: Environmental > Aquatic > Deep subsurface > Groundwater | place: Rifle, Colorado... | reverse complement strand
ATCAGAGAGTTAAAGACATTATTAGATAAATTCCCTAATTTAAACAAAGAAGAATGGGAACAACTAAAAGTGTTGGCAAACAATGTCAGTGTTGATGCAAGTGGTGTATTATATGATTGGGGAAAGTAGACTCAATTAAAAGAAGATTTTTATCGTATAGTTTATAAGAAAGAAGGTTTAAAAAATAAATGGCAAAATATTGTAAGAAACCAGTGGTAATTGAGGCAATTACATTTGACGAGTTCTTGGAATACGGAAGAAATAATGGAGCAAATATAGTATGTGATATGCCTTGGTCATTTAATTATAATGGTCATCCTGTTACTCATGAAAATGATGAATGTTATATAATTCCTACACTAGAAGGATTTATGTATTTTACACCACTGGACATGTTAATTACTGAAGTTAGTGGTGAAATTTATCCTTGTAAAATTAATATATTTGAAAAGACGTATGATTTATTAGTGGAATAATAAATATAACTTAAATCAATCTTTTTATCGGATAATAACAATAAATTATAAAATAAATATATTGGAGGATACATAATTGACTAAAATTAACGACAATGCATTGAAACTACTTAAGGAAAAACAATATTTTAAAGACAATGAAAATACTTGGGATGATTTATCTAAAAGAGTCTCAATTGCCATAGCTGAAGCAGAAATAAATGAAGAAATTAAACAACAAGTTCAAAAAGATATTTATGAAGCTATGACAAATTTAGATTTTGTTTTTAGCACGCCTTGCTTATTAAATGCTGATAAAAATAATCCTGGTCAACTAAGTAGTTGTTTTATTGCTGATACAAAAGATAGTATAGAAGAAATATGTAGAACCGATGCTGAGTTTTCAGTTATATTCCAACGCAATGGAGGAGTTGGTACAGATTTAAGTGTAATACGTCCTGCTAAAGATATTGTAGAGACATCAAAAGGCTATGCTGGTGGAGTTATCACATTTATGGAAAAATATGATTTTACAGCAGATAGAATGACAAGATTTAATCCGTCTAGAAAAGGGGCAATAAAAATAAATCTTAAAACCTTTCACCCTCAAATTTTTGACTTTTTACATTGTAAAGATAATAAAGATATTTTAAATAGAATGAACATTAGTATATCATTCACTGATGAATTTATGGAAGCAGTAGTAAGTGATTTAGATTGGAATTTAGAATTTCCAGATTATTCTTTCAGCAAAGAAATATATAATCAAGAATGGGATGGGAATATTGAAAAATGGAAATCAAAAGGGTATCCAGTTAAAATTTATAAAGTAATAAAAGCAAGGGATTTATTCAGAGAATTTTCTGAGTCATCTTGGAAAACAGGTGAACCCGGCGGGAATTATCAGTCTCGCATGTCGCTTGATAATATGAATCCTCACTTATCAAGCGAAATATATACTAACCCTTGTTCAGAATTTTCAAATATTCCATATTCATCTTGTAATCTTGGAAGTATTAATCTTTTAAATTGTGTGAAAAATAACAAATTTGACTTTGGCAAACTTAAATCTTTAACTTCTAAGGCAATTAGATGGTTAGACAATATGATTACTGTTAATGTTCTACCACTTAAAAAAATTGATGAAGTTACAAAATTAATAAGGCCAATCGGTCTAGGAATTATGGGATTAGCAGATGCTTTTTACATATTGGGAATTAAATATAATTCATTAGAAGGGTACGAATTGGCAGAACTCATTATTAAAACAATGAAGGAAATTGCCGTAACTACATCTATGGAATTAGTAAAAGAAAGAGGAGAATATCCTGCATGGAAAGGAAGTAAATGGGAAGAAATTGGAATTAAAATTCATAATAGTTCTTTATTGTCTATAGCTCCAACAGGATCTATTTCTTTTATAGCAGGAGTTAGTGGAGGGTGCGAACCTAATTTTGCTTTAACATTTTCAAGACGTACATATGATGGGAATATTTATTATGTAACTAATCCAATATTTGAAAATAAACTGAAAGAAATTGGAATTTATTCTCTAGAACTTATGGAAAAAATTGAGAATAATAATGGAAGTTGCCAAAGAATTAAAGAAATTCCCAAAGAGATTCAAAATATATTTGTTACAGCACACGATTTAACTCCAGAAGAACATGTAGATATGGTAGAAGTTTTACAAAAACATGTTGATTTAAGTTTGTCAAAAACTGTTAATTTTTCTAGCAATGCTACAGTTGAAGATATTTACAATATATACATATATGCGTGGAGAAAAGGATTAAAGGGATTGAGCGTCTACCGCGATGGATCAAGAGATAATCAAACATTATCAAGTGGAAATACGTCATCAGATGAAATTGCTGAACTAATTGATCGAGGTCATGTTATTAAAGCACCATCTGTAGCAGATAGCAGAACTTATAAATTTGTCAGTGGATGTGGAAACGCATATGTTACAGTTACATGGGATGAAAAAGGAAATATCAATCAAACATTTACTAATAAGGGCAGTAGTGGTACATGCAAAAGTAATCAAGAAGCAGTTTCAAGATTAATTTCTTTATCATTGCGTGGTGGCATTCCAATTGATAATATTATTGATCAACTAGAAAGTGTAGATATTTGTTCTTCCTATACAAATGCTAGAGCAAAAGGGAAACCTGTTAGTAAAGGAGCTAGTTGCCCTCACGCTATTGCTAATATTCTTAAACAAGCAATAAAAGATGTAAGCAATAAGTTTGATAATACAGAAGTCAAATCAGAAAATAAATTTACTGAAGAATTAGCAGAGACAATTAATGCTTCTAGATTATGTCCTGAGTGCAAGGAGCCATTAATTAGCGATGGGTCGTGCATATGTTGTAAATCATGTGGATATAGCAAGTGTTAAAAATAATTAAATGAAAAGAGGAAAATAAAATGAATAAAGAACAATTAAAAGCTAAATATGGTGATGTTGAAGTATTTGTAGTAAGCAATGAATTAACAAAGGATTTTGATACATTTGTAGAATTAGACAAAGATAATAAATATAGTGATATCTTTAATTCAGTAGGTAAATTTATTCCTAGATATGATGCGGAATTAAACTTTGAACATCGTCAAATCATTCCTTATTGCTTAGTAAAATGTGAGGATAATTATTTTATTACTCGCAGACTTGAAGGTGATGCAAGACTCACAGGTAAATATTCTTTAGGTGTAGGAGGTCACTTAGAACAAGTAGATAGTGAAGATGGTAATTATATCAAATCAGGAATGATGAGGGAATTAGATGAAGAAATTAGCATCAAGTCAAATATTAAATCCATTGATATGATTGGTATGATTTGTTCAAATAATACAGAAGTGGACTCAGTGCATTTGGGTTTGATTTATGTAGTAACTGTTGATGGATTAGATGTTAGTGTAAAAGAAACTGAAACATTAGTAGGAGATTGGATTTCTAAACCTGATTTGCTTATTTTTGAAGGCGAACTAGAAAGTTGGAGTAAAATTTCAGTAGAGCAATTTATTAAATAAAGGAAGGGCGTAATTGCCTTTCCTACTCAAAATTAGTCAAAATACAGTATTTTACCTCTCTCATACTTCCATTTACTCGTCAATACTTCCATATGCTACCCAATATGATAGCACCCAATAAAAAATATGTTTTATCTTATTAGAAAGGAGTTGTTATTTAAAAATGAAACCATGTGTGCATTTCGACAGTGGAGTTTGCTATTCACCTGATTGGGAAGAACCTTTTGGAGAAGGATGCTTGTTAAACAACAAAGATTCATGCCCTCATTATAGTCCATGTAATTCAATCAAAGTAAAATATAAGAACTGGAAAGGTGAAATAAGTATCAGAAATATTATACCCCAAAGTATTTATTATGGGTATACAGACTTTCACAAAGAAAATCAATGGCTAATGGAAGTATTTGATATAGATAAAGATGCTCTAAGAACTTATGCCATGATGGATATTATTGAATTTATTAAGGAGGATTAATTAAATGACAGGAAAAGATAAATTAATAGAATATTTAATAATGAATATGTGTCCAGATAGATTTAAATTAAATAGACTCATTATCACTTGTAAGGACAGTTCTAGGTGTGCTGAATGTTGGAAATTAGCATTGGATGAAGAATATGATACATAAACTACCAGAACCAAAATGGGATAAACCTCCTGTAATCAATAAGAAAATAAATATGGAAGATAAATTATTATCACTCAAAGAGCAATTCTGTAATTATTATTGCCCAAACAAAAATGGATTGGATTATGAAGGCATCCATTTTGATTATCCTTGTGATTTTTGTATGATTAAAGATTACATAACCTTCATTAGAGATGAAATATAATACTCACCATTTAGCTAAATAAACATAAAATAAAATCGACAGAAGGGAGGGGAATAAATAGAAAGGAGTAAACAACAATGAAAGAGTTAAAAGAATGGTTAATTAATGAAATAAATTCTATTAATATACATTATTACAATGAAAGCGTCTATATGTGGAATAAGGGATTCAAGAAAGCTTTGTTGGAAACTTTAGATGCTATTAAAAGAATTGAGAGTGAAAAACAAAATACAAAATAATTGATGGTTTCGAAGGGATGTGAAATTATTGGAAAAGAACATAATCGTATATGGATCAACAGTAGAAAGAGCATTCAATAAATTACAGGAATCACTTGACAATATGAATCCAAAAGATATTAGAAAAGTTACAAAAACTTCTCCTAATACTGGCATATTTACTATTGAATTAAATAATGGAGATTGCTATAAAGCAATACGAGCGAGTGATAATGCTAGAGGGTATAGATGGCAATATGCCTATATAGATAAGGATATTAGCCAAGAATCACTTGATCATGTTGTATATTGTAAGTTTATTCCAGAGTATGGTACTGAGGATTATTGGAATTATGACAGAAATTTTAAAGATTATTATGAATGGTATTAAACACAAAGGAGATAAAATAAATGATAAGGACTGAACAAATTGATGTATCATTCAACTTAAAACTTCAAAAAGACCTCCAAGAGCATGAAGTAATATGTTCTCACTGTGGAGGAACTGGACTCCAAGTGGATAATAATCCATTTGGCATTAAAGAAGAAAATAATAAAATTCATTTTCCTTATAAACAACAAACTATTAGAGGTTGCAATCATTGCTATAATGGAGTTCAAAGTAAATGTTTGCATTGTGGTAAAATTCTTGATAGAGGAAATTCTAGATGTGATTGTAAACAGTCAAATTTAGAACGTATTCAAGAAAGACAAGATAAAGATTTAGAGGCATGGAATAAAGCGAAGAAAATTACTCATGAACAAGCAATAAAAGATTTTATTATGATTTATATTGACAATTATGATAAGTATCTTATGGTTGAAGAATTAGAAGAATGGATAGAAGATAAAGAAAGCGAAGCAGATCAATCAATATGTCGTGAAGAATTAAGAATTTATGGTACACAATCAATTGAATTATCAATGGATGCTTCTAATATTATTGAAGATGCTTGTAGTGATTTGCATGAAGATGCTATGGATAATATCTCAGATGAGGATGAAAAATGTCTTCAAGTATTATTGGATAAATGGTGTGAAGATAATAGATCGGGAACTACTAGTTATTATGCTGATTATACGGTTGGGATTTTATTATAAAGGAAGGTACAAAGAAATGACTTGTAATTATTGTAAAAATCATAATATGGAATGGTGTTTAACAAATTGTTATAGCGACACTTTTAAATGTAAAAATTGTGAAGCAACTGTTGAAATTAAGCAAAATAGGGATTCATTAACTGAATTTTTAATGGTTTGGAGTACTCCCAAGAAATAATGATTTGCTAGGAAAGGAGTTGATTATAATGTTTAATCCATTTACTAAACAATATAATAATGGATTAGAGGATGGATATGACAAAGGTCAGGAAGAAGGTCAAAATTAGGATTCAAGCAAGGCCAAACTGAAGGTTATAATATTGGGTTTGATAAAGGAGAAGTTCAAGGTTATCAGAAAGCTTACAATGAAGTAACTGAATACATAAATAAAACCAAACAAGAAAATTCAGATAAAATAGAAACTAATGATGAATTAACAGATTCATTAATGTTATTCTTGAAATCCATAGCAGAAATTGTAAATACAAAATTCTTCGTACACACATGTTTTGAAACCTCTGATTCTAAATTCATTAAACAATATTTGGATTTTATTGATTATGCAGAAAGTAGTTTTGAGTTGAAAACAAATTATCCACAGACACATTACTATCTTCCAGAATTAAAGAAAGCATTTAAACAAATTTATGATAATAAATTAGTTGTTGAAGATGCTAAGAAATTGTTTTAGGAGTTGATTAAACTTGATTACTATTAGTGGGACAGAAAAAGAAATTTTTGACTTTGTTGATAATTATATGATTTGTCCTCTCCCATTTGAATGTCCTCCTTATGAGGGGTTGAATTGTACAGAATGTACAATAAAATATAATGACAAATTCAAATTTATGATAGAATAAAAACCTATTTTATATAGAAAGGAGTTTATTGATTTGTATATAGTTATAGAAAGCAGAGAAGATGTGAAAATATTACAAAAGATTAAAAATGTTTATCCTGATATAACTATTATAAATAGTATTTGTGAATTTATGCCTACAGTAGAAGGATTAATTGATGCAATATGTGATTATTTTATACTAATTAATAAAGGAGAGAAATAAAATGAATTTATATCAAGTTATGACAAAACATTATGCTCCTAAAAATGGGCATAAAGCAATTTGGGGTTATGTTATATCAGATTCTAATGAACAACTTTATGAGTGGTTAAAATCAGAACCAAGATTTGATGACGACGATGATGATATAAATAATCTATATTTATCTTGGCAAGACAAAGAAAATGATGACGAAGATTATGAAGAATTTAAAATTGCAATTTTAGAATCATGTGATGAAGAAAATACTGGATTTGAAGAATATAATGATTTGTATTATGGAAAAACTTTTGTGAGTTGGAAAGTCGTAAAAGAAGATGCAAAACCTGATATCTTACAATTAATTAAAGATTATGGGATTAGAATTTTTGATGCAAGATAAATGAATTATTATCAATAAAGGAGGAAACAACATAGACATTCTGCTATACAACTCCAAAGATGAAGTAGTAACTGCATACACATCTAACAATCCTAATTATCAAAACAATGACTAAATCACTATAAAAGGAAGCAATAAAAACTATAAAGTAGTTGATATCAATAAGTATCATGTTATGGGTAGAGAACAACATGTATCATTGGACTTAAAAGTTATTAAGTAAATTATAGGTATAAATTACAAAACAATATCAAAGAAAGGGTGTGAATATCATAGATAAAGATGAGCGTGTTACCTGCACAGACTGTGTTAATTGGGATAAATTAAAAAGTAAATTAGAAAATTACTTTAGTTGCAATACTGCATTATGTTTTCGATGCGAGTGTAACAAGTGTAGTTGCTACGATCCTACCAGCACTAGAAGGTTTGAAACTAGGCCAATGTTTGTAAGGAAGAGTTGATGTTATTATGAATCATTCTATTGCATTATGTTTAGGATTAGAAAAGTTGGATTATGATTCTATGAATGTTTGTTGGTTAAATCAAGATGTACAATGCAATAGTCTTAATTGTTTAAAATATAAAGTATCTAAAGTGAAATAAGTAATATAAAATATAATTATTATTTCACTTTGTCAATATTTATAAAATAAATAAATTTAAAAGGAGAATTATTAACATGAGAAACAATGTAAACATATCAAACAAAGAAAATTTAACAAATGAGGAATTATCTCAAAAACATTACGACAGAATGATGGGATTTTTAGTTGCAGATTTTGAAGGTAGAGATTTCGAAGAATGTGATATTATTCTTAGACAAATTATCAAGGTCGCATATGAACTATTAAATGAACCTGATGTGTTAAAGTAAAAATGCTTTGTGAGCGACAGAATGGTGTGTAGGTTGAGTTATAAATTTATTAGGGTAAGATTGTGTAAGGATTGATTTATGAAGTCTTAGAGAAGCAAATTATAGGAGGAATGACAAATGAATAAAAGACAAAATAAAAAGAAAATTAAATATATTATTGATAATATTCAAATTTTAAATCTGAAAGAGAATGAGTTTTTATTGTTCATATATGATCAAATTAAATATCGTCCTCAATATATTGCAGAATTAGCGGAAATAATCAGTAAGAATATTACTGGTAAAATTGTGTTTATCCCTAATGACCTTCAAATGAAAAAAGTTTCAGAAGTAGAATAGGAGGAATATTTGTGTTGGTAAAAATTGGAGACAAAATTTATAATTCTACTCAAGTTCCTATTTTATTGATATTTGATGCAAAAGAAATTAAGGATATGCAAAATTTAGCAGACAACAATCATAAATATTGTTCTTTCCCTGATGAATCTGAAGAAAAAGATATTGTAGAGTTTATGAGAACAGACGATGTGGAAATTGAGATAACTGGTTATGTAAGGTATTAAATTGACTTTGTGTATAAAGTAATATATAATATTTTTAGTTGGAATACATATTAAATAATTTGTAAAGGTGGTGAAAATTATAGCAAAAGGTAAAATTAATCTTACTCCAAGATCCACTAAACAAAAAAAGGAAGACAAGTATTCAGAATTAAGTGACATCAAAAAAATACCTAAATTTAATGCTGAAGATAAAGTGATTTTTGTTGGTTTGATTGTAAAATATAGAGGTCAAGAATGCACAATTGTAAAAAGAAGTCTTAGAAAAGATGTTCATTACTATAAAATAAGATTTGAAGATGATTATGAGTTAAAAGATATTACTTCTGGGTTACTTAAAACACATGAAGAATATGAGAAATGGTTATTAGATCAAGAAAATGGAATTGAAGATAATCAAGAAGAAATCTCTGATATTGAGAAATCAATTCTTGAAAAGGGTTTGACTCCTATGCGCAATAGATTATCGTGTTACAATCAAGAAGAACTATATCATAGAAATTGCACAGGTTGTTGCTATGAATCTACATGCATATATCATAAAAAATATCAGTACGACAAGGTAAATTTTAATTAAGAGAGGAAGATAATATGCAAGTAACATTATTAAATCCATATCAAATTAAAAACATCTTTAAATCATGGGGAGAATTTGCAGCTACTTGCTACGATACACAACAAGAATTTGCTGAAAAAGTAGGGAATTCATGCTATCAAGATGAACATTATTCAGGGAGTAGAACCGAATATATAAAATTTAAGATTGAAGGAATTGACCGTGGGGTCGCAGAACAAGCTATGCGTCATGAAATTGGTGTCAGATATAATTTTATTGACGATAATACATATGATGAAAATCCAATGAATATTGTGAAAAATCTTAAATCTTTTAGATATGTTGATATGGAGAATTTTGATTATACAATTCCTAAAACAATTGAAAGTATTCCTAAAGCATTAAATAAATATAATAAATTAATGGAGTATATAAATACCGAAAGAATTCAAATTAAAGACATTCTAGTGCAAAATGATATCAATGAAAAACAAGCAATAGAAGATGCAAATTATTCTCTACCAAGAGCTACAAATACTTCACTTGTTATTGCTTTTACATTGGAAGCATTTATTCATTATCTACATAAAAGATTATGTACAAGAACACAATATTTTCATAGACAAATTGCAAAATTAATGAAGAATGAAGTATTAAATGTTTTACCACAAATAAAAGATAGATTAGTTTCACAATGTGAATACTTATTATGGTGTCCAGAGGGTACTAGGTCGTGCAAAAAATATCCTACTAGAGATATGTTGTTGAAAGGGATGAAGTAATTGGAGGTAATTTTAATCTCAGGTAAAAGCAACGCAGGAAAAGGCGAAGTTGCAATCAAACTAGAAAATCTCTTTAAATCACAAAATAAACATGTAATTAGATGTAGTCTCTCAACATACATAAGACAAATTGCCAAAGATGACTTCTATTGGAATGGAATAGACACCCTAGAAAGTAGAAAATTTATGGCAGAAGTTTATAGAGTTGGAACAGAATTTTCCCCACATCATATGGCAAGAAGAGTATGGGAAAGAGATATTGAACCTTATGCAAATAAAGATACAATTGCAATTGTAGAAAGTTTTCGTGAAAAGGTTAATTATGATTATTTTGATTTTCTTTTGCAATTTAAATATATTGATAAATTGACAACAATTAGAGTAATTAGACCAAATTTTAATGCAATTCAAAATGAAGAACTTGAAAAACATGTTTCTGAATCCGATTTAGATGATTTTGAGTTTGATTATGTTATTAAAAATAGTGGAACTATTGAAGAATTGGATGAAAAGTTAAAGGAGATGTTTGGTTATTAAACATAAAAATAAGTTATTCTGTGACATAGATAACACAATTTTGGGAACTACAGAAGGATTCGTAAAGACATATTGCGATATTTATAAAAATCATCCTGAATACACTATTCCTGATTGGAGAAACGTAAATGTTTGGGATTTTGCAGATGAGTTAAAATTACTCAAAGGAGTAAAGGAAGTAGAAGAAATATTTAGTTCAAGAGAGTTATTTAATAATCTTGATTTTATCAACCATAATACATACGATATTTTAGAACAATTAAATAAAAAATATGAAATTATTCTGGTGTCAATTGGTTCATATTCTAATATTGCATATAAAACACAATATATTAAAAAGAATTTACCATTTATTACAGAATCAATTTTTCTTGTTAATCAAGGATGCAGAATGACTAAAGCACTTGTAAATATGACTGGTGAAGGGAATGTTTTTCTTGAAGATGTAGAAAGTAATTTACGAAGTGTTTCAGTGTGGCGTAAAATTTGTTTTGGAGTAATTAAAAGTTGGAATGAAAATTGGGACGGTGAGAGAGCGTTAAATTGGACAGAAGTTGCAAATAAATTATTGTAAAAACAAAGGAGAAATAAATGAAGGAAGATTATAAGGAAATACATAAAATGTGCAATATGTGCGATAGGGCAAAGAATAGTTCTTGTAATTTCCCATGCAATGATTATGCAGATTATATGTATAATCAATCATTAAAAAATAATATTTATAAGGATGATAGAAGGGAAAGTGTATCAGATGATTCATTAAATCACAATCATGAAAATAAATGTAATAATGATATATCGGATTTTCTTGAATATGGTGTAGAAAGTTTAGAATGGTTAATGGTTCTTAACAATAAAGTTCCTTATACTACACTTTTTAATGAAAGTTCAATTTTTGATTATCTTAATTCTGAGAGCGAAAAATACTGCGACCAAGAAGGTATATGTCATGAATGCAGAACTCCTTTAAAAGAATTTATAGAATATGAAGATGGAATTATTTCTGAGAGATACTGGGCATGTGGTAATGGATGTTAATAATAAAAATAATTAATACAATAAACGAAAGAAGGAATTAATAATGACAAAGATTAAACAAATTAATTGCAACAAAAACAATAAGAATATTAAATATCAGGTGAGATTCGGAGTAAATCTGTTTGAAGAAGGAAAGTCAGGAGTTTTTGGAAAACCTACATTTCTTAAAACAATACAAGAAGCAAAGAAAGAAGTATTTGAGACATATAATACTGTAATTAAAGAAATGTTTCCTGATGCAGAATGTGGTGAATTAATTATGGTTAGTGATTTAAAATGCGATTGTGGATGTAATTATGAATCTGCTAAGTATGAGGATGGGACGGAAATGGTTGGAAGAATTGACGGAATACTTGATAAATGCGATGGAGGAGAATTTTATGTAGAGATTGTGAAAGCATAGTAAATATATTAAGAAGCATGATGATTCATAATCCTATTCTCTCTAACAACTCTATTTTTAAAATTTTCTAAATTAGGTTTTAAATTGTTTAAATATGAAGTTATTGCTATTTCTTTGGTAATAACTTTCATTCTTTCACTCACTTGAATTTCTTCTGATTCAACTGAATCAATTAATTCTTGATATGAATCTTTACATTCTTGAAGCTCCCATGTTTTTTGTCTTTGCATTTCAAACCTCCTGTGGATAACTTTTTAACTAAATGGTAATAATAGTAAGATATATACACCTTGTATTAGTTTCTTTTGTGGGTCTAAAATTTAGACTGGTCGGGTCTAAAACTTAGACGGGTATAGATTTTAGACTGGTGTTTTCTGTGGATAATAGGTATAAACCAGTATAGAATTTAGACAGGTTGACATTTTAACTATCCCTTTCTTCCATCATTTTTTCATATAATTTATCTGCACTAATTACTCCTTCTTTGAAAGATTGTTCAATAATTTCTGTTTCCTCTGAACATAGAAAAATCATCTTTTTGATGTTGCCATTTATACCTGCCGATGCAGTCCACACATAACCATTCTCTTCTAGCCAATTTAAACCATTAATACAAGATTGGCGAGATAGTCCTGTAAGTTTAATCAATTGAGATATACTGATCCAATCACCTGTTTTAGCAAAACCCCATGTTTTACGAATCATTAAGAGATAAACCTTTAAAGCAGAAAAATTACCAATTCTAGGTATTAACTCATCAAAAACGATGTTTGGAACCTCCATATAATTTTTCTGTGGTTTTGGTAATCTGAACATAATAAATTTCCTTCTTCCTGTTTTTGCGTGTTGCAAAGCAGGGCAGAAAGTGTTAAAATTAAAAAGAAGTTAAAACACTTTTGCCTTGTTAGCCATTTATTAGCGAAGAACTTGCCGGAACGTTGCTAGTAAATGGTTTTACTTTGTCTATTTTTAATCCTTACTCAATAAAAAAGTTAGTAGCATGTACATTTCTGCACCAACTACTAACTTTGAAATCCTTAATCTAATTTATTATCCAAAGACTTGATTTTCTTAATGTCTTTAGTTATAATAATCTCAAGAACTAAAAGCTTAATGTTGGTTCAGAACATTTTGCTAGAAAAAACTTGATCTCTTGCAAAGGTCAGGTTTTTTCGCATTTATTGAGTTGTTAATTTGTTAGAGTTATATATTCGACAGCGTATGTCAAATCTCCTTTAAAGAATTTAAATTATCCACAGGTATTATTATACATGAAAGTTATCAACATGTGTATAGAAATTTTGACAAAATATTTTATGCACAGGCCCGAAGAATATATATCAGCAAAAAATAAGCCACACTCAGATACAATTAAGTATTCTGGTGTGGCCTTTGTTTTTACAAACTATTTCCTATTTTCTTTAATTTTATCTGCAAATAATTCTAATCGTTTACTTACTTCCTCTTTACCTATTGATTTTTCCCACTCGTCCCAAGTTGTATTGTCTAAGTCTAAGCCCATTATTTTTTTAAAAGATTTATGAAGACATACGGTCAACATTTCACTCAAATCACGGCCTGTTTTTTCAGCCATTTCAGTTAACATTTTCATTTCTAAACTATTTGCAGATAGCATAAAATCAGGGAAATCCTTATCCTCACAATATACTGGTATAAATTTATACAGATCACTTTTAATACTCATTAATTTATCTCCCTTCATAAATATCATTTTAATTCCTCTTAATACAGTATGTCAATCATAAAATGAAGGAATAAAATAGGTAATTTTTACATTACAATTTCCCTCTCAATTGTTCTTCAGCCATATCAATATATTTCTTAGGAATAAAACTATCTAATGCCTGTCTAACTATCTCTGCCTTTTCAACAACATCAATAGCTGACATTAATCGTATAGCTACAATTAACTTTTCATCAATTGAATAAGTTTGATTGCGTCTTCTTAATTCATCTATATTTTTCACTAATCATCAACCTTTCTTTATGATTTATCATCCACGAAATGTCTATATAAAGATTCTAATTCCTTTACAATCAAATCTTCAATAATAGATTGTTGTGAACGTCCCTCTATAGATGAAGCTATTCTTAATAATGTAGCAGGATAAGAACCAATACGCATACCTTTAGCAACAGTATTGTCTCTTTTTTGCTTCCAAGCTGGAAATATAGGAACAACTTCATCTTTAATAACTTCTTTAATAGACTCTTCTGGTTTATCTTGTGTAATTTCTTGAGGTATAGTGACAACGCTAGAAGGAGATTGAACAATTGACAAACCCATAGATTTTAATGCTTCTATGGCTTGTAATACAGTTTGAGACATATCTTGATCATTACTAACACTAGATTCTTTTAGTATAGTAATTTCATTATCCAATACTACAGGACTAATAGTTTCTTCTAAAATATTGGTATTAGTATCTATATCACTAGATAGATTTATTGCTTTATTGCCATCAATATTGATTGTTTCCTTGTTACCTTGCTCAACATCATCACCCAATCCTTGATCTGGGGTTTCACTATATTCTCCACTATAAGGAGCCGGAGTAGATGTCTCCTTTCTTTTTGCGGAAATCTTTTCCCTATTATTCATAGTTAAAAATCTCCTTTGTCAATTTAACATAATCCTGCACGGCATCGTTTCTACGATCAAAATGAATAGCAGGTATTCCCTCACCTACAGCGGAAGCAATACGAACAGAATTTCTAACAGTGTTTAGAAATACATGGATGCCTAGGTTTTTCACAATAAACTTTAGTTTCTTGAAGCACAATTCCATTCAAATGTCCTCTAGAAGACATCATGGTAGCGACAACACCTTTAATTTTAAGATTAGGATTCGCTTCTTTTTGCACATCATTAATAGTTTTAAGTAAATCAACCAACCCATCAATGCTTAAGTGCTCACACTTAATAGGATAATTACTTCGTTAGAAGCAGTTAAAGCATTTTTAGTTGCAATGGTTAAAGATGGAGGACAATCAATAAAAATATAGTCATACATTTCTCTTATATCATCAAGTGCTTTATGAAGTACATGTAATGGATTAGGAAAAACTTCTGGATTATTAGTAATATCTACATCCAAGTTTGCCAACTCAGTGTTAGAAGGAAAGATATCTACACCGTATTTTGTTCTAATACCAATTTTCCTCATAGATATATCACCAATTAAAACATCATAAATTGTTTTCTTTAATGTAGATTTATTGTAAGCAAAACTAGCAGCAACATGACCTTGTGGATCTAAATCTACTACAGCTATTTTTAATTTACGATTTAATTCAGCCAGTGCAACAGAAACATTGATAGAAGTAGTTGTTTTGGATACTCCTCCTTTCTGGGAGGAAATGGAAATTATTAAAGCACTCATATAAATCATCTCCTTAAAATTTATGGATGAGATAATTATATCAAAGACAAGGTTTATTGTAAATAAGTAAATAAGGAAAATTGATAGATTGTTTTTAGTAAAAAATATAATAATTGATCTAGCAATATAGATAGATTGTTTGTAATATTGGACTCATAAAAATATTTTATGCAAATAATTGACATTCCTAATACAATTAAATATAATTACATTAACATAAGGTTTACCAAATTTAAAAAGTAAACCTTAGTAAACCCTGCATTAATAGATGGTTTAAGGTTTACCTGAAGGAGTGTATTAAAATGGCAGACGACCAAAAAGATACAACATGGAGCGTAAAAACTAGTACTCAAAATAAAAAAGAAATTGAAGGTTTAATTGATCAATCAGGGCTAACGAGCAAAGATTTCTTTGAACAAATGATTCTACAATATCAGAAAAATCAACTCGAAGGTAGCGAAGCAGAAAAATCTCAAGATATTCAACAAGTAACTTATTATCTTGAAAAAATTAAAAACCATTTTATTGCAACTATTGAAAAGGGATTTTCCCTTCAGGCAGGATATAGCGAATGGATGGAAAAGGAATCTCAAACTCATAAACAAATTATCGATGAAATTCAAAGACAAAAAGTTCAAGCAGAAATTGAACGAGATAAAGCAAATGTGCAAGTAAAAAATGTTGAAGAAGTTTTATCAACTATTGTTTTAAGAAATGAGGAACTTGAAAGTAACAATAAAACACATAGAATAACTATTGATTTATTAGAAGGAAAAGCAAATGAATTGGAAACCAGAATTGGAAAATCATTAATTATTGAAGAAGATAATCAAAGACTTATTGATGAAAATATTGCAAAGTCTAAAAATATTGAATCAGTAAAACATGGTTATGAAGAATTACAAAAAGAATCTAATGTAATTATTGATAGTCATAAGAAAGAATTAGCACAAGCATATTTACTTTTAGAAAATGAAAGAAAAGAATCATTAAAATCTATTGAACAAATCAAACAGATTCATAAATTAGAAATGGGTATGGCTATTATCGAGACTGAAAAGAAAATGTTAGAGTCAGTTCAAAAAATTAAGGATGAATATGGTTCTAAGATTGAAGTTTTGGTTAATAAGAATCAAGAATTAATTGAGAAGAATCATAATTTAGAAATGAAAGTTAAGTTAGAGGTTGAGTAAGAAAAGCAAAATGTAAAGTAATTGCATATATTTACAAAATTGTGTTATAATAATATTTGTAGTTGGTGTTCTTATGATTTAGTCTAGCCAACTATTTTATATAAAATAAAAAAGTGTAGATTCACCCTTAATGATGAATAGGGGATTCTACACTTTTTTATTTTGATTAATTTTATGATAAATTTTTAAGTTTTTAGCATGAAAAGTTTGAAAAGTATATAGATTTAATGTATAGTTTAAATATCAACTAAATCTAGGTAATTTATTAAAATGTAATCCATAAATTGTAAATGAATTAAATGCAAATATCAAATGAGTGAAGGGTGGTTGTATTTTAATGGTCAAGAAAAAACCATTATCAGAAAATTTGAAAGAAAGAGTTTTAGGAAGTATTATATTAGATAAAGAATATTTGGATAAAGAAGATTTAGTTAAGGCTGAAATTTCTGAAACAATTACTCAAACGGCAGTTGGATTCGAGGTTATGGAAAATTTGGAAGAGAATGAGGATAGGGATGAGGAATTAGATATGGTTCAACAGCATGAGGTGGAGGTAGAATTGGTTAAGGAAATGGAAAA
>Ga0209728_1001164_pt1 | contig 17059 bp, 36 predicted proteins | sample RifGroD1_FD_183997 | JGI IMG/M metagenome (GOLD analysis project Ga0209728, IMG submission 183997) | Groundwater microbial communities from Rifle, Colorado, USA - Groundwater D1 (SPAdes) (version 2) | ecosystem: Environmental > Aquatic > Deep subsurface > Groundwater | place: Rifle, Colorado... | reverse complement strand
CTTATTATTTAGAACATGCTATAGATATTGAGAAAATCACTAAGCATAATATGAAAAAAGTTAGTGATTGGGAAAAGGAATATCATATTGAAATTAGTGAATATCCAAAAGGATATGGGTCTTGGAGCGTTGTTAGTAAAGAAGAATTTAAGAATGTGTTGTTGGATAGTGAAGTTGAAAATATGAATACTCGAAAGATTGTTCAACTTGTTAATAGTATTTAAGGGAAGGAGGTTGTTTTTATGAATGATCAAGATCAAGACAACCTAAGTTTCAAAGAAAGATATGCAAAATTTAAAGATTATTATGATAATAATCCGGTAGCACTTGTTGAAGATTTTAATCCAGATATTAAACTTCTCCCATGTCAAAAAATAATTCTAAATGCAATGATGGCAAAAGATAAGACTGTTTCATTTGTTAGTTCTCATATACAACAGAAATTATGGTTATCAAATATGAGATTAGATAGGACTTTGAAACATAAAAAATAAGAAAGGAGACGAACAATGATGAAACCAACAAGTCAAGATTATAAAGAAGCATTAGCAAAACTTTTATCAGATGCAAATAATGTTTTAGATAATATTTATGATTCTATGCGAGAAGAATTAGAAAATGAAACTCTAGGAGAAAAATCAAAAAGAGAAGAAATAAAACAAGAAACCAATGATTTGTATAATCTTCTTAATTTTGAAGTATGCACAAGGATTATTAAGAATAAATTGCCTTGGAGAGTTAAATTATTTAATAGGATAGAATGTCATGGTTTCGGACTAAAGAGTTCAGAAAAAATTATGATATATTTTACCTTAAATAGAGATTATCATAATGGGTTCGAGTGCTTACTTACGACAGAAGAAATTAGGAGATTTATGAAGTAGTGTCCTAGAAAATCTTTATTTAAATGTTTTACAGAAATTAAATATCAGGGGGAAATAAAAGTGATTAATGAATTTAAAGATAAATACTTTTTCTTATCTAATTTTTATTCTGCTCCAGTTAAATACGAAGGATTGCTTTATCTAAACAATGAGGCAGCTTTTCAATCTGCGAAAGTAAAAGATAGTGAAAGAAGAAAACAATTCTGTAATATAGACCCCTCTACAGCAAAAAGAAAAGGTAGAAATGTACCACTTAGATATGATTGGGAGAAGATTAAAGATAAGGTTATGGAAGATTGCGTTAGAGACAAATTCACAAGGAATGAAGATTTAAAGAAGAAATTAATTGATACAGGGAAGAAAGAATTAATTGAAGGAAATACGTGGAATGATCAATATTGGGGCGTGTGTAGAGGTAGAGGTAAGAATATGTTGGGAAAAATTCTTATGAAGGTTAGAGAAGAATTACAAGAGCAGGATGCAAGGGATTGTTATGGAACTTGGAGTAATTTATGTGATAAAGAATATTGTTCTGGTTGGGATAGGTGTAAAGAGATAAGTAAATAGAATTTACATTTTATGGTATTACTAATTTTATTGTTAATTATAAAATAAATATTTGCATTATAAATAATATTATGTTATAATTATTAAGGGAAGATATGTAGAGGAGGTAAATAAATATGATTAAATTACTAGAAAATATCCAAGAACTAAGCATCAAAAATGGTAAATCTCTAGAGCAAATATGTCTTAAACTATCAGAAGAAACTGGTGAATGTTCTCAAGCACTCTTATCCTATGTAAATGCTGAAGGAAGTGTCTATAAGGGGTTAGGATCACAGGATGTCAAAGAAGAGTGCATTGATGTAATTATGGTAGCTATATCATTGTTTTATAAACTTGATGGAGATAATGAAGAATTATTTGATTTACTCAATGAAAAGATGGAGAAATGGCAGAATAAAGTTAATATTAAATAAAGAAAGAAGGAATTTAATTATGCCTAATTTATTACAGGGTGTTAAAATAGAATACAATATTGAGTTTCTTATGCAACCACAAGAGACTAGCACTGTTACAGATTTAAAGAAAGTATTAACTTTGTACAAACAATCAAAAAATTTATTAAAGACCGTTCCAAAAGAATTTCAAGATGCAATTGACTTAAAATTAAAAAAAGATGTTAATTCAGTAAGAAATGAAAAGTGGAAGACACATAGGAGTTTACCAGACAAATTAATAAGACAATATAATCATGATGGTGAATATTCAGATGTTTTAACTGCTTTAAATGCATTGCCAAAAGTTAAAATATCTGAATTTAGAAATCTTGCTGATAAATTTAATATGGTTATAATTCCGGTTGAATACACAGAAGTCGAGAAAATATTTGATGTCCAAAAGAATTCCAGTGAATTAAAGCAAGGGTTAAAATATTTTAATGAATTGTTACGACAGGATACAACCACAAAATATCAAAGCTACATATTATGTCCTATTGACTATTATAATATTTGGGAGCAAATTAAGAGTGATAAATTGTTGAAAATATATTATGCAGAGTATTTTGAGAATATATTTCAAACATTAGAATTAATAATTCCTACTCAGAAAAATTTGTATTTAGCATCTAAAACTAACGATGAGAATCTAAAAGCATTAAGTTTATCTTTTGATACAAATATAAAAACATTGAATGATAAAATTACTTCTATTTCTTCTAAAGTAAATAAGTTAGAATTAGAATTTATAGAGGAAAAGAGAAGGACTAGAAATCAAATTGAAAGATTACAAGATGCTCAGTCATCATTACAAAGCACAGTTCTCCAGCAACAAAAACAAATTGAGTTCTTGTATTGTCAATTAGATCCTATTTTATTCGCTGTTCCTAAAGAAACAGATATTATTGAAGATAATTTGGTATCTATTGTAGGTCTATGTTGGGGCGAAGACATAGATGAAATGATTTTTGACATGAAGGGAATAACTATTGAACATAAGGATTTAGCAGATATAAATCCTCTAAATATTAAGTCAAAAATGGAAAAACAACAATTCCAATTAGAATATGGGAAAATTGTAGATGTTAATGAATATATTTTAGGGATTATAAAAGATAATCTTCAAGAATTAAATAATAAACGATATAAGATACATTGGAAAAATAATGATCCAAGTATTAATGATTACAAGGTTGGATATGATTTAGCATTTAAAAACCTAAGATTAATTTTTAAGTATGAATATCGTTATTCAAGTATGTATATAAAATCTATTGAAATTTGTAATACTGATAAAAAGACATTAGCAGGAATTTATTGTGATTCGTATTCTATAAATACATTAAATGAAGAAGACTTAAAAGATAATGATAAATTTTATAGAGCATATGAAAAATATTTTAATGGGATTGTTGAACAATTTGAAAACTATTGTAAAAGCAATTGTATTATTTAATTATAAAGGAGGTGAAAAACAATATGCTAAACAGATGTTTTAATTGTGGTGAAGAAATTGATGATAAACTGGATACATATGCTGTTTTAGTTGGAATGAGTGGTAGTATTAATTTTTGTGAATTATGTGGGAAAACTTTCAATATTTCAAATTGGTATAATAGAAAGGAGGCTTAACCAATGATTAAACAATATGTGATATATAATTTTCTCAATTTCTTATATGAAGGGGATTATGATAATGGTATGCCATCATTAACACCATTTCATGAAGATGCTATAATATTTGATTTACACGATGCTAAAGCAATGCTAGATAAACTGCATAAATTAGGATTCACTGGATTGCAAATAAAAGAATATGTTAAGGGATTATATGATTGAGAGGGCGGTGATTAAAATTCAAGATATGTACAAACAAAATCATAATTCAACATCCTTACTAGATTACGATTTTACTTTTCATAGAACTATTACTTATAATATTAACTATCCAAGAGATAAAATTACTATAAATTTAAATGTTAAAAGAAATATCGAACAAAAAGATTTATTTTACCAAAATAAATTATTGAAATTATAAATTAAAAGAGGTGAATATTATGGCAAAGAAACTCAAACTAGAATTTGAACATAAATGTGAATCATGTGGACATTTACAAGAACCAGATGAAAGTAAAAGTAATAAGAATTGGACTGTATATTCAAGTACATGTAATAAATGTGGTGGTAAAATTAAAATGGCAATGTTAAAATAAAAGGAGTAAAGGAGAGATACATAATGAAAATTGAATTAACTATGTCCCAAATGGAAGCAATTGAAGAGGGTAGAAGACTAACTATAGGCAATGAAAAATGGGAATTAATAGATCAAGATAATGAATATGCTATGGATGAAAATGGAAAATATGTTGAGTATATTTATAAAAGGCCATCAGATGAAAAATTTTTCAGAATAATTATATGTCTTGGAAGATATGGTTATGAGGACTATGGATTTGAATTTGGTTCACAAGATAGATTTGCCTATGAAGTAGAAAGAAAAATGGTTATGAAATATGAGTGGGTGAGTGTGTAATGAAAATTTTTATGGAAGTTTTACAAATTAATAAATAAAAATATGTTGACATATGGTTGGTGAAATGGTATAATGAAATGTGGTAATATAGATAAATTGAAAGGAGGTGATGATACATATGATTGTAATAAATATATTTTAACAAATATGAAAGGATGATTAAACAAAATGATCGCTAAACAAACAAATATACAACAAACTAAAAAAGATTATTGTATAATGTCTTTGCAATTAGCTCAAATATTAATGAATAAAGGTTATGAATTACATAATACAGCACCAAATAAAAAATTCCCTAATTTAAACGTATATTATTTTTACTATAATGATTTAATTGAACAAGAAGTAAAATTATATGAACAAAACAATAAAAGAAATAAATTTAATAAAGCATTTTCTAATCGCGTTTAGCGAGTAGGAGAATATTAGTTACTCTTATTAAGAATTAGTCTCTCTTATTACACCTTATTAGGCGTACTGAATTTGACACGGGTAAAGTTAGGTATACCTTTTATTAGGCGTACCAGATTTAGTACGGGTAAACTTTTACCTTATTTATGGATTAGAATTTAGCAAAGGACAGTGAATTAACATTAAACAAATAAACAAACAACAAGATAGAGAATTTTCCAAGATCCCAAATAAGCTTTTCTATGTTAAAGATGAAGGAGAGAAAAGTATTTTAGAAAAATCAGAGTTCAATGAAAAAGCATTATGTATTTTAGATTACTTATATATGGGAACTGACAGAAGAGGTATAATTAGATTTACAATTGAAAATATGATAAAACAATGTAGGTTTAAAATAAGAACTGGAGAAAAAGAATCGGCATCTCAATTTAAAAAGATATTACATATGTTACAAAGACAATCAATAATAAAAATTCTATCAGATGATGAAAATTTAACATGTAGTCCACTGATAGAAAATTATAAACTAAAAGATTTAATCATGTGTTCTTTAATGGTAGATTTAACCGAACAATTTGTTTTATTAGATGCAAAAGAGAAAGATAAAATATATGGATATGATGAAGAGAAAATAAATCATTTAAGACTTTTACTATATTATTGTTACTTGAAATGCAGAATGTATAAACGTCCTAAAGGCGATGAATTAGTTAAATCAGGTGGTAGGGCTGAAGTAGCTTATCCACCGTTTAAAAAGATTACCGAAGATTTAGGAATTACAGATGATACAATTGACAAATATAATAAGATTTTAGTTGCTTTAGATATGATAAGATATAAATCAGCAGGAACTTGGTACTATAAAACAGATCCTAACAAAATAGTAAGAGAAAGTGTTAATTTCTACACTTTATTTACTAACGAAGAAGATGCACAACATAATCTTAATGAAGGAATAAAATACTTTAAGAAGTTAGAAAGAAATTCTGATAAAGTGTTTACAGGTAAAAAGGATTATAAAAATAATAATAAAGTATTAAATGGTGAACTTGGTTCTATTATTAAAAAAGAGAAGAAAGGTACTGCTACCGCAGAGGATATTATTAGAAAGAATGAGATTATATTTTCTATTACTGCTAATGAAGAACAACATGGTATTCGAGCTTTATTAGATTCTAATCCTGATACATTACTTTCTGATATATATTATGGATTCAATAGTGATGAAAAAGCAGAAAAGTATTATAACTTAGAACACTCATTAGGACTTCTTGATACTGGTAAGGAATTTGGAATTGATTTTGAGTATTATAAATGGATAATGATGAATTATAATAAAGAAGAGCATGATAAATTTGTGCATTGTGTTAATAATAAAAAGAAAGCTGGATTAAAGACTGAGAATATAATATATTTTGCTGATAAAACGCCAAAACATAGGGGATTTGGCCCAAAAAATAAGAAAAATTACGTAGAGAAAGAACCAGATATATTTGAGGATATGTTTGAAAATGATGAACCATACGAAGAAGAAGAATATATAATGACTGAAGATGATATTCAGGCAATGCATGAGATTGAGGAATTAAATCGTGCAATGATACCTGATGAAGTATTGAGAATAATTGAGCAACAAGAGAATGAAGAAGATTATGATTATGAAGATGATGATTTATTTAGTTAGAAATTAATAAGTAAGGGGCGGTTGATTCCGTCCCAATAAAGGAGAGATAAATTTTGAAACAAGTAATTACTATAGAACAATTAGAAGAGTTAACACTTCAACAAAAAGATATTTTAAGAAAATGGTGGAATCCTGAGATTCACACATTCTTTGTAGTAAATAATACTATTTATCCTTGTGAAGATGGAGAATGGTTTGGTAAAGATGAGGTAGCAAACGGAGGGTGTATTTTTAAGAAGGATAAATGCTTACCATTATTATCAATTGGTCAATGCCTTGAAATATTAGAACAAAATTTTGCTTGTGTTTCAATTTGTATTATTCCACAAGTAAAAAATAAATTCTGTTTGCATTTATGGAAGGATGAATCAGATTTTGAAGATGAACCTTTAATAATATATAGAGAAAATGATATAGATGCTTTGTGGGAAGGTGTAAAACTTGTTTTGAGTAATAAAATATAAAGGAGAGATTATAAAAGATGTATGAATTAACAAACAGAGATGAAGCATTATTAGATTGTGCTTTAGGATTAATGAATAATGGAATGGAATGTACTGATTGTATATTAAATTCATGGGAAGATTGCGGAAGCAGAATCTTCAAAGATGATGTAAGAGAATTATTAACTAAGATGGAAATAATGGATAAGAAATGGAGAATGCTAAAAATGAATGAAGATGGCTATAAAGTATATGACAATAAAGAAATTAGTCAAATTATAGTCGAGGTAAAGTTTGATGCAAATACTGAGAAATCAGCTTTTATGCCAGTAGCAAAATACGATTATGAGTTTAGTGAAGGTGAAGTATATTTATGTTATGCGGAAGAGCGTAGATTCTATAAGAAATATAATATGTGGAAGAAGGCAGTAGAGAAAAAGTTTAAATTAGTTATTCCAGATGATATAAAGGAGGGAGAGATGATTAAATGATAGGTTCTACATCAGTTATTACAAATCAAGCAACACAAGCAAATAATTCGATAAATAATCCATCAGATCCAATTGCTTCATTTATTGCAGTAGTAATTATAGGAGTATTTGTTGTAATTTTTGCTTATTTGTTAAGAGAATAAGAAATATAATATTAAATTTAAAATAAAAGAAGGAGTAAAAAATAAATGAAATTAAAATTCATAGGAACAGGTTCAGCCTTCAATACTAAATTAGGCAACACAAGTGCATATATCAAAGAAAATAATACATTATTACTTCTCGATTGTGGTGAATTAACATTTGATAGAATATTATCTCTAAATCTATTAAACGATGTTAATGAAGTACATATTGCAGTAACTCATACTCATCCAGATCATATTGGTAGTCTAGGGAGTTTAATATTCTATTGTTATTTCATTAAGAAAATTAAACCAATATTCTATGCGGCTAACAGTGATTTTATTGAATTACTTGAGATTATGGGAATCACAGAAGAACATTGTGAATTTAATAATTGTGCTTTTGATCCTACTGTAGTAATAGATAGTTTAGATTTAGGTTTATATTTTATGGAAAATAATCACGTTAAAGAACTTATGACATTTGGTATATTATTAGTTAAAAATCCTTCATTAGAAGAACATGAATATATTATTTATTACAGTGGAGATAGTTGTAATATAGAAGATAATATTTTGGAAGCGTTTGTGAGTGGTAAGATTAATTATCTTTATCAAGATACTTGCAAAGCAGATTATGCTGGTAATGTTCATTTGTCACTAAGAAAATTGTGTGAGTTAATTCCTGTGAAGTTAAGGGGTAAAATTTTTATTATGCATACTGATGAAGGTTTTGATTTTGATAAAGCAAAGGAATTAGGATTTAATATAGTTGAGATTGAGGGAGGAAATATTTTAGATATTGAATTAAAAACTAGCAATGAAGAAAATTTTGATAATTTTTATAGAAATATAAACAATGTTTTAAGTAAATTAGAGGAAGGAAATTAGTAATGTTTAAACTATATTATCGTTTTAAAATCTACAAAATCAAAAGAGACTTAGCATATTATGAAAATATCACAGGTCAATTCAACATACATAAACAAAAAGAATTAAATTATTATGTAGAAAAATTAGATAAATGCAATCAACAAACATTTTGTTATTGTCCTTTATGTTTTAATGAATTAATAAGTAGTGATAGTTTTGTTAGTGATGAGGAATTTATTACTTATAAATGCAGTAAGTGTGGGTTAGTATCTAGGTGGGACTTTGGAATTGCACCAGTGCCTATTTTTGTTAAGGAGGATAAACAATGAAAACAATAATCAAAGGTAAAAACATGATAAACAAATATGAATATGATTTTAGTGATTGTTATGTTAGTTATCTAAATCCATTTGGAGACAATAAATATATCCAATATTTGTGTAGAGAATTAAATCATCATAGGTCAACTAAAATTAAAACTATACCTGAATTTGTTTCTTATGAAACTTATTTTGAATTAGATGATATTCTTTATAGGTTACATATTGGCGAGGAGTTTGAAGGTAATATAATTGAAAAAGTAGAAGGGAAAGACAATGGAGATATTATTTATTATACTGATAAGATATTGAATATTGATCTTAATGAAAGTTCTAAGGGAAAATTACAAGATAATTTAGATCAGACGATACAAAGTGTGGAAAAACAAGTAAGAGAAGAATATGATAAGAAAAATGAAAAGAAATGGTATCAGTTTTGGAAGTAGCATACCCTATAGAATGTATGTTTGGAAGGATTAAGATATGAAAGGAAGTAATAAAAATGATACGAATTGATACTAACGAATGTCAAACAGGTCAATGTGAAGAGTGTGGGACTTACACTTATAGAATAGTATATATTGCAGGACATTCATTCTATTTATGTAATAAATGTACGGAAACTTTATTTTCAACATTGAAGTTTGATGAACATATTTTGGAAGGGATGATAAATAAATGTTTATAGAAAAAATAATTACTAAGACTATCTTTGATCCTGAAATATTTAAAATAGGCACAAAAATACATGCAAAATATAGACCTGTAATTGGTGATGATTATGAATATTGGGAGCATGATTTTATTGGTAATATAAGATATTATGATGAGGATGTTATAGGGATAGAAGATCTAAATGATTTAACTTTCAATATATTTAGTGATGAGCCACATGCAAGAAGATTTGGTATTAATATAGAAGATGTTCAAATGGGATTTTGGGTGTTGGAATTATTAGAGTAGATGAAAGTTCTGTTTTAAAGTAAATTAAAAAAGAAAGAGTGATAAATAATGAATATTTTAGATTATACAAATAAACCTTTTGAGGAAATACAATTTAATGATGAAACTATAATTATTATGGCTCATCAAAGGAAAATAATAACCATTAATGATAATAAAGAATTGTGGAAAATTAAATATATCTTAGAAGAAATTGCCGACAAAATGGATGAACAAGAAATAGAGGAAGATGAGAATCTTATAGATGGATATTACAGAAGTCATATTGTTAGAATGTTAGTTGATGCTATGGAAGAGGAGTCATATTTTCTTGAAACAGAAGGAGATTCTGGTCGTATTAAACCAAGAAAGTTAAAAGTAGTTAATGCAGAAAAATTACATGCTAATTTTGACTCAGATATATCTATTTATTATGCATATTTGAATAGCTCAGATGAATTTATAAAACCAGAGTGGTACAAGGTTATTGCGGAGGAGTTACTTAATTTTGCTCTCAATAGTGGAAGATGTAAGTCTGATACGATTGAACTATTAACAAGATTTTCTAGCGAATTATTAAATGAATATGATGCTTATAAAAATAATGAACCAAAGTTTAAGGTTATTATTAAAGAGGAGAGATAAGAAATGAGAGAAATTTTATTTCGTGGAAAATGTATAGATGATGGGAAGTGGGCATATGGTGATTATTATTCCACTAACGAAATGCCACAAAGGGGTGAAGTAGGGTCATTATATTAAAATTAACTTAAGCGAAGAGTATAGGGTTATTCCTGAAACAGTTGGTCAATTTATAGGATGGAAAGACAAAGATGGAAAAGGCAAAGAAATGTTTGAAGGTGATATTTTTAAAGATTGGCTTGGACAATTAAGTGTTATAGTTTGGAAAGAATTTAGATGGTCATTTGAGACAATTAATGAGCCATCATTTAAATATAGGGCTAATTTTCATAATATAGGTGAGGTTATTGGTAATAAGTATGATAATATTGAGTTGTTAGAAGGAGGAGAGAATATAAATGAAAATTAAACCATATTATGATTATTTCAAATATATCCTAGAGCATAAGAAAAATGTATTTAAAGCGTGTTGGAAAAGAAAACTATATCTCCACGCTATTACACACGATTTAAGTAAATTTAATCCAAAAGAATTTATTCCATATGCGGAATGGTTTTATGGATATCATGGTGTAAAACTTGAAAAAGAATTTACTTATGAACAATTAAATAATCAATCATTATATAAAATGTCATGTATAAGTAGGAATTATTTAGAATGTAAAAGCAATTTTGATAAAGCATGGGAACATCATTATAAAAATAATCCACATCATTGGAACTATTGGTTGGATGAGAAGGGGATTCCACAAAGAATGGATAGTAAGTATCTTAGTCAAATGATATGTGATTGGGAAGCAATGAGTTTAAAATTTGGAGGATTTGCTCAAGAGTATTATTTGAATAATTATAATAATATTAAGTTAGAGTATAATACAAGAATATTATTAGAGTTTATGTTAGGTTTAAATGATAGTTTGGTTAATAATTATGGTCATACATTAGAAGAATTTGCAAATATGTGGGATGAAGTAGAGTACAATAGGTGTTTTGGATTTATTAAGGATATATATGGGGTTGATAGTTGTGGATTGTTAAGAGGAGATAAATAAATAATGAATAAGCAAGATAAAGTAAATTGTATTAAAGAATGGTATAGATTTAGAGATAATATGTGCAAAAAATATAATAATATTTGTACAGAATGTCCTTTATATAAATCTAGTGATGGATGGGTTGATGAAAATGGAGGATGTGACATTGTTCATAATTGTAAATATGATTTTGAAGAAGGTTTGCAGAAGAAATTATTGAATTAATTGAAAATAATTAAAAGAAAGAGGTTGAATAAATATGATTTGTCTATACTGTAAAAGCGATAATACAACTTATCATGATACTTTTTTAGATACGGATTCTTATTGGTGTGATGATTGTAATAAATATTTTGATGTTAATCAGAACCAAGAAGAAATGATTAGTGATGATTTTAAATTTACAATAGGTTTATCTAGGTTTATTTATACGGCTAAGAAAATGTGCTTGCCAGATCCAGTTTATATTGTTATGTGGGACAATAAAGGAGAGTTACAATGTGTTGATTATCCAGTTGAAGAAGTAAAGCAATATATTGAGGAAGGAGATTGGGAAATAGTATAGGATTAATTTTCAACAAATATAATCCAGAGTTCCAAGGATAATAAATATAAATAATAAAAGGAGATATAATTGATATGGAAGATTTAACTGGTAGAACATTTAGTAGATTAAAAGTAATTGAAAGAGATTATAGTAGAAAACATAAATCGGCAGAATATTATAAGTGTGAGTGTCGATGTGGGAACAATAATTACATAACTACTGCAAAAGAATTGTTAGCAGGAAAAGGATCATGCGGTTGTATTAGAAAAATAAAAGGTTTTAATGACTATAAAACAGAAGGAGAAACTACAATAATATATCTAGAGAGAAAAAATGGTGAAATTTTAGAAGCATTAATTGATACAGATGATCTTGATAGGTTAATAAAACATAATTACTCATGGCACGCAATATGGAAAGAAGATACTAAATCATATTATGTTAGAACTTCTGTATATGAAGTATCAGAAATAGGTAAAAGAATTTGTATTATGTTATATTTACATAGGCTTCTAACGGATACTACAGATCATGATATCAGAGTAGATCATGAAAATTATGATACTTTAGATAATAGAAAAAATAATTTAAGAATAACTAATGATGATAAAAATACTAAAAATAGAAGCAGTAAAAACTCAAATAATAAATCAGGGTTTAGAAACGTATTCTGGGATTCAACTGATAGGAGATGGTTGGTTACATTACAAGTGGATAAGAAAAGTAGGTGTTTTGGAAGGTTTAAACTAGAAGATTTGGATAAAGCAGGTGCTTTAGCTGAGAAAATGAGACAAGAGATATATGGAGAATTTGCTGGTAAGAGTTAATACATAAACAAATTTCCTATAATATTCATAATTTATTTGGTATAAAAATAATTTTATTAAATTATATAGGTCTTCCAAATAAAGTTCATTGTATGTCCTTAACCTTAATGATAAAATAGAAAAGTTAAAAGGAGTAATATATGACAACAACATCTAACATTTTACAAGAAGAAGTATTCCATAAAGAGCAATATATAGTTAAAGAATGCACATTAGCAGAGGCAAAAGATATTTGTAAAAACAAACATTATTTACATAGAGTTCCTAGTATCGTTGCCCATTATGGATTATATAAAGATGAATTATTATTAGGAGTAATAACCTTTGGAGTTCCACCAAGTCCTTACCTGATGAAAATCTGTGGAGAAGAGTATAAAGGTGCTGTGCTTGAGTTGAATCGTCTATGGTGCTATGATATATCTCCAAGGAATTCTGAAAGCTTCCTGATATCACAAGGGATAAAATTACTTAAAAGAGACAAGCCAAATATTAAAATTTTAGTATCATTTGCAGATGCTAGGGAGGATCATTTGGGATACATATATCAAGCGTCTAATTGGTTTTTCACAGGTTGGTCGATTCCTGGAGGTGGGAGTATTGTAATCAATGGGAAAGAATTTCATCCTAAGAATTTAAATAATAAGTATAATACAAGTGATTTAAATAAGTTAAAGGTAATTTTAAACACAGAGAATATTCATTATAGGCCAAGGAGTAAAAAGTGTAGGTATGTTTTCTTTATTGGAAGCAAAAAGGAAAAGAAACTATTGAAGACATTATGTAAATATCCTATCCAAGATACATATCCAAAAATATTGCCAGATGAAGTAGAACATAAGACAAAGATTCAGAAATTAATGGATAAAGAGGCTAATTAATGGGAATTAAAGATATATATGAAATAAGAAAAATATCATACAAAGAAGCTATGGATTTTGTTGTAATCAATCATTATTTACATAGAAAAGCCCCTTGTTCATATGCCTTTGGTTTATTTGAAAAAATCAATCCAGATAATTTAATCGGTGTAATTACATATGGAACTCCATCATCTGCACCGTTAAGAAAAGGAGTATGCGGAGATAGTGAAATATTAAATGTTATAGAATTAACAAGATTATGGATTAAAGATGGAACACCGAGAAATACAGAAAGTTACTTTATAGGCAATACAATTCCTTTAGTAGATAAAGAGATAATAGTATCTTATGCAGAAATTGAACAAGGACATATAGGATATGTATATCAGGCTACAAATTGGATATATACAGGATTATCTGCAAAGAGAACAAATTGGACTATTGAAGGAATAGATAAACATTGTCAAACTATTGCTGATAAATATACCTCAAAACAATTAAAAGAATTATATGGTGATAAATTTACTTTAGTGGATAGACCGAGAAAGCATAGATATGTGTATTTCAATTGTAATAAGAGAAGAAAACGAGAATTATTAAAGAAATTGAAATATGAGATAAAACCATATCCAAAAGCACAAATTTCTAATACATAAATATAAAAATAATTATTTACACTCTCTTGTAATTTAACTCAGGAGAGTGTATACTTATATCAGATAATAAATTTGAAAGAGGTTGATTCAAATGAATAAAGTTTATGTTTTGACAAGTAGAGAAGGAACTGAAATGAAAACTCCAAAGGCATTTACATCTTATGAGAAAACTTACAAAGAAATGAAAACTCAATACCAAAATGAATTAGATGCATTTGAAGATGAGGATGGAGAATTTGGAAGTATATCCGAATGGAATGCAAAGATTGAAACATCGGGAGATTGGTTAGAATGGGATATTACAGAATGTGATTTTGAAGGATAATCAAAAGGAGGAAAGTGCCACATATGAAAGATTTTGATCCAACATACCTAGACAGTATTGATTCTGCTATTGAGTATCACAACGACAAACCATTCAGTATTGACATGTGGTACAATCGTCATGAAAGATCATGGGTAGTTCAAGTTAAGGATGAAGATAATTGTCAAATTGGTGATTCGGCTTATGTCCATTCTAAACTTGAAGCATTAAATCAAGTTAAATATTGGACAGAAAAATATGGAGTGCCATTGATTAGAACTTAAAATTAAAAGGAAGTGAATAAATTTTGTATATGATGTTTATTTATGTTGGTAAAAAAGTTTATAATTCAATGGGAATAAGGGAAGATAACTTAAATGATTTGTATCAAAAAGCTTCTGAAATATCTAAGGAAATTTTTAAGGAAAATCCTCACGCTGTTATTGAAGTTAATGTGTCTATGTACATTTAAATAGGATAAAATTTGAAGGAGATGACTTTATTATGTTCATAAGAGTTGTTATTCAAGGATCTGGTGAAACAGAAGATATTGAAGAGGTATTAAATGATTATGGTATCCATAAGCAATATTATGGTTTGCATAATTGTGGCAGATTAGCAACTTGTGTAATACAACTTGAATATGCTTCAGATTTATGGAATCTTCAAAAAAGATTAGGTTATGGTGTTAAACTATTAAATGATACCAATTATGATTTGATTATATTGGCTTGAAATTATATATAATCTATAGTAAAATTAAGAGGAGGAATTTATTATGAGTAAAGTAAAAAGTATGAGAAACGTCTTTTTAGCTAATGTTGTTGCCAAAGAGTGTGGGGTAGGTATTTCAAAGGAAGTATTAGATTATGCAAAAGGCGTATCTCAATTAAGACGAGATACTGGTGTGGAGTCTTTTAGTTTTGACGAAAGTGAGACAATGCTTAATTTTACTAATGGGCAAGATTTTTTCTTAGTTTGGGATGAAGATAAAGAAGAATATTTAGTTGAGAGAGAATGTAGGCAATTGATGGAATTAGAGGCGTTTATTAAGAATAATAGTCTTTAAAATGTCGCTTTAATCCCTATTGAAAATTTAAAGGAGTGAGTATATATGAGAAAGATAAAGTTAAGTATTGAATTTGAAGCGGAAGAATGTGATTTTGATAAACTTAAGAACTATGGAATTAATAATTTCGTAAATGATGTTAAAGATATTCTTGAAAGTGGAATACAATTTCCAAGTGAAATTGAAGTAAAGTGTGAAGAAATTATTGATATTACGGTTGAGGAAGATTAAATAATCCCAAGAAATGATGTACTTATAGGTTTTGAGGAAGTGAAAATTTGGAACAATTAAAAATAACCGTTACAAAAATAATTGTAACGGTGTATTCCTTTTTATATAATATAGCAATATTAATTCGTGCTCCATAGATAAAATAAATATAATTTATATATAAAATAAATAAAAGGAGTAGGATTAATATAAAATATTTAGCAGGTACAAAATTTGGTAAATTAACAGTAGTTGAAAGAGATAATAATAAAACAAAAAGTATTTTTTATCTATGTGATTGCAAGTGTGGAATAAAAAACTTCTCAATAAGTGAAAAAGAACTAGAGGCAGGTAAGAAATCATGTGGGTGTTTAAAGAAAAAGAAAGGATTTAATGAGTATAAAGTCGTCGGTGATACAACTATTATATATTTTACAAATAGATTTGATGAAGTTATTAATGAGGGGTATGTAGATACAGAGGATTTACCCTTGTTGATAGATTTAGATTATCATTGGAGTTTGATGTGGAATGTGCATTCACAGAATTGGTACGCTAGAACACTGGAATATTACAAAGATGAAAACGGAGAGCCTAAAAAAAGACTTCATTCATTACATAGAGAAATAATGCAAGTTTTTGATAAACTTATGGTTGTTGATCATAGGGAACATAAAAATCAAGGAACACTCAACAATAGAAAGTCAAATTTAAGAGTTGCAAGCGATGAAGACAATAGTAAAAATAGAAAAAGCAAGAACTCAAACAATAAATCTGGTTTTAGAAATGTATTTTGGAGTACAGGAGATAATAGATGGATAGTTGCTTTACAGATTAATGGTAAACAAACTTATTTTGGTAGGTTTAAATTTGAAGATTTAAAAAAGGCAGGTGAATGTGCAGAAAAAGCTCGTCAAGAAATATATAAAGAATTTGCTGGTAAGAGTTAATATATATATAAGTAAGAAATAAATATACATATACTATAGACATAAGGTTTAATATTTGGTATTATAAGGGTAGATATTAAAAGGGCGAATAGCTACCCTGAATTTTAAAAGGAGGATTTAATAATGAAATTTCCACATAAGGGATATGGCAGAATCTATGTTGAAAAAGAAGAGGATATTCAAAAAGTTAAAGACATTATCAAAGAAATGGATGAGTTTGAATTTGAATATATTCCTAGAGATTTAATTG
>Ga0209728_1001163_pt1 | contig 17078 bp, 26 predicted proteins | sample RifGroD1_FD_183997 | JGI IMG/M metagenome (GOLD analysis project Ga0209728, IMG submission 183997) | Groundwater microbial communities from Rifle, Colorado, USA - Groundwater D1 (SPAdes) (version 2) | ecosystem: Environmental > Aquatic > Deep subsurface > Groundwater | place: Rifle, Colorado... | reverse complement strand
ATGGTTTCCAGTAGTTGATCCAATTCGCTCCAGACGTTATGTTGAAGGATTAGAATCAAAAGGTAAGAAAAACTTATTAATTTGGCCTTATCATTGCCTTCAAGGAACTCATGGGGCAGCATTAGAGAATCAATTTGCAAACATGGTTTATTTCCATTCGGTTGCTAAGAAAACAATGGTTAACAGAATTGTAAAAGGGACAGATTGCTTTAGCGAGATGTATGGACTGTTCGCTCCTGAATTTGATGAAAAAGGTTTTATTAATCTAGATGTTCTGAATAAGATGGCAAAGTTTGATAAAATTGTAATTGGCGGTCAAGCTAGTGATTTCTGTTGCTATGAGAGTATTAAGCAATTACTAGAGTTCCATAAGAATAATTCTGAACTCTTGAAGAAAGTATTTATTCTAGAGGATTGTATGTCTGCCGTAATGGACACTCCCGAACAAAGTAAAACTAGATATGATGAACTGAAGAAAATATATAAAGTCAATATCATAAAGTCAACAGACTTAGTTCTTTAATGTTTGTCTAACAAATAAAACATAAAAATAAATATAAGAAATGAGGAATTATTAAAATGGCAGATGTAATGGACGTGATGGGACTAGATGATATCGAGCAAGAAAATACAGCAATGGATGATATTAATAGTGAAACAATTAATCTTGTCTGTACTTTGATTGATGAATCTGGATCAATGGGCGGGAATATCCAAGAAATGAACTATAATCAATCAAGTTTCAAAGATGCTTTGGCGAATAGTAAAGAGGCAGATGAAATGCTTGTTGCCAAAGGAACATTCAGTAATTCAAATGTTGTTATTGGTGGATATAAAAAAATCGAAGAATTTGACACAAATTATAAGGCATCAGGGATGACACCTTTATATGACGCAATTGTTATTGGTGCTGAAAAATTAGTAAGTTATAGAACCTATCTTAAAGACCAAGGAATGAATGTAAAAGCAGTTTTTGCAGTTTTTAGTGATGGAGAAGATACTAGTTCAAGAAATAGCTTGAGTGAAGCCAGAAGATTTGTTGAAAATTTAAATAGTTTGGAAATCCCAACTGCTTTTATTGCTTTCGGTAATAGTGCAATTACTGAAGCTACTAATTTAAAATTCAAAAGCATATTAAAAATAGACTCTAATACACCTGATCCTGCAAGTGCATTACGCCACGCGTTTGATGTATTGAGTAAATCTACAATTAAATCTGTATCTGTTGTAGGAAACAAAGATAGTGGTGATTTGTTTACAATGTAATTAATTAAAGGGACTAGTCAAATTAATCTAGGCTAGTCCCAACCATAATAGGAGGTTTAATTAATGTTGATTTGTAAAATAGGATTCGAACATGTTGAGAGAGGTTTAAATTGCCAAGATTTTGGATTTGAAAATTTGGAGCATAAATGTGTAATGGATGGTTGTTCCGAAGGGAAACATTCAGAAGTTGGGGCTAAATTATTTGGGCATTTATTGTCGCAAGATAGATATTCTATTGATGATATATTTGGAATGTTGTCTGATATTTTCCCTAAATATGAAGATGTCCGTAATCATTTATTATTCACTGTATTGATTGTATCTGAAACTAAAGAGGACTATATAGTTGATATTTGTGGAGATGGTTACATAATTAAACAAAAATATAACGATTCTATCGAGTATGAAAAAATTGGTGAAGGTAATGTACCTGAATACTTCGCTTACAATTATGTTTCACCAGACCATTTATCTAAATATAAAGACGGTGTAGAATTCAAGCGTCACATCCTACTTAAAAGAGAATATAAAGCCGTAGGAGTAGCTTCTGATGGCTTAGAATACATTCTTAATAGTCCATTTAAAGATGAGTTTGAGAAGCATTTAATAGGAAGAAAAGAATTTGCAATTAGAAGGTTAATTAACCGTGAGCATAAATACTTTAAGGACGATATTTCAATTGTAATTTGATTGAGGTGAAAAGTAATGAATGTAAGTGCTAAAATATTAAAACAAACTCCATTAGCAGAAGGTGGAGAAGGAGTTATTTATTACTTAGGAGATAATGTTTTAAAAGTTTATAAAGATTCTGTTAATAAGCAAGAAAAATTGCAAAAGATTAAATTGTTAATGACTAAATCTTTGCCCTCAAATATCATCAAACCTATTGATATTGCTTATGATTCACAAAAGAAATTCATTGGTTATGTGATGCCTAAAGCAGAAGGAGAAGATGTTAAAAAATTAGGAAACAAAAAATATATCAAAGTAAATAATATTACAATCCAAGATATTAGTAAGTTAGCATTAAGAATCAAAGAAACATTAACTATTCTACATTCTCAAAATATTCTTATCAGTGATTTAAATGATAGTAATATATTATTTACCAAAGATTTTAAACCATATTTTATTGATGTGGATAGTTGGTCTATAGATAATATTAACTGCACAGTGTGCATGGAAACATTTAAAGATCCCAAATTAGTTTCAAATAGTTTTACTAAGGATACCGATTCATTTTCTTTTGCGGTGTTATTATTTAAAATGCTGACAAGGTTTCATCCCTTCGGAGGAACAATGAGTCCAGACATGGATATTATTCAAAGGATGAGTAAGGGGATATCAGTAATTGAAAATACTAAAGTAATTGTGCCAAAGAATATTAATAAGTGGGAGTTTATGTCTCCAAGTTTGCTTTTAGATATGAGAAGTATTTTTGAGCAAGGTAAAAGATTTTTAATAGATCAAAATTTGTCAGATTTTATTTCTAATTTAAAACTTTGCAATATTCATGGAGATTATTACTATGGAAAATATAAAACTTGCCCTATATGCGATGGTAATGCTGTTATTATTCAAGTTCCAACTAAAGTAACTGGAAATGGTTCTATACCTTATATTGTTCTAATTGCATCAAATGGTGTAAAAATGATATTAGGTGTTGACACGTTTATTGATGATAATGATTTTGTAGTTCATAGTAGAACAAAAAAGAAAGTGAAATTGATTAATGGTAATAGATATTATTTTTCAAATAATGGGGAAATTACTTTTATAGTATCAAATATGGATATTGGTGTTAGTAATCAAAAAGGAACATTTATATTTGAGAAGATTAATAAGAGTAATATTGTCGTGAAGGATGATATTGTTTATTATATTAATTCAAGCTGTAATCTTGTAGAATTGACCGTAGGGGATATTGGCAACTCTTTAAGGGTGATAACTAAAACATCTTTTAATTCATTTTTTGAAGTCCATGATAAAGATAATTATCTTGTTTGCAATATTTATGATAGTTTTAAAATTATAAATATTAGTGGATACAATTATCAGATTAATGATAATGACAAAATCGCGAATTATGGTATGCATTTCGATGTTGTAAAGAAGAAATGGTTATTTATTACTGAAGATGATAAAGGTAACTTTAAGACTTTGATTTTTGATAAGAATAAGATTGTTTATACCAGTGATTCAATTAGATATCAAACCGATTTAGGGAATTTATGTTTTAGTGGTGGAGTTATTTTTAGTCCTAGTGATAAGGTTATCAGAGGATTTGGATTTGAGAAGAATGTTTATAAGGATTTTCCTTGTGAAGTTGTAAATGATGGATCTAAGTTAATTAGAGAAGGTAGTAAGTTTGTTGTAATTAATGAGAAAGAAGTTTATAGATTAGGTTGATCATATCCAAGAAAAGAGTTACTTTCTGGGAAATCAGAAAGGAGTATTTTATGAAAGATATTTTTAATTTTGAACTAGATGAAAATAATAAAAAGCGTTTTCCTAGTTGTGATTTTGTATTCAAAGCAGAGAAAGAAAATGATGGCAAATATAAAGTTACTTGGATTGAAGATGGAGAAGTAGAGCAATCATACATAGGAGAAAAGAGAATGAAACATGGATTAGATGAAGGGTACTGGGTTGTTAAAGAAGATTAGAGTGTTAAAAATTAAGAAGGAGATAAAACAATGAATAAACAACGTTGTTCTACATGTGCAAAGCATGATTGGGAAACAAGCAATCATAGATTAGATCATTATTGTTCAGATAATTTGCCAGAATTTAAAGAATGGAAAATGTATGAACCTAACAATTTCCCTTGTTGGAAAAGTAAAGATTGCTATAATGAGTTAGTTGAAAGGATAGATTCTAAATGAAAGAAAAATGGTACACTTTAGCAGTTTCAAATCTTGGCACTCACAAAATGCAATTTAAAGAATCTATAGATTATGAAGTAGCAGTTGAAATGGGAAAAGATTATTGTAAGAATAATAATCTTGATTATGCAGGAACTTATCATGCTTGTGCAATTGATGGTAAAGAGATGGATTTAAGAAAAACAATTTACGATGAAGAAGGAATAAAAGAATAGATTTATTTGATTAGAAGAGGAGAGGTAAATAAATGAGTAATATATGTCATTCATGTGGTCAAGAACTTTCCATAGATCACGCTTGTAAAATGAGAATTGAAGAAGATGGTAATAATATTTCTAGTTATCATATTTATTGTCCAGAACCTAAAATATGTCCTGATTGCGGTTATCATAGAAATGTCTGTGAAGAATGTTGTGAGTAAGTTAAAACTTATAGAGGGAGAATTTAATTATGTATGAGAATAATAAAGAACGTAAACGTATCACAATCAACATTTTTCCTCAAAGTTCTGTTGCTTGGTTTTTTATAATGTGGATTGGAATATTTTTTGCTTGTGTATGGGGAGGGAAATAAATGAATTTAGCAGATGTAATTAAAAATTGTAAAGAAGACGAAGTATATAAGGCTACTTTTGCTATAGATGAACATTGGTTTATTACTAAAAGAGCAGGATTTATTTGGTATTGTGATGAGAATGGAAAAGCATTTAAAGATATGTCAGACTTATAGTAATTTAAGAGCAGATTATGAATTGGAAAACTAAGGAGGAAAATAATTGAAATTACTAGGTGGTAGAGCAGGATATAATAGTGTAATGTTTGAATCAGAAACACATACTTCAACAGCAACAAGAAAAGGCAAAGATATAATAGTAACTAAAACCATTAAAGACAACAAAGAAACAAAATTAAATGAATTTCTGTATAAAATACCTTTTATAAGAGCATATTGGATTATATCAAAGATTATATTTACTAAATTAGGTCTATTTCTTCTATTATTTGGTACTACTTTTTCATATTTTTTATATAAAACAATTCCAACAAACCAAATTGTTCATTCTCATTATCATCAATTTTTAATTATACCTATTTCAATGTTGTTGTTTAATAAATTTAGTAAGACAAAATACTATCATGGTGCAGAACATAAAGTAGTAAATGATTATGAGAAAAATTATAAAGTTAAGATTGAAACAGCAATAAATCAAAGTTGTGTAAATGATGATTGTGGTACAAATTTATGGGTAGGATTAATTATAATTAGTGGATTATTAGTTCCATTAGTTCATTCTGGAGCAATGTTATTAGGATGGGGAATTACATATGAAGTAATGAGATCAGATAATAAAATTGCGAAGTGGATTGTTAAACCAATTTATTTTGTAGGGAATTTGTTGCAGAAATATATTTTCACAAAGGAACCAAGTGTGGATCAATTAGAAGTTGCGGTTATGGCATTTAAGGGTTGGAAGATAGCGAGAAGGGATAGGGTGAGTTGATGTTTGAGTGAATGAGAGGCGGTGATTGTAATGTAGAAATAAATATTTTGTTGGACAATGAATAAAATACAAACTGTGTGCAATACTATTACCAAGGAAATAAATTAAAGGTAAGGTGATAGTATATGCAAGTAGTAAATAAAGTTGCACAACCACAACAATTAATTCGAGGTGGCATTTACATTGTAAATCTTCCTAATAGCGGAGGGTCGATCCAGTCAAAACAGCGTCCTTGTGTGTTGGTGAGTAATAATTCATGTAATAATTTTAGTCCAGTTTTACATGTATGCCCTCTTAGTTCTGTGACTACTAAGAAAAAATTGCCTACTCACATTACGGTCAATAGGGCAAAAAGTGGGCTTTTAAAGGATAGTATTGCACTTTGCGAGCAAGTAATTCCTGTAAATAAGAGTGATATTTTGAATCAAGTGGCGTTTTGTGATGAAGAAACTATGAGGATGATTTCTAAGGGTATTAAGATTCAGTTTGCTTTGGAATGATATGAAAATAAATATATAGAAGGAGAGATAAAATTTAATTGAAAAAGTTTAAAGATTTAACTGGATTAACTTTTAATAAATTAACTGTTTTGGATTATCAGATAAAGTTGTAAATAATAGAAGATACTGGTTATGTCAATGTCAATGCAATTGTATAGATGAAACTATTAAGCCAATTCAAGAGTACAATCTAATTAACGAGATAACTAAAAGCTGTGGTTGCTTATTAAAAGAAAGGGCAATAAAAATTAAAATAAATGATAAAGAAGCAACTAAAAATTCTTATCCATTTTATAAAAGATTACTTTGTATTTATGATGGTATGAAAAATAGATGTTATCTTGAAAGTAATATTGCATATAAAAATTATGGAGGCAGAGGAATTAAAGTTTGTGATGAGTGGTTAGATAGTTTTATATCTTTCTATAATTGGGCAATAAATAATGGATATCGAAATGATCTAACTATTGATAGAATTAATAACAATGAAAATTACTACCCAAAAAATTGTAAATGGTCAACATATGTAGAACAATCAAATAATAGGAGAGATACTGTGTATATAGAATTAGATGGAGAAACAAAAAATATTTCAGAATGGTCAAAAATAACTGGAATATCACATTCTATTATATGGCAAAGATATCACAAGTCAAATACAAAAACAAAAGAAGAATTATTTAAACCTGCTAAAAAATACATAAAAATAGTATATAATAATGAAGAAAAAACTTTGCCACAACTTTCAAGGGAAACAGGAATAGGATTAGAGACTTTACGATGGAGATATAATCAAGGATATAGAGAAGAAGAGTTAACAAAACCAGTATTACATAGAAAAAGTGGAGATACTGCATAATGATTGAAACTATTTTGTTTAGTTTTATAATAGCAAAATATAAGAAATATAAATTATTGCCTATATTTAAACACTGGAGTATCTACCCTGTTATATTTATGGTTTTATTATATGTCTATCTTGAATCTATGATATGGCAGGGTGATTATTCTTTAGTCAAATATGCTAATGTTTTTAAAGGGAGTTATTTATTTTGTTTTTTAATTTTGTCAGTACGTTATAATATAATGAAAATATTCTTCTGTTCAATACCTCTTGTATGGATAGGTAGTGTGTTAAATACAATAGCTATAAATTCTAATTTTGGAAAGATGCCTGTATTTTTTTCAAATTCTTGGGCTACTGGATATGCTAAACATGATATGTTTGTTGAAGCATTGAAATATGGAGACTTTCATATAATGGGAAATGAATTTACAAAAATGATACCGCTATGTGATACATGGGATTTCGGATGGTGTTGTATGTCGCCAGGTGATATAATAATAAGATCGTTTGTATTTGTAATAATCTATAATTCCATAAAAGCGTCTAATCAAATACATATAATAAGCGTAATATAAAATTATTTCTTGACTTATAGGCTTTGCATATGGTATAATTATCCTAAGTTAAATAATAAAAGATGGGAGTAAACACATATGCAAAGTTTTATTAATGCCTTGTTAAATATGTTTTTTGTAAGTTTGCCGGAGGAATTATTCGTCGTGTCAATAGTATTAATATTTATAGGTAGGGACGATTTATTAGACCTTCGAATGTGGAAAGATAATATAAAATGGGTTTCCATACCGGCAATTGGAATGTCATTCATAATAAGTTTTTCTAGATTTATAAATATTTCAAAACCACTTAGTCAAATAACTGGTATGATATTGTTATATTTATTAATCCTAGTTGTTATTAAAAACAATAATTTGCTTCAAGAAAAAACTAAATATTTTAAAATATTATTTTATACAGCATTAGGATTTGCAATTATTTCAATATTAGAGAGTTATTATCCATTAATATTAACTCTTACAAAAACAACCATACTATACATAAATACGCATTTTATTTATAATTTCTTATGTGCATTACCAGCTAGAGTGATAGAATATTCTATATTAGTATACTTGCTTGTTAAAAAGAGGGATGATGTAAAGATTAGATTATTTGATATAATCTTAAAAAACAATTTTTTAAAAAGATCAATGGTTAGTTTATTGATAGGTGTAACAATTACAACTATGTATCTAATTAAACTAATAGGAATAGATTTAATTTTAATAAACTTATCGTTTTTTGAACAATTAATTATAGTAATTATGATGTTTATTATTCCAACGATTACTATAACCTTTATACTACTAATAGTAAACTATATCCTAAAAATTGAAAAAAGAATACGCCAGACATACGAAAATCTTGCTATGCAAGATATAGTAATGGATGATGTAGATAATTATAAAGAGGAAGGAGGTGAGTTATAATGAAAAACAAATATACTATTCTTGCAGGATGTCTTATCACAATTGCTACAGTATATTCCTTGGTCATGGCTTCTGCATTGTGGAGCTATCAACCCGAAACCCTAAAATGCTTTGAATAATCTATAATACATATAGGAGAAGGCTTCGGTCTTCTCCTATAATCATAAAATAATGTAATGACGAAATGATCAAATATATATTGACATACATATCCATTGTAAGATATAATTATATTATTAAATACAGAATATTGAAATATCTTACTAAAAAATAAAAAGGATGTGTGTTATTATGTTTAACAAATTAATTACTAGAAAATCTAATACCGAGGAAAATGCTAAAAAGGACTTTAAGAAACTTGCAAATTACGTTATGCTTGCAAAAGGGAATAGATCAATTGATAATTTTGCTGCTGATTGTAAGGTTAGTGGAGATTATATGGAGTGTGTAATTAAAGCAAAAATTCCTACATACCCAGATATAACATTTCTTAAAGTTGTTTCTGATAATTCTCAAAACAGGGTGTCGTTTAAAGATTTGACTTTGGCCTGTGGATATTCCAATTATGCAAATAATGATTTAGAGCAAATAAAAAATATTCAAATTCAAAGAGGAGGAATATATTTTTGCAATTTTGGAGATAGTGGGATTGATTCAGAAGTAATGGGCCATCGACCTGTGCTCGTAGTGCAAAATCCAAAAGGTAATTTATTCAGTAGCAACACAAAGGTTTTAGCAATAACTAGTCGTGTAGGTAGTAAACCACCATTGCCGACTCATGTTTTTATAGGAAAGGAGCATGGCTTAAGATGTGACTCTATAATTTGTTGTGAATTAGAAGACACAATCAGTAAAAGAAGATTAATTTCAGGATCAGGAGTAGTGGAAAAGGTAGCGGAATGTTCGAAAGAATTAATGATGAAAGTTGCTGTTGGACTTGGGAAGGCAGACGGATATATTCCTTTAGATGTTCCTGAAAAGTTTGCTATTGAAGTTCTAGAAACTTTTAATAAAGAGAGAACACAAAAAACATTTCAATATCAAAATAATTATAATACAGGGAGGCAAGTAGCATTTGCCTAAATTGAAAGGAGTTTAAATGAATCTAATTCAAATTATATCAAATAATTTAGCTCATAAAATGGTAAAGAAAGTACCGTTAGATCAAATTGAATATGCTTGGGGATGGATTACAGGGTTATTCCCACAACTCTCTAATAAGTTTGATATTAAAAAAATCAAAACTACTGAAGAACTTATAGGTGTATATAATCTTTCACTCATGGTTCCTGTCGGAGCAGTATTTAAGGGCTTGTCATTAATTGTACTATCATTAATTCTAGGAGTTTTTTGGCAAGTTGTTGTAGTAGTTTTAACTTTTATGTCTTTAAGATCAATAGCAGGTGGAGCGCATTTTAGTTCATATAATAAATGTGCAATTATGTCAATATTTATGTTTATTTTGTCAGCAGTAATAGTCCAATATACTCTTCAATATTGGTCTATTCAAAATGTCTATTCTCTACTATTCTTTTGTATCTTAATGGCATTATATATAATTTATAAATATGTTCCAAGAGATACTGAAAATAAACGCATTACAGGTGAATTAAAAAGATCAAAATTCAAAAGATGGTCATCATATTATCTATTTATATGGACAATTATAATGACCATCTCCCTACTTTTTAACTTAAAAATAATTGTAATTTCTAGTTGTTTTGGATTACTATTGGAACTGTTCAGCGTATGTAAAATAGGGCAAATCGCATACTCAAAGCTAGATTCATAATATAATCTAAAGAAAGAAGGTTTCCTCCCATGCAAACACTATCATTACCTCACATTATCCTAAACACAATCTTCACATCAATCCCAGAAGAATCATTCATCGCAATAATCACTCTAATTTTCTTAAAATTAAATAATCTCCTAGATATCCACACATGGAATAGAAGTCTAAAATGGATTGCTCTAGTTGTATTACCTGTATCTATCCTAATAAATATCTTTCGTTACATAATTATTGTTCCAAGGCAAAATATGATGATATCAACTATGATTATTATGATATTACTCATGGAATTTATAGTCCTTAACAATAGCTTCAATATAACTATCTCATTAATACTAAAAACAGCAATATTCACAATCTCAGGTTTCGTTATTGTAGGAATAGTAGAATATTCATATTGCCCATTAGTTGCCTCATTACTAGGCCGACCAATATCTTTCTTCAATGCTAATGTCTTTTATAATTTCTTATTAGGTCTTCCTGCAAGAGTATTGTATCTTTGTGTCATTTCATTTGTTGTAATGAAAAGAAATAATTCAGTTCATGTTGATTTATTTAAAGCAGTATTTAAGAACAAATTCTTTGTATATAGTTTTATAGCAATTGTATTGACTAGAATTATAACGACTGCATATATCACAAAATTAATAGAAATGAATAGCATTCTAATTTATCTACAATTTTTAGACAAATTGATAATAGTTGTTACATTAATTTGTATCCCAATATTATTTGCAACTTGGTTGTTGATGTTTGTAAATAACTTATTATGCAAGGAACAGATTAAGTTGCAAGTTTATGAGAATATGGTTAGCTAAAGTTGAAATAATGGTAATGCAATATCTTAGACAATCAATAAAAACAGACGAACAATTTAGAATAAAATGTCGAACATGTGTACTATTTTTGTTATGATAGTTGTTGAATAGTGGTTTTCTCAGTGATATACTATTATCAAGGAGGTATTAGAAGAATCTAAAAGCAACTTGTAGTAATTTCCATAAAATAAAATTAAAGGAGAAGTGAATATATGGAATGTTGTAAAAAAGAAGAAAATGAACAATTAATTTGGGTTATCAAAGATCAAGATGGTAATTTTGCCAATAAATCAAGCATAGGTAAATCGAGTAATAAAAAATGGCAATACATAGCATTTAAAACATTCTCCCAAGAAGCAAGGGGATATACAACAAAAGAATATGCTGAAAAAGCATTGGACTTCTTAAACGAAAAGGAAGTAATTGCCGGATTTGATTTTTCATTTCATATAGGATGTCTTGACTTAGAAAAAATAATTGATCAACATATGGTATTCCAAGGTGATAATTTGGTTAGACATGAGAAAGAATTATCATTGACTCCTTGTAGAACGGTAAAAACGAGAATGTGTCCATGTTCCCAAAACCTTGTTTCTTCTGGTGCAATCTAGCAACTTAACATTTGAAGCATAATAAACTGCTCTGAAGCCATGCCACTGAGCAGTTTATTATAAAAATAAGTATTATATCTTGACATCATTAGGAAGTCTATGGTATTATATTATATAAGTGTGATAGTGATGTGAAGGAGTGATATTTAAATGTTGAAAGAAAAGTCGGTTGAATTGATTCAAGAACTAAATGTTTTAATTAAAGAGTATGCATCGAATGACAAGGTAAGGAAAATAATTGTTGAAGAGTTTGACAAAAGAAATATGAAGGGTAGTTTGGCAGTTGGTATTCTAAATAAAAACAGGGAATTATCCACATTAGATATTGATGAAAGTAAAGATTTAATAATGTTATTTATTTTTACTATGAGTATGTATAATGCATTGACACATAAAGAGTCAGAAGATAAAGAACCATTGGGGAAAATTGAAGAGATATTAAGAATTGACCCCAAAAATTATTTCAATGAAATTGAGATTGAGAATTTAAATGATTATAAATTTGAAAAGAAAGTAGACAAAAAAGACGAAGTTATTGTTTTTCCTAAAATGAACAGAATTGCTCCTGGATTTTATTCTGGATATATATCAGGAAAACATTTTGCTGAATTAGATGCTGGAAATGAATTTATTTATAATTTTAAGACACAACGTGATCCACTTATTGATGTATATGGAATGAAAAGAATACATTTAAACAAAACAAATGCAAAAGAAATCAGAGATGGTGTTATTTCCGGAGATCAATTCCCAACTACTATAGTAGTAAATGTTCTTAAAGATGGAACGGATGAAATATATTATGATGAAAAATCTGGTGATCTGTCTATTATATCAGGAACTAAAAACCTCGTTGACGGTATGCACCGGAAGGTCGGAAACAGCTTGGCCTTTGCAATTAATCCTGATATACAGTTTAATTGGCTATTAGTTGTAATAAATTACAGTGAGATTAGAGCGCAAAAGTATATGGTTGAAATTAATAAGCAACAAAAAATGAAACAAGAGCATATTAAGAATATGGATACTGCCAGTCTTGGCAATGTGGTTGTAGATGCAATTAAAGATATTGATACTTCTGAATTTGCAGATCAAATAAAGGATAATGATAAAGAAATTGGTCATTTCGAACTTGAACATTTTGGTATGACAAAGAAATCAACATTGGCGATAGCCATCGAAGAGTGCTATGAGGATAAACTAACCAACAAACTTCAAGTAAGACCAATTGCAAAGCATGTAGCAAATGTTATGGACTATATCATTGGATTGAATGTTGAAGCGTTCATGGAGCATCCTGAAGCAACTCAGAAGGTAAGTTACATCAACCATAAAAATATGTTTGCAGGATATATTGCCTTATCTGAACGTTTATATGGAGTAAAAAAATGGGAAGATATACTTGAAGAAATTTTAGATAAAATTGATTTCAGTATAGAAAATCCATTTTGGGATGATATCAAATTAAGTAAAGAATCAGATATGAAAAAATCAACACGAACAAATCTTTATAAATTTTTTCAAAAATTAATTTAAAGGAGATGCTTTGAAATGACTAAAATTGAAATTATTAATGACGAATTGCAAAATGAAGAAATATTAGTATTTGAAGTAGATCCAGAAGTTAAGGAAGAGTTTTTAGAAAAGCAAATGAAATCTACTAGAAGTTATTATCGTTATATTTTGCAATTAGCTGATGATTTTGAGGTTAAATTAGGAAAACCAATTTACAACTTTAATACAGAGGAAAGAGACGAACTGCTGATTGTCCAGTATAAAAACAAAAACAAGTTTGCATTTCAAACTGTTTTATCTCCATTAAAAACTTATGTTGACTTTTGTATCTCCCCTAAAAATCTAGTACGACACAATGAAAATAGATTTAGTACAATTCTTACTAGTAATTATAAGGATTATATCAAAGCAAAAGAAAATTATTTTATACCGTTATCCGAATCCAGAGAATTTCAATCTAAATTGAAAAACTATCAAGATAGATTAATTTTAGAATTATCAAGTCTAGGAGTAAGAGGGCGTACTGAAAAAGGCAATACACTTGAAGAATTGGTTAATTTAAAAGAAGAGGATATTAAATGGGAGAAAAAGAGAATATATTTAACTAAAAATAACGTTGGTGAAAAAAGATGGATTAAAGTTGATGATTATACTCTAGACTTAATCAAAAAAGTTATTGATCAAGATTTTTATGTTGCTAATAATGGATTAAAAACTAAACCAAATGATGATGGAATATATGAAACAACTGACCGAGGAAGAATAATTAATCCAAGTGAATATGTGTTTAGAACTCCAGGGAAAAATAAACACGGTAAAGTGGATTATCAATTCTTCGCTAGTAGAATACAAAGAATACAAAAGTGGTTAAAAAATCCTTATATTAGCATTAGTAATCTTTATTTTTCTGCTATCATTGAATATGCAAAAGAAGAAAAGAAAAAGAAAGGGGAGTTAACTAAGGAAGATTACATCAGAATCAATGAGAGGTTTGAATTTGGAGAAAATGGGGAAAAATATCTCTTTAAGACTAAAGAATTAATTGCAACTTATTTGGATAATGAGAGGTAAATGTTATGCAAAATACGTTGTCAGAAATGTGGAAAAGATATAATTTGCTTCTCTCTTTTAAGAATGAGATGAATTTAAGGGGTTATGCATCTAAGGATTTGTATTCCATTGAAATGCAAATGGAAGTGTTGATGGCATTAATTGAAATTGAGAGCGAGAACGTTTTGGAGTCTTTATTAAAGAAAACTTACTTTCGCTTGCTAAAGAAGATTAATAGGGGTATTGAGTATTTATCTGATATTCAAAATAACCCAGAAGATTGGGTATTGAATAAGATTGAAAATGACACAGATGCTTGGATTGATTCAGATGTTCTTATTTTTACTACTAAATCAAATATTGTAGCATTTAGTAAATTATCTCGCAAAATTGACGGGGCAAAATATATTGATGGTAAATTTCAATAAGAAAGGAATAAGAATAAATGAATGTAGGAGAAAAAATTTGCTTATATAAAGAACGATTGAAGCATCGTAATTATCAGGATTTTGGCAGAGCAGCAGATGTTTCTGGGGATTGGATTAATGAACTTAGTAAGAAGTCAGAAATTAAAATCACAGATATGAATAATGTTATAAAGCTTTGCGAATATCTGAAAATCACGATAGACCAATTGGTTAAAGACGATGAAACATTAGAAGAAGAAATTATTGAAAATATTGATTTAAATTCAGAAGATATTGGTATTTTGATCAATAATATGATAATATTACTACAAAAGGAAGGTGTAAAAATGAACAATGTAGCAATGAATGACAAAAGCAGAGAAGTATGCAAAGATGCTCTAAATGTGGTTAAAACACTTGTCAAGCAACATTTATAACTAGGGGATAACTCCCTTATTTTTAGGGAGTTAATACATATAAATAATATTTATCAGAAAAGAGATTTGACAGATGAAGAAATCTACACACAAATATACTAGAAAACTTAGTATCGTACTTAGTGCGTTTATTATCATAAGTAGCACGAATATAGCGAATCATGAATACAAATACATTGAAAACTCTAACCATATCAATAACTATTTAGGAAGTGATGCTAATGTAAATATCTTGAAGGAACTTAGAAAACATTACATAGTAATTAAGACTGAGGAAATTATGCCAAAAGAAGAAATATTCCTAGTGTCTGCCTACGACCTTTCATATCAGTCAACTCAAAAATCAAGAGGAACAAAAGGATATGGAATTACCTCGTCAGGATTTGACTTGAGAGGCCATACGCTTCGTTCTGCAAGGACAATAGCTACAGACCCTAGTATTATACCGACTCATAGTAAAGTAAGGCTTATATTTAAAGATGAAAACTACAAACAGTTTGATGGTATTTACATTTCGCGTGATGTAGGTGGTAAAATTATTGGGCGACACATAGATTTATTTGTTGGCGATTTTAAGAACAGAAAACCAAGTAAATTAGCAACTCAATTTGGTAATACAGAATGTGAAGTAGAAATAATTAAAGAGTAAAATTAATTGTGGTACTAACCAATCAAATCAACCAATATTCTTAAAAATACCCATATTTACTTCTCTTATACTAAATATATCTCACTCATACTTCCATTTACTACTCAATATGATTGACCCGATAAAACACGATTTTAAATGCTTATTTTGATAAAAAGTAACAAATTTTGATAAAATAGAATATCATAAATCAAGAAATAAAATAAAAAAGAAGGAAAATACAAATGGCAACTATATCAAGTATTACAGACTTTCCAGTAAAGAATGATTTTAACGCAATGATTGGTTTAGAATATCGCAATCTTAAAGATAGGATTGCTAAGACAGAAGCATTAGAAAGAGAAATGACAAGAAAGAGAAAATTAGAAAAAAGGGATTTTAGAATTTCTTATGAGGATAATGGGATGTTATATTGTTGTTTTTGGGACAAAAGTATAATTTATTAATACATAAAATAAGGCAAAATTAAATATTCTTAACCCACTGAATTTTTAATCTTAGTTCGTATATCCTTTAATGGACAAACTAAATAAAGAGAAAGAAGAGTGTGAAGAATAATATGAGAATCACTAAAAAAGTAACAAAAGAAGTAGACGAGGTAGTGGCTACTCAGTGTCATAAATGTGGAATATGGTATGAATCAAATCATAATGACACAACTCAATCCTTTCATATTGAATTTAATCAAGCAAGTAAATATGAATATCCATGGGATGTGACATTATGTGAAACATGTTTAGAAAAAATAGTAAAAGAGTTCTTAGTAGTTCCAGATAACTTTATGGGAGAAAAAGCATATGTTCCATCTTTTATTTCAGACCATGAATTACATCAATCTTTATTTGAAGAGTGGAAAATTAGTGGGGAATGGAACTATGATGATAATCCTTGGAAAAATTATTATGGTGATGGTAGTCGGCAGGAATTAGAATCTTATGAAGAGTATGAGGAATATAATGAAGAGTTTTATGATGCTGTAGAGGATCGCAAACCCTTACATACTAATTTGAGATTAGTAAAGTAGATTGATTTTGAGATTTATTTCAATATAAAAGGAGGATATATTATATGAAAAATAAAGAAGATATATTATTTGACGTAACAACATTGAAGATAGGTGATATAGTCAATTACTTTGCTCATGATAATGGAAAATATTTTATTGAGCAGGGAGAGGTTAGAAGTGAAAATATCTATAAGGATGGTGTAGAAGTTCATGGAGTTGGGTGGAAACAGTATGTAGAAAAATGGTTTATAAATAAAGTTATACGGAATGAGAAAGTTATATATGAAAAATGAAGATAAATATC
>Ga0209728_1001162_pt1 | contig 17086 bp, 33 predicted proteins | sample RifGroD1_FD_183997 | JGI IMG/M metagenome (GOLD analysis project Ga0209728, IMG submission 183997) | Groundwater microbial communities from Rifle, Colorado, USA - Groundwater D1 (SPAdes) (version 2) | ecosystem: Environmental > Aquatic > Deep subsurface > Groundwater | place: Rifle, Colorado... | reverse complement strand
ATCTGATATATGTAGCATTAACAAGAGCAAAACAAAAAGTGTTTCATTTTGGAGAGATAGAAACGGTTAATAGAGCAATAAAGAAAAAAGCAGACTTTGATAGGAAGACTTATTTAAAAGAATTATTAAATAAAGGAGGAGAATAACATCGCGATAAAATCATATAGAGTTGGAGAAGAAAAATTAAACGTTCATGGTGACAAAATGAAAATAATTAAATATAACGGTACATATGATATTGATGTAGAATTTGAAAATGGAGTAATTAGAAGATGTGTAACATATTCAGATTTTAATAGAGGAGCATTAATTAATGTCGATTATTTAAAAAGAATTGGTGAAGTTAAATATAATAATTATGGTAGTAAAATGACAGTAATTGATTATAAAAATAGTGATAATGTATATATAGAATTTGATAATGGTTATAAAGATGTAGTTATGTGGAGTAACTTTAATAAAGGGTCTACAAAGTCACCTTATTGTAAATCATATAATGGAGTTGGATTTTTAGGAGAAGGAGAATATACTTGTGATGATACTTGGCATAATCATTGGAGAGCAATGATTGAAAGAGTGACTACTAAAAATGATGGTTTGCTTCGTACATACGCAAATGCCACAGTTTATACTCCTTGGTATAATTATCAGATATTTGCTAAATGGGCAAAAGAAAATTATTATGAAATACCTGGTCTAAAAATGGAATTAGATAAGGATATATTAACTAAAGGTAATAAATTTTATAGTCCAGAAACATGTTGTTTTGTACCACATAATATAAATACATTATTTGTTAAATCAGACATTACTAGAGGCGACTTACCAATAGGAGTATACTGGCACGAAAGAGATCAAGAATATAGAGCACAATGTTCTTATATTACCAACACTGGAATTAGAAAAAATAAATGGTTAGGTGGTCATAATAATCCAGAGGATGCGTATTTAGCATATAAGAAGTTTAAGGAATTTCATATAAAAGAAATAGCAGATAGATACAAAGAATATATTCCCGAAAAGCTATATAGAATTTTGTATGAGTATCGGGTTGAAATTACCGACTAAGCAAATATATAAATAAAATTCCTTGACATCAAATTCCCCACATGCTATAATATACATAGAGAGGAGGTGAAAACAAAAATGAATCCCACAAAAATCATCAATCGAATCGACGGAATTTGGACTACTTGCACTTCCCAAGAATACAATTCCCAAGACACAGTAAACTTCATGTTCAGCAAAAGTGACTTGACCAATACAACTACATATTATAAAAAGATTGGTTAAATAATCATAATTTACAAACACAAATCATAAAATAATTATCATAATATTAGCAAGAGTTTGATCATATATCTTATCAACACTACTAATCAAATTCTTGCTAAATCAAAAGAGGTGAATACATATGAAAATATTAACAGACGCAATGGATAAATCAAAGTGGTTAGAAATATCCAAAGAAGAATACGATCAATTTTATACAGACAAAATCAATTTCATGCACTCCTTCGAAAAAGACACTGGTAAAATCGGTTATTATAAAAGAGAATCATTTATCGCATTAGGTAGAGAGTGGTTTGAATCAGAAATTAAAAATGAGAGGATGGAAGATTAGAATTTGGCAAACATTCGGTTTATGTTCTCATGATATTTGTGAAAAATCTAATGAATGCAAACGTTACTTATATAAAGACTTGCCTCATATAAATACTATATTCTTTAGATTTAAAAACATTTGTGATGAAAGTAATGAATACCAGTGGATAATTAGAGTAGAAACTAGTGACTTAATTCCGAAAGAAGACAAAGAAGGTGATACATAATCAGAGAAATATATATTGTCGAACAACTGAAACCGTTACTCAATAATTATCCTGTTCTAAATTTTAAACAATTAGATGAATTAAGAATATTGTCTAATTTATTAAGTTCATCATTAAGTGAATATCCTTATGATAAAAGAATTAATGGTTATTTAAAATAGTGAAAGAAGGAGGGGGAATAAAAACATTTGAGTATAAATCTAAGTGGTATGGATTTCCATAAATATATAGTCATAAAACAAGATGATTTGTATAGATACACTTCACAAGAAGATCAGGTTGATTTAGCTAGAATTATTAAAACAATTAGAGATGGTAGGGGAGAAGAAAAGAAAAATACAGGAAATAAATATCTTGTTATTAATGTTGATGTTGGTTATGCTGATGAAATTATTGATATTTTGAAGAAGAATAATCATTGGAAGTAATTGAAGGGAGGTGATGCGTTAGTGGATTTTGACAAAATAAAAGAAGAATACAAAGTTTTATTAAATAAATATCCCAATCTTACAAAAGATGAGTTTAAATGGTTGAAAGGATTATCGTATTTATTAATTTCAGAAATAGATTACATTATAGAAAGTTGGGACAATTGAAAGAAGATTTTCATTGGATAATTTATAAGAAAGAAGGTAAAAATAAATGGCAAAATATCGTAAGAAACCAGTAGTAATTGAGGCAATTACATTTGACGAGTTCTTGGAATACGGAAGAAATAATGGTGCAAATATAGTATGTGATATGCCTTGGTCATTTAATTATAATGGTCATCCAGTTAGTCATGAAAATGATGAGTGTTATATAATTCCTACACTTGAAGGATTTATGTATTTAACGCCATTAGATATGCTTATCACAGGAGTTAGTGAAGAAATTTATCCTTGTAAAATTGATATTTTCGAAAAGACGTATGATTTATTAGTGGAATAATAAACAACTTAAATCAATCTTTTTATCGGATTAGATAATAAAATTTAAAAATAATTATATTGGAGGATACATAATTGAAAGTACAAAAAAGAAATAGCGCATTAGTTGACTTTGATAAGAATAGCATTATTCGAGCAGTTGAAAATGCAATGCTTGAAACAAAGGATGGTGTTGATTCAAAACTAAGTCATGATATTGCTAATAAAATTGAGTCTATTGGATTAGAAACATACTCAGTTGAAAATATACAAGATTTTGTAGAAGATATGTTGATGGAAAGCAATAGAAAGGATGTTGCTAAGAGATATATAATCTATAGAAATCAAAGAGATAAGGTTCGTAAAAATAAGGCAAAAGGACTTCTTAGTGAAGAATTTATAAGTAAATATAAGCACTTACCTTCCCCTATGAATCAATTAGGTAGTTTTGTTTATTATCGTACATATAGTAGATGGATTCAAAATGAACAACGTAGGGAATATTGGTGGGAAACTGTAAAAAGAGCAGTGGAATATAATTGTAGTTTAGTTCCAACTTCTAAAGAAGAAGCAGAAAAACTATATGACAATATTTTTTATCTTAGACAGTTTTTATCAGGTAGAACATTTTGGGTAGGAGGAACACAAGTAGCCTATAAGTATCCATGTTCCAACTTCAATTGTGCCTTCATTATTATTAATAGTATCAAATCATTTGAAGAATTATTTTATTTACTTATGGTAGGAACAGGTGTTGGAGTAAGAGTTTTAAAAGCAGATGTAGATAAATTACCTAAAATTAAAAACAATATTGATATTATACATAAGGAATATAATCCTTTACCTAAAGATGGTAGAGAAGACTATACTTCTTTAAAATTTAAAAAAGATATTGCTACCATAGTTGTGGGTGATTCTAAAGAAGGTTGGAGTAAGGCACTATTTTATTATCTAGAATTGCTAACTAACAGTTATTATGAAAATATTAAATTAATTGTTTTTGATTATGATAATGTTAGACCAAAAGGAGAGAGACTAAAAACATTTGGTGGAACTGCTTCTGGACATGAAAGTATAAAGAATATGTTTAAAAAAATACATACTATAGTTAAAGATTCAAACAAAAAATTAAGCACGTTAAATTGTTTAGATATTGCTAATATAATTGGTGAAAACGTGGTTGTTGGTGGAGTAAGAAGGACAGCAGAAAACGGTCTTATTGACCATGATGATGATGAACTAATAAACGCAAAAAATAATTTATATATACAATCAGAAGGACTATGGATCGAAAATAAAGAAATATCTCATAGGAAAATGAGCAATAATTCAATTTTTTATACTAAAAAACCAACTAGAGAAAAATTGCATTGGCAAATAGAAAAAATGAGATATTCAGGAGAACCAGCATTTGCTAATGCAGAAGCAGCATCTAAACGAAGAGTTAATTTTGAAGGACTTAACCCTTGTTTTGAGGTTTTATTGCAATCAAAAGGACTGTGTAATTTAATTACATCCAATGTAATGAGTTTTGTCTTTAATGGAAAATTAAATATTGAAATGCTTTTAGAAGCACAAAAATTAGCCGTAAGAGCAGGATATAGGATGACATGTGTAGATTTAGAATTACATGAATGGGACTTAGTACAAAAAGAAGATAGATTATTAGGATGTTCATTGACTGGTTGGCAAGATATGGTTAATGCAACAAATATGTCATTAAAAGAACAAAGAGATGTATTAACAAAACTTAAATATATCGCTATAGAAGAATCTAAAAAATATTCGTCTCAATTGAATATGAAAGAACCGTTATTAGTTACTACTGTGAAACCGGAAGGAACTTTGAGTTTATTGCCTGGAGTATCAAGTGGAGTGCATTATTCTCATTCACCATTTTATGTGAGAAGAATACGTATTAATGCAGATGATCCATTAGTAAAAGTTTGTGAAGAATTAAGTTATCCAGTTTTTGATGATGGTATAAATACAAAAGTAATTGAATTCCCTGTAAAGTCCCCTAAAGGAAAAACTAAATATGATGTATCTGCAATTGAACAATTAGAAATATATAAAATGTTTCAAGAATGTTATGTACAACACAATACTAGTATTACCATTCATGTTAGAGAGAATGAATGGGATGGAGTTGAACAATGGTTGTGGGACAATTGGGACGATGTGATTGGAGTGTCATTCTTATCTTTGAGTGATAGTTTTTATCATTTAATGCCATATGAAGCAATTACAGAAGAAGAATATAATAAAAGAGTTAAGGAAATGAATCCATTTATTCCATCATTGCTTTCCAAATATGAAAAAGAAGAAGTTGAACTAGATATTGGTAATGATGGCTGTTCTTCAGGTAGCTGTCCTGTGAGATAAAAACAAATAAATAAAATAAAGTGAGGTAATTAATAATATGAAAGAAAAAATCTTTTTTGCCAAAACAAATTCAAGTGCAACAATTCCATCAAAACTAGAAGAAAATGCAGGATATGATATATACGCCAATTTCGATGAAGATTACATAATTATTCCACCACATAAAACAAAAATGATTCCAATTGGAATTGCAAGTGCATGTTCTCCTGAATTTTACTTTCAATTACAAGAACGTGGGAGTACGGGAACAATTGGAGTTGCACAAAGATGTGGGGTTATCGACAGCGGATATCGCAAAGAATGGTTCGCTCCTATAACTAATACAACTGATAAATTGTTATTTATTACAAAACTATATGATAAAACAACGGAAGATGATCATAATATTTTTTATCCATACTCCAAAGCAATTGCTCAAGTAGTATTGCTTCCAGTTCCTAAGACAGAAGTTGTTGAAATGGATTACGAAGAATTAAAAAAGATTGAATCTATTCGTGGGATGGGTTGTTTAGGAAGTAGTAATAAATAAAAATATATGGGATAAAATGCTTAATTCCATTTTATCCCAACCCTACATCCCTACTCCCATAAGGGTTTCAAAATCACAATATCCAATAAAAAATATGTTTTAATTGATTATTAAAATAAGAAAGAAGGCTTAACTAAATGTTAAAAAATAAATATTATCTCAATAATATTTCCGTTGAACCAAATTACAAAGACAAATGGACTCACGATGCTCCTAAAGATATTGATTTTATCATGCTAAATGAAGTAGATGGTACTAATTACCTTAGTTTTGATTTAACTCAAGCAAAATTTATCATAGACTCATTAAATGAAATTATTACATACTATGAAAACATGCCATCAGTAGGAGATTTTGTAGAAGTAATTAATGGTATGTTTAAAGGATATTTTGGTAAAATATTTGACATTGATATTTGTGATTCAAAAAGACCATTAGTGATAAGATTAGATAATAATTATGATTTTAATAATTGCACTTGTTTTGTTAATTTTGATGATGTTAAGAAAGCAAATAGACAATAGGAGAAGGAGGATAAACTAAATGAAAAGAGAATACAGAAGTAGATTAGAATATAATTCTGAAGATAATAAAGTGCATATCACTGAAGCAATAGATATACTAGATGTTATTGAACAAGATGTAAATCTAATCAAAGATATGCTTCAAGATTATACTAATCTTACAGAAATTAATACAATATTTAAACTTGTAGAAGAATTAAGTGAAAAACTATATTAAAGGGTGAATTAAATATGAAAACATTAAATCCACAAAAATCAGAAGAATTATGGAATGAAATAAAATCAATTGAATATCTTGTTTCTAAATTAGGTGGTTGTGTTCAAAATCCAGACTTCGTAAATGAAGAAAATGTAGGAGAAAATTTTATATATTTTGACAACGATTATAAAAAAGTTATTAAAAGATTAGATGCGTTAAGAGAAAATATGATTTTATTACACAAAAGAGTTAAAAACTTTTAAAATTAAACATTAACCATAAATATCCAACTCTAAAAGACTACTCTTATAAGGATTTTAAAATGACAATATCCGATGAAAGTGAAATTTAATTGGAATGAAAATCAATTTAAAAATACAATTAAGGAATGAAAATAATATGCATAAAACAATTGTAGTAAATATATTTGGTGGCCCATCAGCAGGTAAATCTACTACTTCAGCAGGGATATTTTATGAATTAAAACGACAAGGAATTCGCTGTGAACTCGTTACTGAATATGCAAAAAGCAAAGTTTGGGAAGAAAGTTATAAAGTATTAGAAGATCAAATCTATATTTTTGGTAAACAAAATCATAAAATGTTTACAGTTAAAGGAAAAGTAGATATTATTATTACGGATTCACCTCTTCTTTTATCTTTATATTATGGAAAAGATTTGTCTTCTAGTTTTAAAGGTTTAATTGTTGAAACACATAACACTTATCATAATATGAATTATTTTATCAATAATCTTGGAGAATATGACTCTGTTGGTAGAATGCAAACTGAAGAAGAATCTTTAATTATTAGTGGTCATATTTTAGATATTTTGAAAGATGGTGAATTTCCTCATACTGTATTAAATAAAACTAATCTCGTAGTAGATTTTATTATAGGAGATATTTATAAAGAACTTGCTAAAGTGAAAGGATGTTAGAACAATGGTGGAAGTTAAGGATTCGGTAATGAATGTTGTAACAAGTGCTTATAATTCAAATATACAACCAATAAGACCTATAAAAGTAAAATATAAAAGTATCAAAATATCATATCAATCAGAACAATTATTCCTCAACAAATCCACTATGGCAATACCGACCACCACAAAGAAAACCAATGGTTACTCGATGTATTTGATATAGAAAAAGATTCTCCAAGAACTTATGCAATGATGGACATTATTGAATTTATTAAGGAGTGAAATATAAATGACTGGAAAAGATAAATTGATAGAATATCTAATAATGAATATGTGTCCAGATAGATTTAAATTGAACAGACTCATTATCACTTGTAAGGATAGTTCTAGATGCGCTGAGTGTTGGAAATTAGCATTGGATGAGGAATATTAAATGGAAGATAAATTATTATTTCTCAAAGAACAATTTTGTAATTATTATTGTCCAAGCAAAATCAAAGTCATTGATTATAAATGTTCTGGTGTCGTAGAGTGTAATGAATGCAACGAAGAAATTGAATGTAATAAAGTTCAAGAAATATATGTAGATTTATGCGAGGAATGTAAAATCCAACATTATATAATTTTTATCAGAGATGAATTATAACCCACAAAATCACCATTGAATTTAACATAATATTAATAGCACAGAAAGGAGGTGATAAATAAAAGAAAGGAGAAATCAATAATGGAAGAATTAAAACAATGGTTAATTAATGAAATAAATTCTATCTGCATGGATTATTATAATGAAAGTACATACGCTTGGAGTAAGGGATATCGCAAGGCATGTTTGGAAACTTTAGATGCTATTGAGAAAATTGAAAATATAAAAGTAAAGGAGAATAAATAATGACAATAAGAACTGAACAAATTGATGTATCATTTAACCTAAAACTTCAAAAAGACCTCCAAGAACATGAAATTATCTGCCCTCACTGTGGAGGAACAGGACTTCAAGTAGATGATAATCCATTTGGTCTTAAAGAAGAAAATAGTAAAATTCATTTTCCATATAAACAACAAACTATTGTTGGATGTAGATATTGTTATAATGGAGTTCAAAGTAAATGTTTACATTGTGGAAAGATATTAAATAGAGGTACTTCTAGATGTGATTGTAAACAGTCAAACCTAGAACGTATTCAAGAGCGATATAATAAAGATTTAGAAACTTGGAATAAAGCAAAGAAAATTTCATTAGAACAAGCGTGTAACGACTTTACAATGATTTATATTGATAATTATGATAAATATCTTATGGTTGAAGAATTAGAAGAATGGATATTAGACAAAGAAGATGAAAATGGCCAATTAATTATTCGTGAAGAATTAAGAGTTTATGGTACACAATCAATTGAATTATCAATAGATGCCTCTGATATTATTGAAAATGCTTGTAGCGATTTACATAAAGATGCTAGAGATAATATTTCTGATGAAGATCAAAAAGAACTTCAAGTATTATTAGATAAATGGTTTGAAAATAATAAACAAGGGACTACAAGTTATTATGCTGATTTTAGTGTTGGGATTAATTTATAGAAATTTAAATGGTATAAGAGGTGAAATAATTTGTTTAATACAAATTTAATTCTTAAAACAATTGATGTAATAAATAAAGTAGAAATTAATTCATTAATTAGATTAGAAAGAGGAAGTAAAGATAATTTACATTATAGCGTATTTAGAGTTTTGCATATAATTCCAAGTTATAAGGAAATACAATATGGAGTAAGAAATGATCAAATTATTCGATTGCTAGATGAATTTTACCCCAAGGTTCTACCATATACTCATGCTATTTCATTAAAAGAACTTAAATTTAATATGGTTAAACATGCCGTAGATGGTTTCTATTTTTCAGATATTGATTTAATTAATGAAAATGAACAGATTATAAAACTATAAATTCATTATTTTAATCGGATAATTAAAATTGAAAGAAGGAATTAAAATGTATGACTTTAAATATGAAGAAAATCTACTAAGTAAAATTAAGAAATTAGTTACTGATTTTCAAGAGAATCAATGTCCTAATGCGATATTCAGAGAAGAAAATGCGGGAAAAGATGATGTAAATGAACTTGCAATAAAGGAAGTTTGTTCTAAATGTCCTCTAAATAAAAATGTATTTATGCTTGCAGTTGAAATAAGTGATTATGATTATTCTCATGTCCCATTGTGTGATGTATTGCAAATTGAATTTAATGTTGATGAAAATTAGTATCAAAAATCTATTTGATTTGGAAAGGGGATGATTATTTTGTATATAGTAATTGAAAAAAGAAACGAGATTGAGATACTTAATCATATTAGAAAAATTCATCCCAATATAATTGTGGAAAATAATATTTGTGAATTTAAGCCAACAGTTGATGGTTTAATAGATACAATATGTGATTATTGTAAACATGATTATTATGATAATGGTTGTGAACAATGCAAAATTAAAGATGAAAAACTTTAAAAGATAAATTTTATTGTATAAGAAAGGAAGAAATAAAATGGATATAAAAATTATTAAACCTTATCAATATAATGAGGATAGAATTGTAGAATTTGATGGGTTTTCTTCAATTTATTTTAAAGGAGAAGAAGCAAAGAATTTACTTGAAGAATTAGACAATGAATTAAACTATGGAGAAACAATAGAAGAATTACAAAGTAAGATTTTTGAGTTAGAAGATGAGATTAGTATGTTGCAAAGAGAATTAGGTTTAAGATAATGTTTTAAAAAAATATAAAAAATATCAAGGAGTTGAATATCATGGATAAAAACGAACGTGTTGTTTGTACAGATTGCGTCAATTGGGATAAATTAAATAAAAGATTACAGAATTACTTTAGTTGTAATACTGCATTATGTTTTCGATGCGAGTGCAACAATTGTAGCTGTTATGACCCAACGAGCAGTAGAAGGTTTGAAACTAGACCAATGTTTATAAGGAAGAGTTGATATCAGTATGAATCAGAATTGTAATTTAATTAAATGCATTCACAACATGAATCATTCAATTGCTTTATGTTTAGGTATTTCTAAATTGAACTATGATTATATGAATGTTTGCTGGCTTAATCAAGATGTACAATGCAATAGTCTTAATTGTTTAAAATATAAAGTATCTAAAGTGAAATAAGTAATATAAAATACAATTCTTATTTCACTTTATCGATATTTATGAAATATAAATTTAAAAGGAGAATGATTAATATGAGAAATAATGTAAATATATTAAATAAAGAAATTTTAACAAATGAGAAACTTGAAGCAAAACATTATAATCGCATGATGAATTTTTTAATTACTGATTTTGAGGGAAGAGATTTTAATGAATGCGATGTAATTCTTAGACAGATTATTAAAGTCGCTTATGATTTATTAAATGAGCCTGATGTTGTGAAGTAGAAATGTTTTGTGAGAGACAGAATGATATGTAGGTTCAGTTTAAAATTTATTAGATTAGAATTGTGTTAAGTATTGTTTTATGAAGGTTGAGACAAGGCAAATTAAAGGAGGAATTATATATGTTAGTAAAAATTGGAGACACAATTTATAACTCTACTCAAGTTCCTATTTTATTAATATTTGATGCAAAAGAAATTAAGGATATGCAAAATTTAGCAGACAATAACCATAAATATTGTTCATGTCCAGATAATACAGAGGAAAAAGATATTGTAGAATTTATGAGAACTGATGATGTGGAAATTGAGATTACTGGATATGTAAGGTATTAAATTGACTTTATTGTTAAATTAAGATATAATATTATTAGTTGAAATACATATATTAAATAATTTGTAGAGGAGGTGAAAATTATAGCAAAAGGTAAAATTAATCTCACTCCAAGAGCACCTAAACAAAAAAAGGAAGACAAGTATTCAGAATTAAGTGACATCAAAAAAATACCTAAATTTAATGCTGAAGATAAAGTGATTTTTGTTGGTTTAATTGTAAAATACAGAGGTCAAGAATGCACAATTGTAAAAAGGAGTCTTAGAAAAGATGTTCATTATTATAAAATAAGATTCGAAGATGATTATGAATTAAAAGATATTACTTCTGGTTTACTTAAAACACATGAAGAATATAAACAATGGTTGTCAGATCAAGAAAATGGAATTGAAGATAGTCAAGAAGAAATTTCTGATATTGAGAGAGCTATTCTTGAAAAGGGTTTGACCCCTATGCGTAATAGATTGTCGTGTTACAATCAAGAAGAACTATATCATAGAAATTGTACAGGTTGTTGCTATGAACCTACATGTATATACTGGAAGAAATATCAGTATGACAAGGTAAATTTTAATTAAGAGAGGAAGATTATATGCAAGTAACATTATTAAATCCAGATCAAATTAAAAACATCTTTAAATCATGGGGAGAATTCGCAGCTACTTGCTACGACACACCACAAGAATTTGCTGAAAAAGTAGGGAATTCATGCTATCAAGATGAACATTATAGTGGTAGTAGAACTGAATTTATTAAGTTCAAAATTGAAGGTGTGGATAGGGGTGTGAGCGAACAAGCTATGCGTCATGAAATTGGTGTCAGATATAATTTTATTGACGATAATACATATGATGAAAATCCAATGAATATTGTGAAAAATCTTAAATCTTTTAGATATGTTGATATGGAGAATTTTGATTATACAATTCCTAAAACAATTGAAAGTATTCCTGAAGCATTAAATAAATATAATAAATTAATGGAGTATATAAATACAGAAAGAATTCAAATTAAAGATATTCTGATGCAAAATGATATCAATGAAAAACAAGCAATAGAAGATGCAAATTATTCTCTGCCGAGAGCTACAAATACTTCACTTGTTATTGCTTTTACATTGGAAGCATTTATTCATTATCTACACAAAAGATTATGTACAAGAACACAATATTTTCATAGACAAATTGCAAAATTAATGAAAGATGAAGTATTGAAATTATTGCCTCAAGTAAAAGATAGGTTAGTTTCACAGTGCGAGTATCTTTTATGGTGCCCAGAAGGTAATAGGTGCTGTGGTAAATATCCTACTAAAGAAATGTTATTGAAAGGGATGAAGTAATTGGAGATAATTTTAATCTCAGGTAAAAGCAGTAGTGGTAAAGGCACTTTGGCAATCAAACTAGAAAATCTTCTTAAATCACAAAATAAAAATGTAATCAGATGTAGTTTATCAACTTACATAAGGGAATTAGCAAAAAATGATTTCTATTGGAATGGAGTAGACACACTAGAAAGTCGTATATTTATGGGTGAAGTTTATAGGGTTGGAACAGATTTTTATCCTCATCATATGGCAAGAAGAGTTTGGGAAAGAGATATTGAACCACATGCTAATAAAGATACGATTGCTATAGTAGAAAGTTTTCGTGAAAAAGTAAATTATGATTATTTTGTTGAACTTTGGAAAGTTAAAATAATTGATGATATTATTACAATAAGAGTAATCAGACCAAACTTTAATATAATACAAAACGAAGAGATGGAAAATCATGTCTCCGAATCAGATTTAGATGATTTTGAGTTTGATTATGTTATTGAAAATAGTGGAACAGTTGAAGAATTGGATGAGAAATTGAAGGAGTTGTTTTGATATTAAAAATAAAAATAAGTTATTCTGTGACATAGATAACACAATTTTGGGAACTACAGAAGGATTCGTAAAAACATATTGCGATATTTATCAAGATCATCCAGAATATACTATTCCAAATTGGCGTAATGTGAATGTTTGGGATTTTGCTGATGAACTTAAATTACTCAAAGGAGTAAAGGAAGTAGAAGAAATATTTAGTTCAAGAGAGTTATTTAATAATCTTGATTTTATCAACCATAATACATACGATATTTTAGAACAATTAAATAATAAATATGAAATTATTCTAGTGTCAATTGGTTCATATTCTAATATTGCATATAAAACACATTATATTAAAAATAATTTACCGTTTATCACAGAATCTATATTCCTTGTTAATCAAGGGTGTAAAATGACAAAAGCATTAGTAAATATGACTGGCGAAGGTAATGTTTTTCTTGAAGATGTAGAAAGTAATTTACGAAGTGTTTCAGTGTGGCGTAAAATTTGTTTTGGAGTAATTAAAAGTTGGAATGAAAATTGGGACGGAGAAAGAGCGTTTAATTGGACAGATGTAGCAAATAAGTTATTGTAAAATAAATATCAAAATAATAATAAAGGAGAATTAAATGAATTATTGTAAAAACATAAAATGTCAAAGAATTTCATCATGTGACTATCCTTGTGAACCATACACAGATTACATAATTAATTTATCATTGAAGAAAGGAAACATAGAAAATAAAAAGGAGAATGAAATAATGGATTATAATATTGAAGAATTTATGGAATTTAGTGTTGGAGATCCAGAATATTTACAAATTTGCAATGGCTTAATATCACCAATTCAAATTATAGATTTTCAGAAATTGCGTCAATATATGATTGAAAAAAATGAAGAATACTGCAAAGATTACGGATTGTGTGAAATATGTCATTCGCCTTTTATAGATGAAAAACAGGTAGAAGAATATTGGGGTAGTAGAATGGTTATAGGACTTAATAGAATATGTCCGAATGGATGTAGTTAGTAATAATAATACAATAAACGAAAGAAGGAATTAATAATGGCAAAGATTAAACAAATTGGTGGAAATCCTAAAGAAATAGCTTATGATGCAAAGGATATCTTAATATGGTTAAATTGTTTAGAAAATAAATCACATCCTGCTTATATGACCACACCTTATGATTTCACACAAAATAATAAAAAATGTCCTATATGTGAAGAAAGGGAGCCTATTACTGCATATGTAATTCGATATTATGTGGGTAAGAAGGTAAAAGAATGTCAAAATATCAAATTCAAAGTAATTAATGGTTCTGTGACAACGCTTAATGAAGCAAAATCAGAAGTAATTGATATATTCAATAATGTCATAAGGAAAAACTGTAATAATGTTGTTGCAGAGGATTTAGTAATATTTAAAGATATTGCTCCAACTTGTCATTGTGGTTGTGGTATGGTAGCAACAGATGGGAATGTTGAGATAGTTGGTAGAAAACAGGGATTATTTGATAAAGGTGAGTTCATTATTGATATTGTAAAAGCTTAATAAATTTATGAATAATGATAATTAAAATAGACACTTTCTCCTGAAACAAAATCTCTAAGAACTTTCTTTATAAAACCAAAAGGATTTTTAATATGGAATTTTGCATTAAACATGATATTAAGAACTTCCTTTAATTGATCAGCATTAGCATTAACCTCTCTTAATATCTTTGTAACTGTCATTGCGAAATTGGAATCTGGGTCTATCCTAGAATCGCCAAGAGTTTTTATGATAGACCAATCTTCTTCTTGATCCCAAAATTCTTCTTTTACAGGTTCATTTTCTGATTTATCCATACATACATTATTAGATATTGTTGTATTAGGTGTAATGATAGGGACATCTAGGGAAACTTCTTGGACATCTTGTCTTTTTTTATCCACAGATTTAGATTCAATTGGTTTTTCTATTCCAATTAATCCATATAAAACATCTAAATCAATTCTATATGATTTTCCATGATACCAATCTTTAGATTCAAATTGTTTAGATATTAAAACCTTCTTATTCTCTAAATCTTTAATTGCTCTTTGAATTGTTTTAACTGATTTATTTAATTCTGAGGCCCACTGATCTACAGTCTTATAAACCCATAGAAAACCATCCCTATATTTCGTTGCTCTTTTTAACCAATATTTCAATCTAGACAATAGTTCAGCTTGGGTCTGACCAAAAATATTAACTACAGTAGGTTGAACAACAATTGGTAATTCATTGGGAATAATTAAATCTAGCATAATAAAAAATCCTCCTAACATTTTTTGCGAATAGCAATGCTAAGAGGTTGAAATGAAATTTTTAAAATGGTATAATAAACACATAATAAATTTCATCTAGCCTCTGTGGATCTCCTATTGATGTCGAGTTTGCCGACACAGCATCAATAGGAGATTTTTAATTGCTTATTCAATTAATTTTACTAAATTATTACTCAATAAAAAAGTTAGTAGCATGTATTCCTACAAACTACTAACTTTGATTTTCTTCTCTTAGTTATTACCACAAATATAGACTTGATTTTTTCTATACATTCGTGTAAAATCTTATCAGAAGCATCAAAGCAATTGTTGTTTGAGAACATTTGCTTGAAAGCCTGTCAAGTCCTTGCAAGACCTGATGGGCTTCGCTTATTTTATTGAGTTAATTTTATTGAGTTATATATTCGACAGGTTGATACAATTCTCCTTCTGATTAAGTATCATATCACAAATTATTATCCACAGGAATAGATTTTAGAAAATTTTGTCCACATGTTGATAACTCATAAGGCCGAACAATAAAACGAAAAATATAAGCACTATCCAAAATTAAATGGATAGTGCTTATATAAATTTAACCAAATTAATTATTCAGACATAAGATTATTCATGGTTTTAAGAAAAATACTATCTTTCTTTTTATCAGTAATAACCACTTCAAACTGTTCGGGTTCCACAACAACTTCATTTTTCTTTCTAGTTTTTCTTGGGTTTACACTATTTACAGAAACCTTAATATTACCTGATACAATATTATCAGTGATTTTCTCATTAAATTCATCTAGTTTAAGTTTTTTAGGATAATAATCCATGTAAAATTTTAAACAAGTTTTAACCAACTGTGAATTAGAAATTCCTTGTTCTTCCATTTTATTTACATAATCAATTAGAATTGTATCATTTTTTGAACTAAGATTTGTGCCAACGTATTTTCTTAGGCTACCCATAATTACTCATCCAAGTCCCAATATTGTTTTCCTCCGTCTAAATATGCTAAAGCATTAGTTAATTGAGGATGTTCACTAGATAATTTTGCTGTATTATCTAGTTTAATATTAAGATAAGGTAATAATACCTCCGCAGGGCCACCCATAACACATGTTTCTAATGCTTGTTGTAAATCAAATGTTTGACCTAAAGAAGAAATAACATTATCAATATAATCAATAAGAATTTCGTCTTTTGTCCTTTGTAAGTCATAACTCTGTTTTCGCAATGTAATTTCTGATCGTTTAAGATATTGCAATAATTCATGAGGTTTAAATTTTGTTCCATTTTTAGAATTAAATGTCGTTGTCATTTGTTCTAATATCTGGTCGAAACCAAATTGCGTATAACTAACTTTTGAATCCAAAATTACTTCAGTATTTTCAGGATTAATATCGTCACCTTTACGCCACAATGAAGCGTCTAAAGTTCCACCACCAAAATCTAAAACTAATAGGGGATAATCAAATTTTTCTTTTTGAGAATCAGTAATTCCAGATTGAATGTAACAAATAGAATCAGTGATTTCAATATTAATATTACCTCTGCCGTCACCAATATTAATTGTTTGTGCTCCCATAGTTCGTAACTTTTCTAAATATAGTGTTGCGTGTTGTTTATAATACCCTGCCGGAGTACCAACAACTAATTTTACTTTGATGTCCTTACAGTTTGGGAAACTTAAAGCAATAGCAGTTAATGTACACAGATCAAAATGTGCTGTGGTGTACTTATCTGGATTGATATAGGTTTTCCCTTCTGGATCGCCTACAAGATGACTTAAACCATCTTTTTTAACTAGATAAGTATTGCTTTTGAGTAGACCATCTCCCTCAGTATTAAACTTAATTCTT
>Ga0209728_1001158_pt1 | contig 17138 bp, 24 predicted proteins | sample RifGroD1_FD_183997 | JGI IMG/M metagenome (GOLD analysis project Ga0209728, IMG submission 183997) | Groundwater microbial communities from Rifle, Colorado, USA - Groundwater D1 (SPAdes) (version 2) | ecosystem: Environmental > Aquatic > Deep subsurface > Groundwater | place: Rifle, Colorado... | reverse complement strand
TGACATTACCTGATCCTGTATGATATTTATATTCGTCGGCAGGTTTTGCTTTTGGAATGTAAGCAAGAAGTTTTTTGGTTGCTTCGGTTTTGTCTATTGCATTTGCAAACATATAAACCATAGCAGAGATATTTATTTTAGTAAGGAATTTTAAAACAAACTTATCCGTTACACCTTGAAATGCTTCATAAATATCTGTTAATGCTTGCTCAGTGAGTGCTAGGACATTGGTTGTTATTTCCTTATCGTGGAAAAACGCTTCAACATCCTTTGTGGTAAAACTTGCGTAGTCTAGACCGGAAATTAAGATAATCGATTGTAAAATAGTCATTTCCCTGTCAGACTTCTTAATGGCTGTAGCGGAATATTTCATCAAACTAGTGAAGAGTTTATGTTCTTCGATCATTTTTTTGATGAATTTTTGAACATTTCTCTTTGCTACAACAAAAGCAAGATGTTCTCTAGAGCATTGTTTGCCATTGTTAAGGCGGTAAAATAGGTCTCTGACTATTTCCTCTTCATCCTCATCCTCTTCAAGCTCTAAAGCTTTAATACTGAGTTGGCAAGACTTAATTTGATCCTGTGCTTCAATCGGCAACTCTGAAAACTTTTTGCCTGAAATATTGATCTTTTCGCCAGTGGTTTCAATTTTGACAGGTTCAAGGGTTGTTAGTGTCCATTCATCCTTGAGAAAAGAAGAGAGAATAGTTAATCTTTGTTTGCCATCAATGGTGTCGTATGTATTGCTGTTATGCTCATTTTTGGATTGAATGAACCAAATGTCTGGAAGATAGATTCTAAACAATGAGTCAACTAAAAGTGATTTGTTTTCGATTGTCCACTGATCCGCAGGACGTTGGAGAGGATTATCAAAAGTTACGGTTCCTTTTTGAATCATGCTGCACACTTGACGAACATTCCAAGGTAAAGATTTCTTTTCCATTTACAACACTCCTTTAAATTAATTCGACACTAGCAACAAAATTGTTATGCTGTTATTTTGATTTTGTTGCTAGAGGCAAACAAACTTTAAGGGTTAAGCATAAAAACTTTTCTTTCCGTTATTCCCTATGGTCTCCATTTTTTCGATTGACATTCCATACCAGTATTTTTCTTGAGGTGTAGCACCAATTCCCGGCGTTTCTGGATTTTCTTTTCTGTGATTGTAAAAATAATTTAACATGACATCTCTACATTTGTTTGTTATTTCTTCAGCCGATTCGTCACAAATATGCAAGTAACCATCTTTACATTTTTCTCTAGTATCTTCTAAAATTCTCCAACCGTTTTCAGTAAATTCGACCGTACAAATGCCACCAAAATAACTATGAGCTTTTAAAATAGTGTTAGATTTTTTCATTAAAACACTCTCCTTTATTTTACTAAAGTATTTACTAATATTATACTACTTAGTCCATACTTTAGTAAAATTCTAAGGTTTCAAAGTGCATTATAATCCAGTGTTATAAAGCACTTAATTCCCATTAAAATGTCTTTTTTAAGTTATGAGAGTATAGTTTTGTTAATGCTTGCTTATTTGTTATACAGTTTTTATTCTCCCCATTGGCAGTTACATTTTTTGCAGTAATATTCGTTTTCTTTAATTTGGTAAACTTTTTGACAATCGCATTCAGGGCAGTAATTGTCTTCGGCAACTGTGAGTTTTACTTCTGGGTAATAATTGTCATGCATTAACATTTTATCAATCTCCTTTAATTAAGCAAGCACTAAAAAAGATATACTCTCTTTGTTTTAATCCCTTCAGCCTATAGTGTGATAATCTAACCTTAACAATTGTTATTGCTTAATTTATGGTATCTTACATAATTAAAATTGACTTGTATATACTCTAATTTATGTGCTATCCGTTCAACCTTCAAGGACAATTTTAAGAGTAATGACGGTCAATTATAAGATTATGTAATAACCATTAATAAGCAAGTAACTTGCATTATATCATTTTATTAGTATAAATACCAATAAGTAGACATGTTATGTAAGTTTAATGTAATTGTTATGATTAAATTGTAATAACGAATAAACTGAAGGGATTTTAGAATGTTTTGGTTAATTCTCTTAAGAGATATGCTTTTGTTAATGCCTACCATTTAATTTTTAATTAAGAATGTTTTTTAGTTTTATAAGATAATTTTTCAAACTATACAAATCAGAAAACTGTATTTTCTTTTCGGGAGCATATTTCGAAATTTTCATAGAAGTATAGGCTGTTATTTCGAAATCGCAGAAACAAATTTGATCAAATTGGTTATAATTTTCTTCGTCCCTAATTATTTCGTCATTGGCATTAAAAATCTTTAATTGAGGAAAATTATTCACAATTTCCTCGAAATGATTTTTGACTATATAATCAGAAGAAATTAAAGCTATCATAATTTTATCATACTCCTTTGAGTAGGCACTAACAGGAGCATATCCCTTTGAAAGAGAGTTTTTATCCCTTACAATTATACTCACTTCTTGCCTTAATTTCCACTCTCCTTTTAAGAGCAGAATAATTTATTTTTAAACTTAAACTGAGAGTGTATATGTACTTCCCCATTGTCCTCCAAGTGGGCCAGACTTGATTGTTATAGTGTATCCGGCTTTTTCGATTCGAAATAATAAAGCAAAAAATGATGCTTGATAACGACTTGAATATGATTTAGCATTACCTTTGAGGTTTTTAATAGGATTTGTTATGGTAGCGCAGGAAAGTAAATCTCTGAGAATTGAACGCTGCCAAGATCCTTTAGCAAGTTTTAGAAAAGAATTTTGTTGAGCTTGTGACATTTTTATTTCCCACTTTCTTAATTTTATTTTTTATTAAGAGAGCAGAAATTAAGACAAGTTGAGCAAGTTTTGTAAGGGATACTAGACTAAAAAATCTAGTTGACTGCTTTCCCCTTCGTTTCCCAGTGTTTTTCTCCTGCTCTCTTAACCCTCTTTTCTAGTCTCATAAAATAGTTAATTTTCGCTCTCTGTTGTATCAGGTCTTTGCGTTTTTAACTATCGACTAAAAAAGTGACTAAGGTCTTTGCACGATTCCAACCTTGGTATCTGGTTTGGCGTACAGTCTCAATATGTAGTTTTCAAAGATCAAGCCGTATTCACTGTTTCGGCCTTCACCTCACTTTTATTTATGTATTGTTTAACTGTCTTTATTTTAATACCTGTGCCCTATAAAGTCAACAATTATTTTTGTATTATTAGAGGTTTTTACAATTGCTTATATTAATAGTGCTATATTATTTATTACATGGTAATAATTGGTTATAGTATGGATCTTAACACTAAATTTTAGGCCGGATTAACCCAGATTTGATTTTAAAAAGCTACAATAGTGATAATGATAATAAAATTGAGCAAACAAAAGACTAGAGTTTTATACTCTAGTCTGTGCCGGATAGATGCTTACATATAAGTATTATTAATCCGGCTTAACATATCGTAGTAATGTTGGCTTTTTTGCTCAAATTCGAAGTATTCTTTTCCTGCTTCCATATAAAACTTTTGAGTTTTGGAATTATATCCGTAAGTAACGCCGGATACCTCATATTCAGCATTTTCAGTTTTCATTTTTTGCGAATAAGTCATTTTTATAAATCCCCTTTCAATTCTCGCTTATTTGATTTAATTAATTATAGCAAAATATAGGATTAAAGTCTATAGATTATATATAATTATTTTGTGCTTTATAGTCCGGCATCAATGGGAATGTGATAATAATGATCATGTAATACTGTCGCGGTGGAATTGTAATGTATCCACCTTGAACATATTAATGATGGATAATGGATGCATATTATGCAGGAATTGATTCTGAGACGTTTAAAATTGTGATATGTAAGATTATATAGGTCAATACAATCTGAGGGTTTAAAAGGCCATTTTTGTGGGTGTGTTTTTGGTTTGGGAGGGATTAAAAAGGGAAAATGAGTTGATCCGGTGAATGTTAGGTTAAAATTGGGCAAAGAAAAAGAGCATCGCTGCCCTTTATGCTAAGTTAGGATAATTTAGATAGCCTCCTATATTATATCCTCTTATCCTTAAAAAATCTAATAAATGTTTGTATTCCGTTTTAGTTATTTCGCTTTTGTCAATCTCATCTAAAGATTTTTTATATTTTCCACATACTACATACATGCGCGATATTATTTTTTCCTCATCAATCTTCTTTTTATCGGCTTTTTTATGTATTGACAATGAAGACATATATTGATATGTACCAGGATCGTATTTAGTCATTTTTATAACCTCCAATTTATTTTATATCTTAATTATATGGATTTGTGACTTAATGTCAACATTATTTTATCATTCAGATAGGATAAAAATGGATTTTTATGGGATGTAAAAGGTTTAATATTATCAGTGGTGTAATCTATCCTACTAAGAGTTTAAACCGCTTATATGGCTTCTGGTGGCCTTAAAATAGATTATAAGATGTAGGATAATAAAGATAAACAAACAAAAAAGAAAGGTTAGAGTTTTTGCTCTAACCTATATCAGTGTAACACCTGCAATTTTTTGTCTGTAGCAATTTATGTTTATTCTCTTGCTTATTAATTCTTCATCCGTGTATCTTACTTCCGTTCCCTCATCCTCGAAAAATCCTGATGATTCATAGTAACCTTTTTTTATTTCTGCTTCAAGTTTTTCGATTTGGTTAACCCAAGAGTCGTATTCTCTTTGATACATTAACTTTATGCTTAGTTTGAGTTTTTCGACTAGTTGAACATAATTTTTTACTTTGTACTCGTAAACTTTACCGTCAGATTTGAAAGCTACACTTACAGCATAATGTCCTTTGTTGCTTGCTGTTGTCTGCCAGATTGCACCCTCTGGATTAGCTTGCAAGAAAAGATCCTCGACTGTTTTAAAAGATAATTTGTTCATAATTTAACACTCCTTATGTAATTTATTTATTGATTAATAATAACACGAATAAGCCAGTATAGCAACATTATTTTTGCTTTTACTAGCTTATTTTAATATTTAGTTTTCGATAAATTTTGCTTGCTCTATCTTCTGTAGATTTTACTCGTCAAGTATCTTTACTTGACAAAAAAGAGCTATACATGACAGGGCGTTAGTCTCCTTTTTATTATTTATGGATAGATATAGTATAGCACAGATAAGGAGTGAAAAGCGTATAGCAAATATAATTATTTTAGGTTTGCAGAGGTTTAAAGGGTTATGTTTTGTTGGTGGTAGGATTATTAAGATATGAAGTATAAAGGGCTTATGGTGGCCTTTCTGATGGTCTGAAGGGATGGATTATAAATAGATATAAGAGATAAAAGAAAAGACTAGGTTTTTATCCTAGTCTTTTTAATAATTTATCCTTGATATATCCCATTTTTCCAGCGTATAAACCATAATGTATCATTCCGAGTTTGATATTGACTAAGTAATATTTTATAATCTTGCAATTTAGTTTCATAAATTGTTTGAGTAGTATTGTTTAAATTGTTTTGATTTAGTTTTATTTCAAGTTCTACAATCCAATTATTTAATTTTTTAATCCATATTGATCTAATTTTTTCAGCATATACTATTTGCTTAATTGTACCATTTGTAATTTTAGGTAACATTATAGATCATCTCCTTACCTCTTACATATGTATCGTTTCACTAATTTTATCATAAATATAAATAAAGTTCAATAATTATATTACACTTCTTAGGATATAAAAGCGTGTTTTTATCTGGTATCCTTTATAGTTAAAATCATTGCAATTATACATACTATAATACAAATAGGGAAAATAGATAAGACAAAAATAAGCATAATATCTTTCACCTCCTTTAATAAATAGTCAAAAATTATGTTTGCTACACGATACAAAAACACGGTATTTTTAGCATTGGATAGATATTAAAAAAGGAAAAGGACTTCTCAGTCCTTTAAATTATTTCAATATGGTCTTTTTCATTATTAATTCCAGTAATTTTATAATCATTAGAATGAACTTCAACGTCTCCTAAATTTTCTTTACTGCGTTCCAGCATTTCAATTAATTCATTGATTTTAATTTTGGTCACCTCCCTTTTCGAGCCTTAATCTATTTTATAGCTTATTACCCAATGGTCAACTATATTGGTTATTTCTGCATACTTTTTATAATAAATATATGCGTATTGTTTGTCGTCTTGCATTATTTCATACACCGGGTGGCCTTGGTTAGTTTTTAGAAAAGTAGAATTTATATGATATAAACATTTTCCAATTTTTACGACTTCGCCATCTAACAAGTTTTGTTTTTTCTTTTCTAGTGCTCGGTAAGTTCTGTAGTCTGTAGTCATTTGATAACCTCCTTTAGTAAAGTATATGTATTAATATCTATTATATAGATATCCTACACAATGTCAATTATTATTTTATACTTTACTGAGCATGAAATATAGGTTTTATTTGAGGAAAGAAAAGAGACTAAAAAGTCTCCTTTACATTGTCATAATACTTATTTGATCCTTATCATACATTAATTTATGTTTTCCGTCTAATTCAATAATTTTTTGTATCTCTTTAAATTTTACATTAACTTCTTCGTATTTCTTTTCAAGATTTAATAATTCATTATTGCTTGCATATTTCATCTTATTATGATACTTCTAACATTGACAATTATAATAATTAATTTGTTTTTCAAGTTTAGTGTTTAACATGTTTTAACTCTCCTTTCTTAATATAAATCTTTATTGATTTTATATTCTTCACATAAACCATTAATAAGTATTTCATCATTTGATAAATTTATAATGATATTTGATATATAATCATTAACCATATTTTTTACTTTAGTTTTGTGAGGTCTTACTCCTTGTTTTTCAAGTTTACTAATAATATCTTTTTGGACACCTTCAATAAATTCAATAATATTCTTTTCGTTGGTGTATGTCATAATTTATTCACCTCCTTTAAACAATATAGAGAAGAAGAAGAAGAAATTAAGGACTATTTCTAGTCCTTAATTTCTGTCATCTCTTGCATAATTTTTATAAATTTATCCCGCGAATCACTATATTGACCTTCTTTTAAATAATGATTTTTTGCAATATGTTCTAAAATTCCAGATATCGTCTCTTCTGCTCCTTCACGTTGTGCTCTCCTGATTAGTTTTAATAAATCCAATGTAGTTAACATCGAGATAACCTCCTTATTTAATTGATTGCCAATATCTAAAGGTATAAGTTTTAAATTTTGGTGACAATTCATTAAATTTGTTTTTACCTGTATAATATCCTAAATTTTCTTTATTTGTCCATGTTTTTGCGTAATCGTGACTAACAATAATTTGTAAAGCATCTATAACCCTTTGCTTAATATTTGTTCCTTGGGTTTTTAACTCTGCTGCCCATGATTCCATTTTAGATATGTAATTAGAATAATCTTTTTCGTCTCCGCAATATTGTGCAGTAATTGCTTCAACTATTTCAGTGGTAGTCATAGGTTTATTAGTATTTTTTAGGATAAAATAGATTTCACGTTCGAAGGTCATTGTAAAACCTCCTTTTGATTAATTTTGGGAATGAATATTGCTGAATTATCTTACTTATCGCTCGCAGGGTATTCCTTTTATTATCCCCCTGTCTCCACCCTCGCCAGTCAGCCCGTTCTGGTTTTTCACAGCGTCTTTTCCCTCTTTAGGTGTCACCATGCGTTCAGCTAATATTCAATTCCCAATTACAGTATAGCAAAATAGATATATATTGTCTATAGTATTTGAATAATTATTTTCACTTTATTATATGCCGATGAAACAAGAGTTTTATAATATATATGCATAATGATTTATAAACGCTTAGAGGGCAATCTGGAGCGTGTGAAGGTATTATGAGAGGATTAATAAAAGCAAGATAAAAGAAAAGAGAATCAATTTAAGATTCTCTAATGATTATAAAATCCTATAGCATCGGAATTGATCCAACCAACTAAACCTTCTCTAGCTCCCCTGAAACAATGTAACAAATGATCTCTACCATATTCGCGGTCAAAAGAATAAATAACCTTATTTGACAACCTGTTTTGTTTTCCATATTCAATTACGGCCTCATACCATTTATTTTTATATTCTTTTACTTTAGAATCAATAAAATTAATTTTCCTTTCTTTAGTCATTTTTTGAACTCCAGACCAATACTTAGAATGTTTAAGATTTTCTAGTTCTTGCTTTTGGTATTGCTTTAGGGTTAGTTCGTAAATTTCCATTTTTTACAACCTCCTATGTATTTGATTGATTAATTAAGATTATAATGGATAGATATCGCAATGTCAAAGTATTTTATTTTTAAGTTTAAGGCCCATGGATAGGGATGTAAGAGGTTAGATATAGGATGGAGGGAATTAGTAGCAAGGAAAGAAAAAAAGAAGCTGTAAAGCTCCTTAAGTGTGTTTATTTTTATTTATCTAAGTCATATTCATAAAGTTCCTTATCGGTTAATTCTCTATCATAGGTGCAAAATCCCCAATATTCTCTATCATTATGGATAACCTTTTCACCATTCATTTCCAATAATCCATTTTTTGGTTGACAACCGGGAGAAGGAGGACGCAAGCGATAATAATAAATATGTTTTGTTTCTTCAACCCTTCTCCATTTTTCAAACATTTCAGAGGAATTATATTTGGTTAGAAAGGACTTGTATAATTCTATTTCCTTTTGTTGTTCTTCAATAGTTTTTTCTAGAATGCTGATGTTTTTATCCTTTCTCTTTTCCATTGCGCTGCTTGCGTATATTTCACAATCATTAGCATTGTCTTCCGTGATCCATTGGCCTTCAACCTCAGTTTTGGTGTAAAGATTAATGTTAAATTTGTTTAACTGGCGAAGTTCAAACATACTTTTTACCATTTGTTCAAGGTCTAGACAATTTACTTTTTTAACATTGGAATAATCGTCTTTAATTGCTTCATCCTTTTCAGTGTATTCAATTATGTACTCGATTTGAACTTTAGAAGTGAAGTCTGGATGGATATGGGTTTGAGATGTTTTATTCATATGTATTTTACCTTCTTTCTTTTTGATTTGAATTGATTACAATAAAAAACCTATGATTTATTTTATCATAGGTTTATAGTTTTTGCAAACAGATATTTTATTTTAGTGTTTAATCCTCTAATAATCCTAAATCAATTATATTATCATCAGTGATAATATCCGGTGTATTGTTGCTATCGACTGAGCATTCAAACCATTGGCCTGAAACATTGTCTGTTGTAAGGATTATAAAGGCTTCGCCATTTTCATTTGCTAGAGTTGTATGGTAACAGGAATCTGATGGATTGTAGGTGGATTGTGTAACTAGTGCTATCATTGTGTAAGATGTATCGGAGTCAGGAATTGTGGAGGGATTTGCAGAAGTTGTTAGGATAGAGGATGTAAGGAGAGTTATGGAAAGAGTAATGGTTGAGAGGATGGATAATAATTTTTTCATTTTGTGGCCTACTTTCTTTAATTAAATTAATTGGAATTCCTTTGCAGTATAAATCTCTGACTGAGTAATTCCGGTAAAGTCTTTAGCGTGTATCATATTTGCTAAATTGCATAATTCTAGTTTAGCGGTTCCCGATGAAGTTTTATAAGCTTGCATTACTAATTTAATGTCTAATGATTTGATAAGATCCATATCAGACTGTTTTTCTGCTAATTGATTCTCTGAGCGTTCCTTTTCTTTTCTGATTGCCAAGATATCTGACTCTAGGAGTTTAGATGCTGTGATAAAATCCTTAATTCCTGCAATGTAATAAGGGAATGGATTGCCAGAAAGCATATGGTCTTTTATGTATTGATTGTATGCCGTATGAGGGTTATTGTCTGATAAGAGAAATAAGCGACAGGTATTTGCTGCTTTTTGCATATCTGATTTAGTTCTGCGTTTGGTCATTAGAAGAACCTCCTTTTATTAATATTGATTAGTTAATATTGATATTATAGCATTTAAGGAGAGTAATGTCTATGGGATAATTTATATTAGTGTTTATGGATTTGAGATAATAAAAGAATACTGGACGCTTACCAGCGGGGACGTATGCCGGACAAGCCGTCATCCGTATATTAGCAATAATAAAAATGATAGTAAAAAGATAAGGTATAAGAAAAGAAAAATTTATTAATAGAATATAACCAGAATTTCCGCACACTTGCCGAAAATTATGCTTGCGTTCCCCTTTATCTGTATTAAGATGATTATTAGAGTAAATTTAATAAAGAGTTGATAAGTGCTATTTTGAGCTTGACTCAAAATTGAAAGGCTGCTGCAAGTTGGTGTTTTTTTGATTTGATATTAATTAGAAAATAAAAGTTATCAGCTTTGAATTCCCCTATAATACTTTATTAATTATTGGATGTTTCATAACTGATAACTTTTATATTATTTAATTATAATTTACTTTTGTTCTTTTAACTTGTTGTTTAATTGACTTACTATCTTTATTAATCATTATATTAATCAATTTATCCCCATGTTCTAAATAATCATTCTTTGTTCTTCTAATTAATTTATCATCTTTTGGTATTCCAATAATATGACTTCTTTCTTCTAATGCTTTTTTGTTTCTATTTTCTATATTACCTTTTAATCTACTCATAATCCCAGTATTTAATTCCATTTGTGATAGTATTCTATCTATATCATCTAGTTTTAAATCATATAAATCTAACCATTCTTTATAAATATGTTCTTCGTTACAAATTATTTCATAAGAATCATAATAAAACAAGATATTAGCTTCTTTCATTAATATTTTCTTAACTTTTTCTTTAAAAGTGTCCCACATTCCAAATTGTATTACCTTCTGTTTGTTTTCACAAAGTAACTCATCTAGAATAGTTCTTTCCACAAATAGTATTAATTGTATTTCTTCATTCGATGCCTTTCTATGTCTCATATCTACTCTATAATTTACATTGTACTCAAAGGTTTCTTCTTCGAATTCATCTAAGCCATTACTAATTTCATTTACTACAGCTTCTTTATTCTTATTGGAACTTATATGAGGTGTCGCTATACAAACTGTTTTTGCAGGTGTCCAAAAAACCAATGATTTATTTTTAAGTTTATCTAATGCATTTTCTAAATTTCTTCTCAAAGTGTCTCCCGATGATTCGAAAAATTCAGTAATGTTTTCTTCAGATATATTCATAAACTTAGATAGTTTTGGAACTCTTTCTTTACAGTAAGCATAATTATCATTTATCATTCTTAGTTCTTTCAATAGTCTATTTCTTGATAGAAATACTTGCCCCTTATTCCTATCTTGTACTAATAGATCAAGTATTAATTTTTCAATAAAAGCGATATATTCTATATTATTATGACTCCCTCCTCTTTTTTCTACTTTTTCAATTGGAGTATCATATATTTCGTCAATGATAAATTTATTACCTGACTTGTGATATTTAAAATATCTTGCCCATTCTACTAGTTGATATTTTTTATTTGTTTTAATCTCTTCTCCTAACAAAATACACATTTCCTTATAGTTTTTTACAATTAATCCAAGATATAATTTATCAATTTTCATTTGTTTGACTCTCCTTCTTCAATAAGATTAAATTCCTTTGGGGATGTGAATTTGAAAGTATATCCAAGATATTGTTTCTTTTTATTCTTACAGACATCTGATATATAATCCCTATTTAATTTTACTCCAAACAATTCTTTAGATTGATTTTGTAATTCCATTAAACTATTAAATATACCTAGAGTTACACCATTTTTAAATATTTCTACTTGCTTTTTATTTGATTCTTGCATTTTAGATGCAATCTTATTCATTTCTTCTTTTGAATCATAATTACACCAACCTAAAATAGTCCCTTTGTTTAAGTAACTTAAAACGGTAGTTTGACTAATATGCATATATTCGCCTATTTCTCTACATGTTAAATCAGGATTAGTTAATTTATAATTACACGCCTTTTTAACCAAATTGCTTAAAGCAAATTTATGACATTTTAACCAATCTACTTCCGTTAAATTTAATATATTTGATAATTTTTCTAATATATTTTTCTTAATTATTTCTAGTTCACTTTTATTACAATTAATTCTAATAATTATAATTCCATTCAATAACGCCTTTGATTCTTTGTAGTCATCTATTGCTTTTGTTTCTTCTATGGTTTTAATATAATTCTTATATACCTTTTTCCCGTGACCTAACCCTCCGTCCATTTCAATGATATATTTTTTATCATTTAATTCAAAATAGAAATCGTATCTTTTAGGGAAAATCCATTTTGGAGAATATTCTGAAATGAAGTCAATATATATTTGATCTAATAAATTCAGCATAAATTTATTAGGATAACTATTCCCATCTCCACAGTTACAAGTTATAGATTTATATATATAAATATTGGAAATAAGAGTATATTTTTCTTTGTTACAGTCAGGGCATTTTACTATAATTTTCTCATTGCTACATCTAGTATATCTTTTAGCATCCTCTTCAGATACTCCTAGATCACACATCCATCTATCAGTATCCCAAATTGTATTAATTCCTAATACTGCTATTTTAGGTATATTTGAACAACAAGCACAACCAATTCCTTTTAATAAACCATATTCGTCTATCCAATGATTTTCTTGTTCTTGTCCTTTTTTATTATGTTTACTACCATCAAAACCACATTTATTACATTTATATCTATAATTTTTGATATTTCCAATGTACTTTCTATCTACAATAACTATATCTCTTTTATCATCTTTAAATTGTGTACCAATTTCAATTTTAAAATCATTTGTTATCATACCCAATAATTTTCCTAATTGACATTTTTTAAAACCACTTGAGTATATTTTAAAAGGAGCCTTATCTAAATATTTAAGATATATATGTTTTTCTTTATAGTCTATAATTTCTACTTCAAATTCAAATCCTTCATATATACCTTTTACCTTATAACCTTTTGAATTATCCCAGTCAATAAATTTTCCTTGTCTTGGAAGATGATCTAAAAAGACCTTTCTGATCATGTTTATTTTATTCATTTGTTTTTACTCCTTCTAGATTAATTAATTTTCTTTGTTTTGGATGTTTGGTTATTACTTTACCAGTGTTTCTTTCAATAATTCTCATATAATCTTCCATAATCATTTCTAGTATGATTGCATCAGTTCCTTTTAGGTTTTGTGTTTTTATTTCTTCTTTGTGTTCGAGTTGATTTGGGTTAAATTCCATATCATATAGACATTCTAAAAAACTTTCATAATTCATTTTATATTACTTCTTTCTATTTTTATTTTTAATATTTGTTTATGGTTCGATGGCTGAATGATAATAGATAGGATAAATATAGTTACATGTTGCCAGTGCTATGTATTTGCACAATTTGTATTATTAATATGGTTCGCTCAACTCCTTTCAATTTATTTAGAATAAATATAATTATTCTAGGCAATAAGTATACCATATAAATTAGAATGTTGTCAAACTTTATTTGAGGGTTTGTTTTAGTGGTACTGTGAGTGTAGCAGGGACAGGAATAAGATTGATAGATATGTTTGTGATGTGCGCTCAGTGATGCCAGGATTGATTGTAAGAGGTTTATGATGTGAGTTGTGGGATTTGTGGAGGGAATAGAAAAAGGACTCCGTTTGTGAGTCCTTTAGGTTGAATACTCATGAACTGTTATAGCGGTTCTGTTATACGTAAAATGAAAAAGAAAAAACGACTTATTTCTAAGTCGTCTGGTATTGTTCAGTTATTATTTTAGATAAAAGAAAAGGAAGTTTTTATACTTCCTTTCAAGCCACCTCTTCTTCAATTTTGTCTAAGTCTGTCGCTTTTTCGAACTCTCTTATGTAACCATCGCCCACTGAGATGTAACCTCCAAATGTTGCAACATAGTCGATAATGTCATAGAGGGATAAGCCATAAGATTTAACCTGTTCATTGTTTATGTAGCAATTTTGGAAAGTCCCTTCAATGTTTAACTGTGTGTCATATTCTTCAATGTCGAAGGACTTTTTTTCTTGATTAGAGGCAAAGGAGATAGTACCCACTGCGGTAACTTCAACCCCTGCATAAGTACCAGCACCAATTTGAATGGATTTTCCAGCAGATTTCCGAATATTGGAATTAAGACCTTTGATGATAGCGTTTTGAATTTGCTCATAAGTCATTAACAACAACCCCTTTCTTTAACTAACTACATTATATCATACTTTTGGCGTTTGTGCCTATTTTGTAAAAATTTATTTTTATGTTTGTTTCATCATATAGAGTTAAAATTATACATGTAAAATTGATTGATCAAAGCTTGCGGTATTGTGATTACAGGCTCCAGAATGGTCTGTATTGAGTCAGAATGTAGTAGTGGTAAGATTGTAGCATAGCAGTAGGAATGATAGATAACCGGAAAGAGTGTGGAACATGGAGATAGTTTTCAATTGTTCCATGTGGAACATTTTTATTTTATGGTTTATGTTTGTAGATGTAGCTGAATTTATGTCAAGTAGTTTTACTTTACAGAATAAGTGTATTGGTACAGTCTTATTTTATTATTTGTGTATTAGTATAATGTTAACTGTATTAGTACAGATTTAATTATTATGTATTGTATTATAGTAATGTGGAATTGAATTACTGTGTATTAGTATAGATTGAATATTTATAAGTGTGTACTATATATGTTTTATTGTACTAGTACAGTCATTGTTTATTGTTGGTGTGTATTATAATACTTCAAAAATTGCGGCCATGTTATAGATCCCGATATTTTGGACGTTATAACGCACAATAGCATTAGGTTCAATAATTTGCTCATTTTATTATAATCATTCCATTTTATCCCGATCAAATTAATTCGACATTGTCATTCCCGACTGCTGCCGGATAAATGCCATGATATTATCCATTATCATTCCCTTTCAATTTCCTACCCTAAAATTACCCTTCTAACCTCTCCAAACATCCCGACTCATACAATTTTACCCTCATTTTCTTCCCAATATTACACAAACCTATTGTGTCACATTCAATAAAAATGCTGTGATCCGCTTATAGCAATGGTTTCAGCGTTTTTGGTTAGCTGTATTTTGTTGTTGTGTCCATGACTGGTGGACATTGCAGGATTATATTTCGCTTATGCTGTGCTTTATATGTACTTTCTGTCTATTGTCTGACTATACCCGATGCTCTGTATCCTGCTATAGCAAGGGTATCCGGCGTACCTTTACAAATTCTTCCTTTTATTATTCGACAGGATTCGACAGAGTACATCTAGTCACAGACCAAATCCAAAATCGAACATTAAAAAATCAAAAATGTCAAGTAAATTTAATAAAATATTTTATAACAAAATTTCTAATCAAAACTAATTTTAACTATACATAAAACAATCCAAAATCACACCAAAATCCCTATCGTTCCCTCATCGTAAAAATCCCTTGCCAATACCACTTTCCTATCATCTAACTCCACAAAAAATAATCAATAAAAATCAATGTATAATTATCCAATCCATAAAAATCTACCATATTTTCATTAAAAATATAAAATAATCACTTAAAATTACTTAAAAATAACTAACCACCAAACGCTATAAAACAGCTAATAGTAACACTTTCAAAGAATAATTAATCTATTATAAATTCACTATAAACTAGCTTTAAACTCATCTCTCAAAAACTATCCAATAATCAAAATTTATAATCCATCTCGATCTAACCGAACAAAATTCTAAATCAAAAAACATATAATAAATTCACACTCATCAACATAAAAAATTTATTTAAAATAAACTATAAATCCCTTATACATAAATACTTTCATCTATTCCTACCAACACTGGGGTATATTTTACATAAACCAACCGAATCAAATTATACACATACCCGGTACTTAAAATTTGAGATAAAATAATTTTAATAATATTTATACCTAAAAAACCTAAAATTAAAATAAAACAAAATTTATATAAATTAATAAATAAAAAGTTTGCAATTATATTTTATATATGGTATACTTAAAGTCAGGGATAAATCTGAAATAAATTATGAAAGGAGATTATGAATATAATGGTTAATGTAAGTACAATTAATAATTTAAAAATACAAAAATAAAGTTTGACATGGATATTATTACTATGCTATACTTATATTCTAAGGAACTTTCCTAAATTATATAGACAAGGAGGTAAATAGATTTGTATAAATTTTATATATCAGTTTTACATAAGCTGGAATTTCTTTAATGAAGACATATTGGATGATATGCATAATATAGATGTCTAAAATATTATTTAATTCAAAATAAATCAAATTATAAATATCAAATAAATTGGAGGACATAAATATGATTGAGAATACTATGATTGAAAAACAAAACAATAAAACAAATAAATTCATTTTTATCTACAATCTTATTCAAGCAGAATTCTACTTTAATAAAGGAATTGCTCCTTATAGAGTAGGTTTAAGTAGTCAAAAGAATGTATTTGTACAATTTCTTAAAACAGATGAACTAACAAATGCTTTTACTGATTGGTGCAATAGAAAAATGTAGATACATAATGATTATGAAAGGAATAATACAATTGAGAGAAATAAATTTAATCAAAGATTTAGACTATAATTACAAATATAAAATACTAAAAAATACAAATACAAACAACACTAAACCTCTATATGATGGAAATAGTAGAATAAATGAGATCATAAAATTATCAAAAGAAGTTTATACAGCTAATGAAATAGTAGCTATAACTCCAGAATTAGAATTAATATCTACAGAAATAACAAATAGTTTCATAAATACTTTTGAATCAAGGGGAGGTGCTACACAAGAACAAATTAATTTTGCTAATGAAACTTCTAAAGTAGTATTCGGTGAATTAATAGAAAACATAATTACAGTAATACCAGCTCCATGCGGATTTGGAAAATCCTCCATTACAGCAGAAATATTACAAAAAATAATTCAATTACATATTAATAAAGAATCTACTGATGGAATAATTATTGTAACTGATAGATTAGAAAGTTTAAGAAATACAGTAGAATATCTAAAACAAGTTAATTTAGATGGATATACATACATATTAGAAGGATGGAATCAAGAAATTTGCATTAACAAAAAGATAAAACAAGGCGACGCAAAAGTATGTACTCCTAATAATTGT
>Ga0209728_1001155_pt1 | contig 17174 bp, 19 predicted proteins | sample RifGroD1_FD_183997 | JGI IMG/M metagenome (GOLD analysis project Ga0209728, IMG submission 183997) | Groundwater microbial communities from Rifle, Colorado, USA - Groundwater D1 (SPAdes) (version 2) | ecosystem: Environmental > Aquatic > Deep subsurface > Groundwater | place: Rifle, Colorado... | reverse complement strand
ATTATCTTAGGGAAAACCAACATGGATTCTTTTGCTCATGGCTCCAGTACCGAAACCTCCGATTTTGGCCCCACTCTTAATCCCTGGAACTCCAATAAACTTCCTGGCGGTTCTTCTGGCGGCTCTGCTGCTGCCATCGCTGCCCAACTTGCTACCGTTGCTCTTGGTTCGGAAACTGCAGGGTCAATTCGTCAGCCAGCTGCCTGGTGTGGAGTAACCGGTCTTAAACCTACCTACGGCAGAGCTAGTCGTTACGGTATCATCGCCATGGCCAGTTCTACGGACTCGCCCGGTCCGATTGGCAGATCTGTCGAAGACTGTGCCATTGTTACCGAAGTTATCTCCGGTAAAGATCCCCAAGACGCCACCACTTCGCCCTCTCCCGTCGAAAAATACACCGAAAGTCTTTATGCCACCGACCTACGCGGTGTCCGCATTGGTATCGTTAAAGAATATCTTCTGACCGAAATGCGCGAAGACGTTAAAAATCTAATTCTTAACGCTGCCGATAAACTTCGATCTTTGGGAGCAACTGTCGAAGAGGTTTCTCTCATGGATCCTCACTACTCAATTGGCGTCTATACCGTTATCCAGCGTTCTGAAGTTAGCTCAAACCTAGCGCGTTTTGATGGAATTCGTTTTGGACACGAAAGAGATACTCTCTGTGAAGAAACTAAACGACGCATAATGCTCGGTACCTATACTTTATCGGCCGGGTACTATGACGCTTTTTACAAAAAAGCTCAGGCCGTCCGTACAAAAATTGTTGATGAATTTAACGAAATATTTAAAACTTACGACGCCGTCATTGGCGCCGTTTCTCCCGGCCCCGCTCATTCTTTAGGTGCCACCAAGAATCAACCCATGTTCGGAGAAATGGAGGACGTGTTACTCGAACCATCTTCAATTGCCGGTTTAACCAGTGTCGGAGTGCCCTGTGGCTTCATCGACAACCTCCCCATCGGACTTCAAGTAACTTCAAACCAGCTCAAGGAATCAACGGCCATTAAGATCGCCGATTGTTTTCAGCGCCATACGCAGTTTCAGTTATTTCCTGATTTAGACAAAACCATATGAAAGCCACACCCTTAATCGGCTTAGAAGTCCACGTCGAACTCGAAACCAACTCCAAGATGTTTTGCGGTTGCCCCGCCGATCATTTTGGTAAAGATCCAAACACTCAAACCTGTCCTGTTTGTCTAGGTCTCCCCGGCGCTCTCCCGGTTCCCAACGAAAAAGCCATCGAGTCTTGTCTGAAAATTGGCCTGGCTTTAAACTGTCGCATTAACACTCTAAGCAAATTCGACCGCAAACAATACTTTTATCCTGACCTCGCCAAGGGTTATCAGATTAGCCAGTACGACCAACCTTTCTGTTCCGATGGATTTGTAATGCTCGACTCCGGCAAAAGAATTGGTATTGAACGTGTTCACATGGAAGAAGACACCGGTAAACTTCAGCATGTCGAACTGGAAGGTAAAAAAGTATCCCTTGTCGATTTCAACCGTTCTGGTGTGCCCTTAGTGGAAATTGTTTCCCGTCCTGATCTATCTTCTTCAGTCGAAGCCAAAGAATATCTTAAAAAAATCCACGAAATAATCAGAGCTATCGCTGTGTCCAGTGCTGACATGGAAAAAGGTCAGATGCGTTTGGAACCGACTGTTAATGTTTGTCTCGAAGATGAATCCGGCACTCACTACACTCCTCTTTCGGAAATAAAAAACATCAACTCTTTTAATTTTGCGACGCAGGCCATTGATTTTGAAATCACTCGTCAAATAACCGAATTCGAAAAAACAGGCATCGAAAAAACAGTGACAAACAAAACTACTCGGGGCTACGATGCGGTCAAAAAAATTACCTTTCTCCAGAGAACAAAAGAGGAGGCTAAAGACTACCGTTATTTCCCCGAACCCGATATTCCGCCTTTCATCATCGAAAACGAACTCATCGAAAAACTCAAAGGAGAACTCCCTCAACTTCCTGACCAAATAATTTCTGGTTTGACCAATCTGGGGATAGAACTTAAATATGCCAAAATTATCTACGGTAACGCTAACGCGTTGGAGGCAATTGATAAATACAAAGATGACCAAGAAATCGACATTTCCAAACTAGCAAGCCTTATAGCCAACAAAAAAATTGAAACAACAGGGGATATAAAAGGGGAGTATCAAAAAGCCACTCGGGTAGGAAACAGCAATACCAATGAACTTAAAGTTGTTGTTGAAAAAATCATTGCCGATAATCCGGACATCGTTGCCGATTACAAAAAGGGCAAAACCAATGTCGCGGGTTTCTTTGTTGGTCAAGCGATGAAGGAAACCAAAGGTCAAGCTGATCCACAAACACTAAACAAAATTGTTCTCGACCTCTTAAAATAGTTATTTCTTAAGAAAAGCAATTCCTACTGCTCCTGAACCTGCGTGAACCCCCATTACCGGACCTGCCTCGTAGATAGGTATTGCTCCGGGATAAAAATTGGCTAGATCCATTTGCAATTCTTTTGCTCCTTCTTCGTTGTTTGTGTGTAAGATCGCTAGTTTTACAACTTCTTCTTTAACTCCGGTAAAACGATTAACCAGCTCCTGTTTTGCTTTACTGATTGTTCTGGTTTTTGAAAGTTCCGTAATCTGACCATCGACAAAACCAATAATGGGTTTAATATTTAGTAAATTTCCAATCATACCTTTCAAAGCTGGAACTCTACCACCCTTAATTACGTTATCCAAAGAAGGTAGAAAAGTAATTAAATCAATCTTGGGAACTGTCTCCAATAATATCTTCTTTATATCTTCGAGAGGATAACCCTCCGTTGACAGTAGAGCCGCTTTCTCAGCCAAGAACCAAGTACCAACAGAAACAATTTTTGAGTCAATTACTTCTATAACTACTTCCGGATTAGCCTCCATTACTAAATTAGCCGCCAGCAACGCGGACTCATGGGCGACTGAGTGTTTGGCAGTAATATGTATTGAAATAATCGAATTATTTTTTTCGGCTAAAGATTCATAAAGTTTACCCGCCCTCCCCGTGACTGCTCCTGATGTTTGTGGTAGAGTTTTTGATTCAGCCATTTTTCTATAAAATTCATCAGCTGAAAGCTCGGAATCAAGATATGGTACCCAACGGCCATTTTCTAAAAACTTAACTTCCAAAGGAAGTATGGAGATTCCTCTTTCCTTAATCTCAGGAAATGACTCCCTCATAGAACTACCTGAATCTGTAACAATTGATACCCTATTTTCTTTTTCCATACAAAAGTTTACCACCAATCCTACTTGAATTTCTGTCTTGAACACCGGAAGATAGGAGGTAGTAACATTAAACAGATGCCAAAGTTTACCCACCTTCATGTTCATACGGAATTTTCCTTACTGGATGGTCTTTCCAAGATCGGTAAACTTGTTACCAAAACGAAGGAGTTCGGTCAAACACATCTTGCTATTACCGATCATGGCACCATGTACGGAGCCATCGAGTTTTACAAAAAAACCACCAAGGAAGATATCAAGCCCATCATTGGCTGCGAAGTTTATCTAGCAAAGAACTCTCGTTTAGACAGAGAGAAACAAGACGCCAATCATTTAATCCTTCTTTCCGAAAACTACGAAGGTTATCAAAACCTCATGAAAATTGTTACTGCCGGCTTCATGGAAGGTTTTTACTACAAACCTCGCATTGATAAAGAGATTCTCGCCAAGTACTCCAAGGGCATTATCTGTACTACGGCTTGTCCGGCTGGCAGAGTCCAAAAACTACTTGTTGAAGACAATTACGAGGAAGCCAAAAAAGAGCTTAAGGAATACGAACAAATTTTCGGTTCCCAAAACGTCTTCATTGAACTTCAAAGACATCATTTCGATCGTTTTGCACTTTCCTCCACTGTTCCGGCGGAAATAAAACCTAAACTTTTGGAACTTCACGAAAATCAACAGAAGGGTGAAAAAGGACTCATAAAACTAAGTCGAGAACTGGGAATCCCTTTGGTTGCCACCAACGACTCACACTATATCAACAAGGACGATGCCGCCGCTCAAGACGCTTTGGTATGTATTCAATCCGGAAAAGTGCTTACGGACACCAATCGTATGCGCTACATCGATACTCCGGATTTTTACCTCAAGTCACCCGATGAAATGGCCGCTGAGTTTGAAGATCTTCCCGAAGCCATTGAGAATACCCAAAAACTCGCCGACCGCTGCAATCTGGAAATTACCATTGGCAAATGGTACTTTCCTAAAATAAAACTTCCGGAAGGAAAAACTGCCGGAGAAACTCTAAGAGACAAGGCTTATGAAGGCGCCAAGGAAAGATTTCCGGAAATCACCGAGGAAATTACCAAGCGTCTTGATTACGAACTTGAAATTATCGAGAACAAAGGCTACTCTCCCTATTTTTTACTGGAATCAGGAATCGTAAACTTTGCGGATGAATCAGGTTTCTACACCAACACCAGAGGTTCAGCTGCCGGTTCTCTAGTTTCTTACTGTTGTGGAATTACGACTGTTGACCCTTTAAGATTCCGTCTTCCCTTCGAACGTTTTTTAAATCCTTTTCGTCCGTCACCTCCGGACATCGATCTTGATGTCGCCGATATTCATCGGGATGATCTGATCAAGTATCTTGGCGACACCTACGGCAAAGAAAAAGTGGGTCAGATCTGCACCTTCGGTACTATGAAAGCCAGAGCCGCCGTAAGAGACATCGGCCGCGTAATGGGTATGCCTTACTCCAAAGTTGATCTTATTAGCAAAAGTATTCCGGAAGGCAGCCAGGGCTTCCCTATGACCCTCAAAAAGGCCTTAGATATTACCCCCGAACTCCAAAAAATGAAGGATAGTGATCCGGAAGTTGCCACTCTCCTTGCTATGGCTCAGAAAGTTGAAGGAAACGCCCGTCACATCTCGGTTCACGCTGCCGCTGTCATCGTCGGTCCGGACGACTTGGTCAAATTCACCCCCCTTCAGATGGAAACAGGAGGAGGTAATCGCGTGATTACCCAGTATGAAATGCATGCTAGCGAAGACATTGGTTTGATGAAACTTGATATCTTAGGTATCTCCAACCTCACGATACTAGCCAACGCCGTCAAAATTGTCGAGGCACTTTACCATGTCAAAATAGATATTAAAAATCTTCCCTTGGACGACAAAGAAACTTACGAAATGCTTGCCAGAGGAGAAACTTTTGGAGTTTTTCAGATGGCTGGCGGGGGTATGACAAAGTATCTGATGGATCTCCATCCGGAACGTATTGAAGACTTGATGGCCATGGTGGCTCTGTATCGCCCTGGACCTATGGGCTCAATACCCGAGTATATCGAAAGAAAAAGAGATCCTAGCAAAATAAAATATTTTGTTCCTGGACTCGAAAAAATACTGGACATGTCCTACGGCATCATTACTTACCAGGACGACGTTTTGTTTATGGCCATTGATTTAGCCGGTTATAACTGGGAAGAAGCTGATAAGTTTAGAAAAGCCATCGGCAAAAAGATTCCTGAAGAGATGGAAAAACAACACTCCAAATTTGTTGATGGTTGTGTCGAATTCAGTCATATTCCAAGAGACAAAGCCGAAGAACTTTTTAAACAGATCGAAACTTTCGCTGCCTACGGTTTTAACAAAGCCCACGCCGCCTCTTACGGTATCGTTTCCTACTGGACGGCCTACGTCAAAGCACACTATCCGGTCGAGTACATGACCGCACTTATGTCTGTTGAAGCAGCCGACACCGACAAAATTGTCACTGCCATTGGGGAGTGTGAAATCTTGGGAATAAGAGTTTTGTCACCGGACATCAATGAATCCCTTACCGACTTCACTGTCATTGACTTGGCTGAAGATCAATGGTTGGACGAAGGCAGAGCCAGAAGTACCGGTAAAGCAATCCGCTTTGGTCTTTCCGCCATTAAAAATGTGGGTGAATCGGCCATTAAAGCAATACTTTCAGCCAGAAGCGATAATGATTTTAAATCCTTTACCGACTTTCTACGACGTGTCGATCTCTCCAAAGTAAATAAAAAAGTGGTTGAGTCACTTATCAAAGCGGGCGCACTAGATCGCTGGGGAAACCGTGCTCAACTCTTAACTTCTTTACCCATCATCCGTGACAACACCGTCAAGCTACAAAAAGGCAAAGACTCGAACCAGGTAGGTCTGTTCGCTACCGTCGACCATGCCGAGGATGCCACCGATCACCTTCCTGAAATCCCTGAAATGCCTCTTGACGAAAAACTAAAACTCGAAAAAGAACTTCTTGGTTTTTATCTCACCGATCACCCGGTGAAAAAAATAATGCGTATCGTTGCTAATCAGATTACTCACAAAATTAACCAGCTGGAACCCACTCTTCATCTCAATCAAATTGTCACCATTGCCGGAGTTATTTCCAGAGTCAGGTTGGTAAACACCAAAAAAAACAATTCCAAAATGGCCTTCATCTCCATCGAAGACGACACTAAAAGCATCGACTGTGTAATTTTCCCCAAACTTTATGCCGAAAACCCCCTTAACTACCTCGAAGATACCGCTCTCATCGTCAAAGGCAAGGTAGATAACCGTGACGACAAGATCCAAATTGTCGTCGACTCTGTTGCCGTCATTGACACCAAACTTACTCCCCAGGACATGATTCACGAAATCTTCATCAAAAATGGTACGCCTACAGATCGTCTGGAAAAAGTAAGTGCGCTTCTAAAGGCCCATTTGGGTGAGCACGAAATCACCATTGCTCTCGAGTCCGGTAACAACTTAAAAAAAATAAAGCTGCCCTACAAAGTCGACTACACCGAGGAACTGGAGAAACAGGTGGAAAAAACACTCGCGGGCTGATAAAATAAGTCGCTATGGCAAATCAAATCAAATGGCAGGACAAAATAGAGTTCTGTGTCGGAGATACCATTAAGGTGTCCCAAACAATCAAAGAGGGTGACAAAACCCGTACTCAGGCCTTTCAAGGCATCGTTATCGCCATTCGTGGTGACAACCAAGGTAAAAACTTCATCGTCCGTAAAATTGCTGTCGGTGGTGTCGGTGTAGAGAAAATCTACCCTATAAACACCCCTACCGTAACCGGTATTGAAATCATCAAAAAAGGAAAGGTCAGACGAGCCAAACTCTACTACCTTAGAAATCTTCTCGGCAAAAAAGCTACTAAAATTAAGGATGTCTTTGTTCGCAAGGGTCAAATCGCAACAGTCGAAGTTCCTGTTGAAACAGCCAAATCAGAAGGCACTGTTAAAACAGAAACCTCTAGACCGGAACCAATCAAGGTCAAAAACGCTCCTAAGGTTGAAGTCGTTAAAGAAAAGAAAGTCAAAAAAGGTCCTAAAAAAATCGTTCGTAAAGAACGTCAGTTTGTTCGCTAATAGATTAAAATTGTTTTCGTGGAACCAATTAATTTTATCTTTATCAACGGTAAGGGTTCGTGCGGTAAAGACACGCAGGCAGATATTCTTCTTCAAAACTTAGGTCATAAAGCTGTCAAACTCTCCACGGGAGATATCTACAGGGATGCCCGAGATGGAACCGGAGAATACGGTAAGTATCACGACTTGATTAAGCCCTTTATTGCCGAGGTCGACAAAATGGGTGGTTATGTTTGTGATGAAGTTATCTTCAACATTGTTAAGGTTGTTGTTTCCGATAAAATTTCCGAGGGCAAAGAAACTATCATCTTTACTGGTTTTCCCAGAACCATTGGCCAACTTGAACTCATGGATCAACTAATATCTTCACTTGAAGGTTCAAAAAACTATCACCTGCATTTCGACATTAGTGATGAAACTTCACAAAGTAGAGCTAAAAACCGCCGATTAATTGCCAAACAAAACGGTCTTTCCATAAGACCGGACGATGAGGAAGAAGTCGTTGAGAAACGCCTAAACAAATTCAAAGAAGCAACCCTTCCCATGTTGGACAAGCTTAATCAAGAGGGTAGGCTGATCAGTATCAATGCCGAAGGAACCATCAAAGACATTGAAAAAGAAACATCGCTTCACTTTTCAAAAGAAAGACTGTAAAAAAACCTCCCCTGTTAAGGGAGGTTTAGTAAAAGGATTGAGGATATAACCAGAGACACGTACCATATAAGTTGGAGTAAAACCTGTTTCAGACTCATTGCCTGAGAGCTGTTATAACCCAACGGTAACTCTTTCTTGTGATTATGTAGCACGCCAAACATAAATATTAACAAAAAGAAGATAAAGGTGCCTTTTTCTATAAAGGTTATGAGAATAGCCAACAAACCCTGGGAAATCGGCAATACAAAAAGTGCCACTAGTATCATGACACCCGCCACTACTCCGGAAACAGCCAACACTTTATCACCCTTCTCCCTTAAAGAAGAAAAAATGACATAGAATAGTAGGCCACCATCTAATTTCCAAACTGGCAAAAGATTTAAAACAGCTAAAGTGCCATTGATGAAAATCAGTTGTTTCCCCAAAGCAGGCCACACCCCCATCGAAATGAGGACTACTCCGATTACCATCAATATTACATTTACCGTCACTCCGGCTTGAACTAACGTAGCAATGTTTTGCCAGGGTAACTGATCGGATCGTTTGTCTTCGTCTTCGTTTATCGGTGCGGCTACGGCTCCCAGAGGAAATATGAGCAAGATTACGGCTTTTATTTTATATACCGCAAAAACGACAAAATGACCAAGCTCATGTAAATACATTCCCAGCATCATGGCTATAGCCGCCTCTATACTTCCCAAAGAGAAGTAGAGAATGACGGAAAAAGCCACAAATGCCAATACCTGAGCCAACGGCCGCTTTTCTTTCTCAATTAGCCAATAAATAATGGATTTTCCGGGTGGAATACGCAGTAATTTCGAAAGCCAATTCACTTAGCCCTCCTTTTTAAAGAACTGAATGTCCTATATTATCATAATCTGACTCAAAAGCAATTGCGGCACTGGAGCTCTCCTGTGACTCCTAAATTCCAATCTGTCAAATATATTGCATTTCAAATATTACAGGATATAATACATCTGCTACCACAGTACATTGAGAAAAGGAGAAAGTTCATGATTAATCCTGATCCGCCCAAAGATGAGGTTATATATATCGATTTGCAAGGACGCCCACACGATACACCTCAAGAATGTATTGAGGCCAATCTAGGCGTTGAAGAAGCTGGCGGTGGTCAATATCAAGCCGGCGGCAACTGTGGTCAAGACCCTAGCAACATCCCGGACAATAAAGGATAATATTAATAATGTGCTGTGGTAGCACATTTAAGAAAAATGGAAATACTAGAAAAAATAAAGGAAATATTTAGAAAATATTTTGATGCTCAAAAAAGGGGGGATATAAAAGAACTAGTTGCCCTTTATCGAGAATTAATCCTTTCTAGAAATTCTCTTGCCGTAGACCAAGGTTACAAGGATTATCTTGACATGCAAATCAAGAAAATAAATCGTATTCCTGAACCACACTGGCAAAAGTACTTGGCTAACAAAGATGCCTTTGCCACAAAATTTTCACCACACCTTGATAGCTCTTCCAACTCCCCTCATTTTCTGTCTAAACTCCCTGAACTCAAAATTGAATATCCGGAAAATGTTTTTGATCTCGTTACTAAAAAATATCCAGAAATTAATGAGGTCAGGAATAAAATTTCTATCGAGAATTCTGACAAGGGTGCCTATTTCCGCTATTCCGATGAGGCTGATCACTATTCAATTTACATTCCTCAAACCAATTTCAATCAAAAGGTGTCTATGCTCATTCATGAACTGGCCCATGTTATATCTTGGGAAAAACAACACCATCGAGTTGAAAGCATTTACTCCGCTGAATTTGAGGCTCATCAAATTGAATTTGCTTTAACAAAAGACATTTCAAATGAATTTTCCCAGGCCGTCTTCGGAGAATATCTCATGGGTCAAGTCAGAAGTGATTTTCAAATTGCCATATTTACAAACACTACTCTAGACCCAATCGTTACTTATACTGAAAATTTTGCCAAATATATCGGAGAACTTAAAAAAGAAAATCAAACAGACTTCCTTTTTGATAAGAAAATAACTCATGATCCATTAGTCGATCTTTCCAGTGCAGTATCTATCGTAAATCTCCTCACATAACATTATTGTTGTGAGCCATCTGGGACTAGCACCCGCACGTCGCTATAACTGTCTCATTTCTGAGGCTAAATAAGACAAATAAGACACTATTAAAAAGGAATAGTGACCCAGGCACAATGATGTAGTTTGATATATTCTATAATACCTAATGACAATGATTGCAGGAATTGGATTTACGGACGAGGTGATCATATTAAGTGACAGCCGCGTATCGTTCTTGGATAAGAACCTCAAACCTAAAGATACTTTAAAAAAGATATATAAACTCTCCAAATATTCATGTTTCGCATACACCTCAGGAGATGTTGAGTTTACACACCACATAATAGAATCGATCACAAAATATGCCACAAATATTCAAGTAAGAAAAACAGATGTTTTCTTAAAAATGATTACTGAACGTGCTTCACAAGAATATATAACTCTTTCTAGAAAATTCAATAAGTTACCTGATATGCTATTTATTTATGCTGGTTTGGTGGATGGATCATATAAAATACCTCGCAACAAGTTTGTAGCGATAAAGAAAAAATACGATGAAAACATCTGGATGCCTAAGAAGTTAAAAGATATCAAAATCAGCAGTACGGAGAAAACTGTATCAATTCCTGGACCCACACCACTTCTTATCAAACAAAAGTTCCCAGGTGGAGTAGTAGCTTCAACAAAAGGATGGGATTATTGTGCAGAGGGGAGCGGGCAAGATATAGAAAAAGATTTAGATAAATATTTTTCAAAATTATTTTTTATACCCGGAGCATTCAACAAGGCGGTAATTTTACAAGATTTATGTGATCAATTTATTGGCAAGGCTGGCATAGACACAATTGGTGGGTTAGTCCAGATTTTTATGATCAACAAGGAAGGAGTTCAGCCACTGGCTTATGTGCAAAAGAATGGCGATAAAGAGATTGTTAAAAGATACATGGATTTAGATGGAAATTGGATTGAAGAGGATTGTATCACTGGAACAAAGAAGGCAGTAGGGCAAAAAATTATCTGATCCATATTCTTAGGGGAGGAACGTCGGAAGAAAGATTGGAGACACTCTCCCTTATTAAGACAAGGTTCATTCTCAAAGACAGGTCGATCGTAATGGGTAATTAGCAGTCTAATGTTGTAGTTGATAACTTCATTTATTGGTGATAGATTATTCGCAGTAGAGAGCGTCTTTATTGGTACTGCTGAATTTCTCAAGGGAGCGGTGCAACCGCACGCCGTAACCCGGCGAGAAAGGAGGAAAAAGGGAATGCAGAAAAAAGTAATTGCCCATACAGGCAAAATTACTCCGGTTTCTGGACAGTACCGACCTTCGGGTGGTACGACTGAGTACACACTCAGTCGAGGTGATAAAACACCGCCAAACAACCAGGGTAAAAGGCAACAATTTGTGCTCGTGGATAAAACAAAACACAAATAGTTGTTAAGTAAAGATTGCTCTCTACTAACATTTATAGACTTTTTTTGAGTAATTATCCATAAGCCAATAACCACCCTTACGGGATTCGAACGCAATTTTCAATCAGTTTAGGAAAATTTTAGTCGGATACATCAATACAACGAAGCGACCCTTGCAGGCCGCCTCGGAACAAACTGAACTTAGTGAGGTGTTATAACGAAGTTCGGACCTATTTCCAACAGAATTACTAACTTAATGGCTCACCGCTCGGCCTAATGGCCTCGCGGTTCGCCAACTGCCTGCCGGCAGTATTGCGGTCGCGCGATACGAATTCTGTATCCCGCCTGCGGGCGGGATGATTTGCCTTCGGCAAAGTGCCAACTTCGTTGTCACATCTATATGTTCGCCACAAGATCACCTTGAGTGATTGTAGCGAAGCTCTCTCAACATATGGCTCGTTTACCAATCTCGCCATATAAATATCAGCTAGTTAGGAGAGAATTTTACTATCTGATATTTAAGGATTGAGATAGCATTTGGCCTATTGGCCAAAATGCCTGCTTCGCAGGCACAAATAATGAATACATTATTTCCACTTGACATCCACTAATATGGATCTATAAGATTGTCTCAACTTTTGTAGGCAGGCTCCAAGAGCCAGCCAATTAATTGAAGCTAATCAATGCCTGGTCTGAGAGAAGTAGAGAAGAAATTGACGAGAATATTATTATCCTGCCGATAATATATATACTATGGCAAAGAATGAACATACATCGCCAAAGGTTGCGAAAAAAGCATCAAAGCTCCTTCGCAAATCAAAGTCGAAGCCAGTAAAATCGGTCTCAGCAAGTGCACTAACACAAGCAAAAGACCGTAAGAAGAAAAAGTAATTAGTATATATTGGGCGGAGAACCAGGTCTCTCGTCCAATATTAGAATAACATGATTATTAGATGAGAAACGAATAAGTCAGCGATATAACAGAAATGAAAAAATATTATTATGTGTCTTCTTATCCAAAAATCTATAAAAATTCTTCTGATAAGTTACTGTCTAATGAAATTAAGAAACTTGGATATATATACCGCACCCCTGGCCTAGGTGGGGGTGGAGGAGAAATTATCAATCATATTATTGCCTATTTGAGTATAGACACGAATAGAGATGCAATCATAACCGGTCTATTAACAAATTCAATTTGGGGAATAATGAAGTTAGCTTTTAGATGGCACAAAAACAATCACATTAAAGGTGTAAAAGCGAACCCATCGGTAAACATTTATATCTATACTGAAAACAAAACGAAAACATATTTCGTTAATATTGATGCGAATAAAGAATATTCTGAAACAGAAATAGAAAATATACTCAAATCAAAAATTAGTTAATTTAACCTAACACGTCTCACTTAGAAGATAATCTGTATCTTTAGAGGAACTCCATTGTATAAACATCTATAATATAAATCACAAATGAATAAATCATTTAAATTTCTATTTATATTGCTAGTCGTAGGAATAGCAATTAGTTTTCTATATTACAGACAAAAAGGGAAAATAAATATCTCAAAATCAGATTCTCAAGAAATAAATACGTCAGCTACTAAAAGTGAGATTTGTTCAGACATTATTACCGAGATGGCTACAGATAGTGGAATCTCAAAATTTAACGGTACTATTAAGCCGATAAATTTTAACTCCCTCCCTGATGCAAAATCCTTCAAAACCGTAATTGCAAATTCTTACAAACAAGGTGCAAATTTTGCTGGTCACTACAATCTTGCCTTTTGGGGGTGTGGCACGGATTGTTTTGGAATGGCTATTACGGATTTGATAACTGGAAACATCGTTGAATATTCCCCAGTTCATGAAGGATATTACCTAGGGGGTTATGAACCTGACAATCGTTTGATAATTTTGAACCCAGTAAACGCAGGTATGGAAAGACAAGTGTATAGTCTATCTGAATCAAACATTCAGAATAATGTTCTTGAACTAGTTTGTTCAGAAATATCTCAAAAAGATATGTATCCACAAATAATCAACTAGCTCATCCTCTAAACTTACTAAGTATCTTTTAAGAAGTTATTTAACATACTTATTTGTTATTCTTTGTTAGTTTCTTTTTTAATACAACTAATTTATCGTAACAAAGGTACAAGAATTTAAGTATTAAATACCAAGAAAATGCATTGACGACAAACCCAATCAGGCAATTGATTATCATTCCCAGACCAAATTCTTCACTTCTATAGTTTCTAAATACTGATAGAACTCCAACCAACATTACCCAAAAATACAAAAATTTATCTCTTACTTTCATACCTAGTTATAGCATATGGAGTATATTCCACACTTCTGTAGCTGTATGATTGAATACATGGGAATATTTAATTTCTTTAAGTACACCGCCACCGAACGATTGATTCTTAATCAATATACTCAGATGTTAAGTTCAACATTTGATATGAGTAAGTCTGAAGCTAATAGCTTAGCAGAGGAAATGTTAGTCAATAGTATTAGTAAAGCTAAAAAAGATAACACTTATCAACTGCCACCCTCAATATTGGGAGAAATGATTTTAGACGATTACGAAAGTGGGGATATTATTGGATTTCTTGTCAAATATGTCCGTAAAACACTTCCAGAAAAAAGAAAGGATGGAGTAAAAGATGAAGATATATTGTGGTGGTGGAATTTAGATGAAATATCCAGAAGAATGGTTATGGAATTAGATTGGTTATTGAAATCATCAAATTATTCATTAGAAATTAAAAATAACGGTTTATCAGAAAAAGAAGCAATACTTAGAACGAAAAAGTACAACCCAACCTATGGTGATCCAGGAGAGCTTCCACACCTTAAAGGCGACAATCGTCCATTGCCATGGGAGCTAAGAGACAGAATAAATATATTTCTTGAAAAAATTTTGAAATCTGACCCCCAAAAATATAAAAAAAGAATCGAAAGTGCCCCATCATTTAATTCATTTTTAAGGGAAGAAATTCGTAAAGGAAATATATAAACTATTAAAAAAGAATGAACTGTACATCCACGGTACTTGAAATATCAAAATGGTTAGGGGGAGTAGTAGTTTCTTCAGGGTTTGTATACTGGATCATTCAAAGACTCTTTGAAAATAAATTTCAAAAAGGAATAGAAAAATATAAAAATGAATTAAGTATTGAGTTGGAGAAATCAAAAGTAACATTTAACAATCTACATTCAAAAAGGATAAATATTATTTCTAATTTGTATAAAAAATTAGTCGCAGTGAATAACTCATTAGCATCAATGACAAAACCACTTCAGTTGGCTGGAGAACCCGCGAAGGAGGAGAAACTTAAGACGGCTATTGATGATTACAACAACTTTTTGCATTATTTTGACGATCATAGAATATATTTTTCAGAACCAGTTGCTAAAAAAATCGATGACATCGTTGATAGTTTTAGGGGTGTTTGTCTTGATTACGATTGTTATTACCCAGCCTACAAACAATCACTAGATGCAAGTGATGGAGCTAATGCAAAGGATTATCACGCTGAGTTAGTAAAAGCTTGGAATAAAGTTAAGAACGATATTCCCACAATCAGATTAGAATTGGAATCGGAACTGAGAAAAATTATTGGAGTGTAATTATCTACCAAAAATTATTGGGGGAAACAAGTGGAAGCAACAGAATGAGACCAAAATTAGGAAAAACAAGAAAGAAAAATAAATACCCTGCAAAAAAGGTATCAGCTACTGTTAAACACGACGATTTCTATATTTCTGAAAATAACCGACTGACTTACAGTTACAAACTCGACGTAAAGAATAAAATTGCAGAAGTTACTTGTGTCTCACTTGACATAAAAATTCAAGATGAGTGGATGACAATCGTATATTATGATAGTTATCACGAAGGACAGTTACATAGACACCCAAGGATTTCATATTTTGACCCATCAGACGCACCAACCATGTTTGGAGTCAAGCGTAAAGGATCACAAAACAAATTATTGCGATGGGCTATTAAAGATATCGAAAATAATTGGCTAGTATACAAACAAGGATTTATTAAAAGAAGCAATATATCAAATAATAATACAGATATACCTGAAATTGAGTTATACTAACAAATAATTTGAACAAAGAACAAAATTGTTATATATTATTATTATCTCCAAATGTCAAAAAACACTATTACCACAACAAATGTAGCTTTGTCAGGTAAGCTCATGGACTTCTTAGTTTCTACACCAGAAGTTTCAAAGAAGTATTATGGCTATTCTTATGTTGTTTTTTCGAAAGATAATTCTCAGTTAAACGAAGTAAACAACGACCTTGTTGATGATCTGAAAGAAGAGGGGAAAAAAGTAGTCAAAGCTGAAGAAACAAACAAAAAAAATAATCCTTGGGAATTTTCGATAGCCTTGTAATAGAAGAAATCTTATATATTCATCAGTTCGTTTGATATCAATCTGTACTTATCTGTATGTCGTTAAGTTGCGAATGTGCGGATAAATTATAGTCACAACCATTTAATTCAATTTCAACTTCTGGAATAATCTTTTTTGCATGTTCTACAAGCAAATCCATTACAAGATTGTTGTAGAGTGCAAATAAATCTAAGGTTTTGGTAAAAATTTCGATAAGCTTGAAGTTGAATAACTCAATTTTATCTGTTGAGAGATATTGTAGTAATTTATCATTTGATTGATAACAAGCCTTAATGGTAATGTTAATTTCAGTATTACTCGTTGTATAAATCATCTCTGCTTTAAGATCTCCAATTGTTTTTACGCTATTTCTCATGAATCTCAAATAGAGTAATTCAAAAGTATGAGACAAAAAGTAATTATTGATTTGTGGTTTAATACTATATAAGCCAGAGTGTAGCTTGGGTATAAAGGTACCAAGATCTTTACTAAGCTGGTTTTTGCAACCATCCTCTTGAACAATTTTGCTCAATGCATTTATTATCGATAATTGTTGATCAATCAACTGTCTCGATGTAAATAAAAATGATTTAATATCAATTTTCAAACCTGTTACATGTGGAATATCATTATTGTTTAAGTTGAATTTCTTCGCGAGAAAGACAAGACCTGTCTTGTCTATATCGGAAAGGGACTGTTCGATCATAAAGGTAGATATATTTGGCAGAGATGGTTCAATCCTATCCTTCAAAATATATCTAAGTTCATCTAGCATTTCTTGATACCTTAGTAGTCTATGCCTCAAGGATTCCATCTCTAAAATATTCAGTAACTCCTCGGGAGTAGTGATTTTATTGATAGGTAACATGGTTAAAGTCTGAAGTAATGGATCATGTGTAATTATACCTATAATATTTCAGTTTTGCGTTTTCTTTTCTTTTTTCTTTTTGAAAGTAATACAACTTAAAGCCCTTCGCATCGCTCCGTGCGAGGGCGGGCGCACGGGCGATGTACCCTGACGAGAGCGAAAACTCTCTTTGTGTGATCCCGGCGGGAATCGAACCCGCGATATTCAGGATGAAAACCTGACGTCCTAGGCCGCTAGACGACGGGACCAAATAATATCTAAAGTGCAAATAATCAAATGTGGGTCAGCCGGGACTCGAACCCGGGACACCCTGCTTAAAAGGCAGGTGCTCTAACCGACTGAGCTACTGACCCATCATCAACGCCATATATTTTACCATTGAAC
>Ga0209728_1001151_pt1 | contig 17208 bp, 22 predicted proteins | sample RifGroD1_FD_183997 | JGI IMG/M metagenome (GOLD analysis project Ga0209728, IMG submission 183997) | Groundwater microbial communities from Rifle, Colorado, USA - Groundwater D1 (SPAdes) (version 2) | ecosystem: Environmental > Aquatic > Deep subsurface > Groundwater | place: Rifle, Colorado... | reverse complement strand
AAAAGTAATAGTGTATATAGTAATACTATATATATATATACCTATAATAATAAATATATATAATTATATATAATATAAATAATAATATATATACATAGTATATTTCTTAGGGGGTTACTTTCTTCTCCCTTAACCTGTAGGGTTGGGGTTTAGTAAAAGTACCCCTACCTAAATTTTTTTAAAATATATATTTTTTCCACGATTGTCATAAATTCAAATACGCCCAAATTACCCCGTATTTAGTCGTTTTTACCCATTAAGTAAGCTAGTGTTTTAACCTCTCTCTAGCTACGTCTTACGCGTCATAGCTAAGTTTAACATGTTTCAAGCTTCTGCTGCATGTTCCAGACAGCTCTATTTAGCTTATCTTCCCTCGTTTTACCCGGTATGTGGCGCGGTTTACCTATTACGGCCTGCAGTATCCATGCTGCACTATCACAGCTTTCCAGTCCTGGTAGACCCCATATCTTCTTACTGGCGCTTCCCAGCAAATGAAAAACTACACTTGGGTGCCGCTTATTTAGTTCCGTTATCCATGCTGCTACCCGCGTTTTATCCTTCACAGGTACCGTAGCCCCCAACGCGATATACTGGCAGCCCTGGTCTACGTACCAGTCTAAGTAGTCTACAGGGCTGCCATAATGGAATACCGGTAGCGGGCTAGTTCCCATAAGCCGCATGATCTCGTAGTACCGTTTGGTTATTTCCGCATCGCCTATGACGTCTAAGGCTATATAGTGGCTTATGTACTCAGCGTTTCCCTTGATGTAGGTCACGTAGTCCAGCGGGCTTATGTTCTTCCCCTTAGTAAACGCTGAATATGCCCCACTATCTAACATTATCTCTGGTTGGTACCCTAGTTTTTCTACCAACTGGCTTAAAGGCCTCGTACGGATGTAGAAGTACGATATAAGAATTCTGCCTGGCTTAATAAACTTCATGGCCTCGGTTTCCACGATCGTCTTATCCGTCATTACCGGGTAGTACTTCACGCTTTACTCAACCAATAATACTTACATATCCCAACTTGTGTCTTACCATAGTCACATTTGTCCTTATAGGGGCAATCTACCCCGTCATTCTTCTTGATAACCCCTAGCTTTGAGTCCCACACGTCTAACCCCGCTTTCCGCTGTCCGGTAGGTCAGCTTCCCTGATCCATGTAAAGTCGTTCTCTCTTAACAGCTGGAATAGAGCATGCTCCAAGCGACAAACTAACTCTTCGTTGTTTTCTAGGAAGTATGTGTTTAGTATCGCGTGTATCAGTTCGTGTAGCAGGATCGATTGACGTTTGACCGCTGCTATTTCTGGGTCAAGTAATATTTTACAGGTATTATACTGGGCTTCTCCCCATAGGCCTGCCCCGTCTAGATAGGACTTAGCTATTTCGGCGGTATCCAGTTCGTACGAAGTGCATCCGATATGAAATACGGAGGGCGGGTTTAGTTCCGTTGTCAGCCAGTAAATAGGGTTGTCCATTATGAACTGCATTAGTGCGTACCCCAGGCGGGCTATAAAGTCGTCATTTTCCCCTTTCTTCTGGATTAACCCTGTTTCCATGAACATAGCCCGGATAATGCTAATAAATAATCCCTGGATCTGCCGCTGTTCTACTGACTTTGTATTTACCAGTAATTCCATGCTACCTATGTTTACGTCGGCGTGTAGATCGGCACCTTCCAGCTGGGCTGTATACTTCTCCCCACTGAGTACGACGTAAGGCATATTCCCAATTTTAAAGCCTTTTGGTAGGTTCATTGTCTTGTTCCCCCTTAAATATCAGCGTTCGGCTTAAATCCGAAATACGCTTTAGCTGTCTTTTCTTCCGCTACGTAGGGCGTATCAGCGCGTAGTACTTTTAGATAGTCAACGCAGTACTCTACGGACTGTTCCGGGCTTAGTTCTCCAGGCGGTACCAGTACGATAAAGTCCCTAGGGTTGTCCCCCAGCTGTAGGCGCCAGTCAATAACGGCCTTCTTAACACTGGCTTCGTTTAACTGATCCATTGCAGGCTTTCCGTTAATTTCTAGAGGAAGGTAAATACTCCCGAATAGCCCGGCTTGTTTAGGGCATATGTACCGTACGCCCTGGATAATTGTGGCCTGACCTAAGAAGCTAGTATGGGCGGTAAATTGCACAGGTCCTTCCTGTTGGCGGTAATATGAGGTAGGTTCTTCTACAGTTGGTATTTCTTCGTTAGGAAGTATAGCTATGTGCTTTATGCTTTCCTTGCCGCCAGCTATAAATATTAGTTGACCTTCCCGGTCGTCGGCTCCCTCAAATACCACGTTAGCGGCTTCTGCAGCGGCTAAAATACTGACTATAATATCGGGTGCGGTAAGCTCTGCTGGGGCATCTGGTAACTGAATAATAAAGCGCTCGTACTCGGTTTGGACTTCTAATTTAAGCATTTTTCGCTATCCCCTTCCTATTTAATACGGCGTAAAACTTTATTTTCTACGGCGTAACGTACGTGTGTAAACGTTACGCCGTAGGAGTTAATTACCTACTCTGACAGGTAGCAGGATATCCCCGTTTAGGTATATTGGACTGAACGGGGTACCAAATTTAATTTCAATAAACCCGTCTCCGTGCGCCGTAAGGAGTTCGCAGAAGAAGAAATAATCCACTCCCATACGAGCTAGCTTGTCCCCTGTAATTACCGCTTTAAATTCCACTTTTACGGCGTTTTCGAATTCCCCAATGGTTACATAAAGCGTCTCGTCCTCCGCTTCCAGTATCATAGTTCGACAGCTCTTGGCGATCGTCTGCAGGCCCTTTAGTTCCGCTACAACATTTACCACGTCAACCTTTAGTGTTGTTGCAAAGTCCCTTGGTATTACCGCAGTCCAGCGTGGGTACGTACCGTCGATCTTTCTAGATACCAATACCACGTTACCAAAGGAGAAACTAACTGCTGTGCCTGATACGCTACAGGTAACCTTTTCGCCACTCTTAGGTTTAAGGTAGCCACATAATAGTTTTACCGCTTCAATGGGTACCAGTACGCTTTTCTCTAGCTTGTTATCGACGGGTATCCGCTTCTGGGCTAGCCTGTGGGTGTCCGTGGCTACCACATGATTTTTGTCGATTAGTACCGAGTTAAACACTGGCCTGGACTCGTCTACAGCGGCTGCGTACTTTACAGATAACATTTCCAGTAGTTCTTTTTGGGTAACTGTAAAGCCGAAGGTACCCAGGTCGTATTCCATTGTTGGGTATTCGTCCTCGTCTAACCCGTAGTACTTAATTAAGCTTTTACCAAGGGTTATCTCGGTATCGGTTATGGTTACGATGCCTGCAGATTTCGACTGTGTAATTAGCTTTAACGTGTCCTGGTTTAGTAGTACGGTACCAGGATCCAATACACTTGCTGGTACTGTTACTTTAATCGAGGTACTTAAGTTTGTGGCTTCTAGCGTAACTCCTTCGCCCGTTGCCGCAGTAAGCTTTACGCGCTCCAGGACAGAATGGGCCTTTGACTTCTTCGCCACTACTTTCACGACTTTTTTAATGGCATCTTGGATTGCGTATAATTCAACCTGTAATTTCATGATAGCCCCCTTACGGGTTTACTGATTAACTCAAACCCGGTTAATTCGTGCAACCTAAAACAGTTGGAATCTCCGTCCCAGTTCGGTTCTATAAAGAAAGCAATCTTACCTGTAGCAGCTAACGTCTCGGCTACTACGTTAAAGGCCTCCTGTAGGCTAGGCTTAGGCGCTGTAGGTAGCATGGCGGACTTACGTTTTTTGTTTAGCTGTCTTTGCTTCAATGTTTGGTCCTCCTTTCCATTACCATGTAAGTATCCAGACCATTGTGTTAAGTAGTACCACAGCTACCAATATTCCCTGCCATAGTTTTACCTGCTTCTTCCTTAGCGCAACTTCAGCATTCCACAGAGAACTTAAGGACTTGCTCTGCTCCTTCTCCGCGTTCCATGCTAGCTTGTACCTACCTAGTGTAAACTCCGTTGCTTGCAGGGATACTGTGGTTTCTTCTAAGCGGGCCTGCAATTCCTGGAGATTGTTTAACCGAACTCTCTTATAACCCTCCGTCGTTTTTCCCATCTTGATAACCTCCCGCTTCTTCTTGCGTTTGGCCGCCTTCTCCCTTTCTTGTTGTCTGTCCTTCTGTCTGCGAAGGTAGCCCTTCCTTACTTGGGAATGTCCCATAGTTAGGCCCCTCCTAAAGTTCGCTTACTACCCCCATGTACTTAAATATAAGAGAAACTAGTTGGAATTCTGTACGCTTTATCAGCCCTTCGTTAGTTAGGTATAACAGCCATTCTTTAGCGCTGTACTGTAAAGCCATACGGTAAAAAGTTCTCTCGTTGAGCTGGGTAAGCGGGTCTATGTTGAGCTGCTTACAATCCTTGTATATAAGGTAAAGTACTGTATATCCGAAAAGGTCTAATACAGAATCCTTTACACCCTCACCTTTTACAGCTAGTGTGCCTGTTTCTTCCCAAGTACGAATACGGTCTAACTTCTTTTTTACTTCCCACTTCCAGATAGTAACGGGATCGAATTCAACGTTTAATAATATTTTCACGAACGCGCTTTTAAAGTCTCTATCTTTGGCTACCAGTATGTCCACAGCTTCCGATATAAAAGCGTCCCAGTCTACGGGGGGCTGATGGTTATCGTACGCCGTAGTACGGGTACATTTGTCAAAGAAGATAGCTAAACCTGCATAATGTATAGCTGGGGAACATCCTGTACAAAGTTCTACTTTATGTCTGGCTAATACGTCTTGTATCTCGTTAAATGCTTGGTTAATCTTAGCCATTTTTTCTAGAGTGGATAGCATGGTCTTAACCCCCTCAAACTTTATACGGACAGTGGCCTTGTTCAGGAGCCTCGTCGAATACTGGAATGTCATAATTAATAAATAGAACGCGCAGCTTGCAATCGGTCGGGTCTTTCTTACAGCTGTAGCACACGCCCAGCGCTTGGCTGCATATCTCTAGCAGGTCGTCAGTCTTTACCGGGGTCACGCTGTCCAGCTCAAGCATTCGCTTATACTCTCGCTGGGCCTCGTCCTTGTACTTTACAGCGACGTCCATCTTTCTTAGTTCGATAACCAGTCTGTTCTTTTCTTCCTGATCCAGCCCTTCGAAAAGGTAGTCCAAGGCTTTACCCGTAAAGCTTTTAGCCATACGTAAATACTTTACGGAGTTCTTGTCGCGCTTCGCCTTGCTCCATTCTTCGGCCTTTTCGTCTAGGTAGCCAATAAACGCCGCGATGGTTAGCGCTTGGTTTTTCTCTTCGCGGTTTAGGTATTGCTTAGCCATCGTTTGCCCCCTTACGTTTAGCTAGTACCTGCTGGCATGTTTCGTAAGAAGGGCACTTGCTACATATATCCCAGCGTCTGCAGGCCATAGCTTTTTTAAGTTCTTCCATTTCGCTAGGTCCTTTTGTGTTTCGCGTGCATATGATTATGCAGGCTCCATCTTCGTTTACGATGAATTTACAAGCCACGCTTAGGCCTGCCTGGTTTCGTGTTCTAGGATGTACGTAGCTTCTAGGTCTGCCGTATGCAGTGCTACTGCCGCTTTATACAAGCCCCACGCGTTACTTATAGCGCGGTAGTTTTCTTTAGGTTCGTAGCCGCCCATATGCCAGCGTATCATTATCACTTCTTCAGCCCTTAACCTAAGGTACTGCTGTAGAAGTATTACCGATTTATCCCCATGGCCTATAGGGAACTGCTCTTTGTGTACGTATTTTTCGTACTGTTCCCACTTGTTAGCCGCGTCTTTGCGCCATGCCTTTTCAATTACGTAGGTATCCATTTTACAGATGTCGTGTAGCAGGCTAACAATAGCTACTGTATCGTCGTCTAGGCCTAGGATCATAGTTTCGTTTTTAAGCTTTAACAGGGTGTAGACGTTGTAGCTGTGGTCAGCTAGCCCCCCCCGTAAGCTCCGTGGTACCTTGTGCTAGCTGGTGCGGTAAAAAAGTCAGCCGTTTCCATATGGCATATCAGGTTATCCATACCCTTACGGTTAGTAGCCCGTAGTACGTTTATGATTTTTTCTTTAGTAGTCAATGTCCTACCCCTCCCTATTCCTACTTCGTTCTGGGTCAAATCCTCGTGGATATCGCTTACGGCGCTTCTCCATATTGGTAAACATAGCTTCCGATATAGTACTTCCTACGTGGTTAAGCATGCGGGCTAGATAATACAGCGTGTCTCCCGCCTCACCTATGACAGCTTCTGTGTCTAGGTCGTGACCTTGGGTAGCCCATTTCTTTATAACCCCGGCTGCTTCCCCCGCTTCGCTTGCCAGGCCTAGCGCTGCTTCCACTAGGCTTTCCTTCTCGGTTAGATCCGGGTTCGTTGTTCGTTGCACGTCTTTTTCGTACAGCTGGAATAAATCCAAGGCTTTACACTCCCCTTTTACTTTCTAGCCAGGACGCAACGCTTTTCTTCTCCCCCCAGCTATAACCACAGCTAGACTCTGCTTCAATGGGTAACGGGAATCCTGGTATAGGCTGCTGCTCCATTTCCGCCTTAATCCAAGCCCCAGCCCGATCTACTACGCCCGGTTCGTTGTCCATTTCCATGATTATTTCGTCGTGAATTTGGGCTATCATGTCCGTGTGCCCGTGTATAAGTATCGCCCCTTCTTCCCAGGGGTTACCGTATCCTTCGTTGTCGTAGGATAACGCCGTACCGCGCCCTATTTCCTCGTATACGGCGTTCTGACACTTCTTCATAATGTCTGCGGCGCTTCCTTGGATTGGGGTATTCGCTGCCCGGCGTTCGTCGCTCCCTCGCTCGTAGCTGTTACTACTGTTAATGTTAGGCAATAACCGAATGTACCCGTATATCGTTTGTACCCAACCCTTTTCCCTTGCTTCCAGAGCTACAGACCGTTGGAATTCTGGTATTCGCTTGTATGCTCGTTTAACTGCCTCAATCAAGCTAGCGCAGTAGGGCAGAGTTTTCCGCATACCGTAGTCTGTTTTAAACGTTTTTTGTACGGCGTATTCCGTAGCGCAGTAGCATACCCCAAAGTTCACAGGCTTTGCGTCCTGGCGTTCCTTTTTAGTTACGTCCTTAAGAGCCTTTCCTGTAGCTTCTGCCGCTGTAGTAGCGTGTACGTCGCCCCCAGTAGAAAATATTTCGATTAACGTTTCGTCCCCTGATCGCCATGCCATCAAACGTAATTCGAAGCCGCTAAAGTCAATAAAGAATAGGATTTTACCAGGTTTAGCTACGTAGAAGTTACGTATTCCGAATATGTCGTTATCCAAACGGGGAACATTCTGTCCGTTAGGGCTACTGCTGTTCAGTCTGGCCGTCTCTGTCCAGGGCGTATAGTTTGCGTGAATCCGTCCGCTTACGTCGTTTAAATATTTTTCCCTTCCTTTAATATGGCTGGAAAGTAGCGTGCTGTAAGTCTGTATATTCTGCAGCTCGTCCAGCAGTTGCAGGGCCGCTTCTCTGTGTGGGTGCGGATCTCTTAACTTAATCCTTATCGCTTTACGTTCGTCCTTGCTAAGGCGGGTATCGGTTTCAGGGTCGCGTTTTTCCCAATCGTCCGGGAGTGGTATGTCTAAATACTTTTCTTCCTTTAGGTCCTCCAGCTTGTTCTGCAGCATGAAGCGCATGTCTATAATGGCTTCTTCGTCCAGGGATACTTTTCCAGTCTTATTACTCCATTGGGACGGGGGAATTTTAAAGTAGTCGAAGATAAGGCTTTTTACTTCGTTCGTCTTTCCTGATTTTCCAGGGTTAACGTCAATGTTGAAGTTATCTTTCGCTAGCTTCTTGATACGTTCGGCTGCCTGTTCCTGCATGGTTACCGCTTCTTCACCTTTTACGGTAGCCAGATTAGAGTCCCATGCCATTCCCCAGTATTCCATTAAGCCTATGACGCGCTGGAATGGCATTTCGATAGTGGTAAGCCACTCTTCATACTTCGGTATCTGTTTGGCTACCTCCAACCAATACAAGTCATGTTGCAGGGCGTAATCGCTGTCTTCACAGCTGTAAATTAATGCATCTGGTTCGTCTGCGCTTATTTCGTCAAAGAAGTCTACGCCGTGCTTTTTAAGTAGTCCGCTAAAGCTCCCCATTTGTACCCCGAATAGTTCCTTAGTCTGTGGCTTAAGACCCTTTCCGAGTACCGGCTTTTTTGGGTTGGGTATCTTTTGGGGTAGTGCTACCTGCATGCAGCGAACACTGCTTACCTGTGGATCGCTTACCGGGCTCATAATGTACTTGGCATATTTCGCGCTTTGTTTTGTCTCGAATGACAAGTTCCATGCTACCTTTACCGTCATGCGATTACGGAATAACAGGCGGTCTACCGTGTCCATTACCAGTTTTCTGGCCTCTGCCCTACTTCGCCCTGGTTCAAATAGCCTGCCGCCCTTTTTGTGGCTAATAAATATCGCCCGTGCTTCGTGTGGATAAGCTGCAAGGCTTAGGGTACATACGTCATTCTTCCATGGATCTAGCGGACTTTTTAGAAAGTCGTTTTTGAGGTCGGTCTTTAACTTGGCGTACTTAGCGTCTAGCTCTTTAAGCGCTTTTTCGTTAGTCGATTCTTCCGGCCAGCTTTCTAGGTATTCAGCTTCCAGCCTTGCCCTGGCTTCAGCATACCTACGGCGCTCTTCTTCGCTTGGCGCTGCCTCATAGTCAAAACCAAAGCGTCCCGATTCTACGCAGCGTTTACAGTAGGTTTCCAGCTCGTTAAGCGCGGTAATAGCCTTGTAGTCCTTTACCTGCTGGGGTGCTACGTGGGGCCATTTAATATCGAATTCTCCGGGCTTCTTTACCTGCATAAGGTCAGTTAGCTTAGTTTTTGCCCCTGCTTCGGGTGCATGCGCGGGCTTAGCGGCTTTAGCTAACGTCTTAGTAGTTCCGAATAAACTGCCTAGTTTCATACATCTACCTTCTTAAAACGTAGCAAGTCCTTACCGGCCTTTTGTGTAAACATTCCCAGCGGCCTTGCCCAGACTACAACGTCTTTAAGAATAAGGGATAGTAGAAAGCGGTAGGCTAAGCGTATAATCCTATCCTTGGATTCCGTATATACTACCAGCTGTAGGCTAGGCTTTTCGGTATGCTTGGCTAGGGCTATTACTACGTATTCGTTTCCTTTGTGGTGTTTGTATACCTCTCCCGGCTTCGGTTGGTTCATATTGCACCCCCTTAGTATTCATCTGTAAGATTATCAAACAGTCCCAGCTCGAAGCATTTAGCCACATAAGCGTTAAACCTAGCGGTCTTTCTGTACCCGCCGCTGGTCATTTGCAGCATACGCATTTTAACTAGGGTATTTACGATACCTTTCGTTTCCTCTTTGTCTATGCTTAGCATGGCTTCGACGTCGCCCAGGCGTAGGTACTTCTGTGTCGCAAAAAGTCTGATAAACTCATAAAACTTTACGTCTCCCTTAAGCGTGTCTAAGGTCCGTATGTCTTTCGTAATCTTTCCGTAGCGTTCTTCGGTCATGTCCTCTTCCCTGATCGCCAGCTTAGCGTAATAGTTAAGCCCGCAGCCTGGCGCGTTATACAGGGTTTTAAGGTATTCCCATATGAATTCTACGTGCCCGGGCCATACTACGACGCGTTCCCCGGATTCATCTACGCTGTGGGTTAACGCGGCTAGGGCTACCGATAGCCGGATTATCTTGTTCCGCTGGTCTGAAGGGGATACCAGCGGAATATCAGTAGCGTTCCCGTATACTTTGCTTAGGTCAGTCGATACTTCTAATACCTTTTCAATGGTCCCGTCACTAAAAATTATGTGTTCCGGCGTTCTACTCCAGGCGAATAAGACGTTATTCTTCAGCATTTCACCCGTTATCATCACAGGGAAAGTAGGAAGCTGCTGGTTATAAAGCTCCGGATCTACGTCACCGGATCGCATAAAGGCGGCAAAGTCGAAGCGCCTTATGTCCTCGTTGTTAAAGATGTCCCTAAGCGCTTCGCAGCCCTGCCCGTATTCCCCCAGGCGTTTTCCTTTTGGTACGTTCCCGGACATGATCGCCCGTACCCTACATGGTGTTTCCGCTGTAACGGCCCGCTTTACTTCTAGCCGCCCATCGCTGCGGGCTAACGTCATTTCTCCGTATTCGTCCTTTTCTATTCCGGTATCTTCGTCAATCCAGATCATTTCACGGTCCGCTAAAGGCCATGCTCCCCAAACGATGTACCAAGCCCCTCCGCTGCCTGACTGTTCCATCTTGTACGTTAGGCCTGTTCTGCTTGTGCTTTCGGCGTTTACCCGGGTACCAAGACCTGTGAACTTTAGTATTTTTTCAATCAAGGCGCTTTTCCCAGTCGCCGTATCGCCTAGAATCTTAAATTCTACCCAACCGCGTATAGGCTCCTTATCCCAGGGAACATTAAACCTAAGAGCGCTATGCTGTACCAAGAGAACACCTAAAAGAGTTTCGTCACGTTCGACTATCCCGGTTACGTTATACGTCAAGTCAGCGCATAAGGCGGCTAGCTTTTCTTCGATGGATTTCGGCGTGTAGTCTGCAGGCTGGAAAGCTTCCAGCTGCCCTTTAATTTCTTCGGTCAAAACAAAGCTTTCTACGACGTCCTGCAGCGGCTTACCGTCCCGGATTATGATCGTGCTTTCCTGGTTCTTTGGGTGCGCGAAGACATAACCGGTTAGCTCGTAGTATTTGTTCTCAGTGATCGACGTATTACCGACGGTATAAACACGCCGTAGAACGTAGCGACCTTCCTGAATTTCTTCGCTTGCCTCTGGGATAGCGTCGGCAGCCATCGGTATTACAAGCAGTTCTTCGACGTTCGTAGTTTCTACAACGTCGGTATCGTACTTCTGACAGGCCGGTACTGCGCTTAATTCCTTAAGAATTCCTTTGATGTTGTCGTCTGCGGCTCCCGCCATTTGGATTAATTCTCGGTCTTGTACTCCAAGTGTTCTATAAGCTGTACCATTCGGAATACTGTAAAGGGGACAATGGTATTTTTTGCAGTTATTACGTCCCCAGCAATGGTATTCAATCTTCTTAGGTACGATATACGGCGTACTCTTTTTCCCTGCGACCATTACCCTTGTTCGTACCAGTTTCCCAGTTAGCTCCGCGTCGCCTGTTTGTGCTAAGTGCAGGCTTACAGCGTCAACTTCGTCCTTAGTTCGCTTAATCGCTGGACATAAATCACCGCTACAGGCTACCCGCTCGTAGTCTTTACTTCCTGGCGTCTTTTCCCCATGTAAGCTGCGTATAAATGCACAACCAAAACGATAGGTATTATCTTTAGCGTATACGGCGTCTGTAACGCTTCGGGTATTTGCGATACGCTGCTCTTTTTGGTAGTGTCCTTCAGCGCTGGTATGGCTTAACACCCATTCTTCCAGCTGTTTTAAAGCTTCTTCCCTGGTATGCCCCGCGTCCTTGAAATAGCAAGCTAGCTGTACGGTAGATTGATTACGATCTCCGTCTTTCTTCCAACCACCTTTTAGGATGTCCTCGACGCATACCGGCGGGTGGCCCTTCTTAAATGTGTACTCTTCCTTATCGTACCGGGTGTTATTGGTAGCTGCCGCCTGACCGTATTCATCGGCTTTGTCAGCGTAGAAGTGGGCGGCATTCTTCCTAACTTCCAAGTTGTCCTTACGCTCGTCACTGCTAAAGGACGGCTGCCTACGCGGCATCCTAGCCATTTCCTGGATCTCTTCCAGTGTTAGGGTCTGTATTTCTTCAATGCTTAGTTCTACCTTGAAAAGCCTCGTCTTATGGTGTACCGAATTAGGAAGCCTAAGCATGCGCGACGACGTATAAACTACTAAGTCTAACGACGTAAGATCCAACCTGTGTACTAAATACCCGGCAATGTGCTTGTAGATTTTATGCAAGTCGTCTTTTGGTTTTACCCCTAGCGCCTGGCTGTTAATCAGTACGTGGAAGCCTTTGCTACCGCTGAAATATACCCACGTGTCCGACGGCTTAATGTCTAATTCCTCCGTGAAAAAGTGTATAAGCTTTATGGCGTCGGCCTGGCTTATGGCGGGGTTTTCGGCGTTGTCTAGGTCGAAGTAAAGGGGGGCTATGTAGGCCTCCCCCTTTACACGAACCTTGTTAAGGTAGCGCTGTACGGTAGCGAAGCAATTAAAGTTATAGGCTTCCTCCTGTTGGTACCGCTGTAAATCAGTCATTTCGATACGTCGCCAGGGGCTAGACTTGCCTTTTTCGTCGCAGTGATAAGCGTCTATATATTTGTAGTCGGTTACTCCTGCTTCTTTGGCCTTCGTCATTTGTTAGCCCCCTATTTGTCTTTACGCTTCGGTTGTTGCTCCAGCTTCCGTGTTAATCCCGTATTCTTCAGGTTTAAAAAGTCCTACGGCGTCGAAGTCAATACCAATATACGAGACATTACCCCGTCCTGCCTTTTCGCTAGTCGTTAGACGTGTTACTATTTTAGCTACGCCGGTACGGGCTGGAATACCGATTCCTTTGTACTTACCTTTGTAAATGTCCATGGTATATTTACCGAATGCTATGGTCGCTGTAGGGGCGTATCCCATAAGATAAACGTCTGGGAAATCATTTTCAGGGGTTAGGCTATCCACGGGTACTACCATACACATATAGCGTAATTCAAGACTTTCCAGGCTGTAACGTTCGTTAGCCTGGGGGTTAGACTCCAGCCATACCTTAAGTGTTTCCTGAGCTTCGGCTAGTGTCTTTTCGGCTACAATAAGCTGCCCGTCTTCTGGTGATTTCTCTGCGCCCCATAGGCTCCAGCGCGTTTCTCCCTGACCTACTACTACGTCGATGTGATCGCCATAAGATACACCTTTACCCTTTTCGTCCTTCTCCTTCTTGTCTACGAAGTTTCCCTTTTTGTCGATTAACAACCATTCACCCATACGTACAAAGTCTACGTCTATGCCCTCGTTTACAGCTTCGAAGTCGGCTTTCATGGTTTCTAAGATGGTAGTAATGTAGTTCTTTGGCTTCTCTACTACGGCGTTCTCCGTGGTTGTGGCTACGGCGTTTTCGTTACTCATTTATTTTTCCTCCGCTTTCATTTATGCCTAGCGTTAGTCTAGCTAAGGCATCTAATTTAATTTTGCAATTAACGGGGCGCTGTTTACGTAAAGCCCTGACCCACTGACCTTCAGGCTGCTTATAAGCGTCACAAGAGAACATATTTTGACCGGTATTCCTGACGTACTCTACAAAGTACTTGCGTCCTTCGAAGGTTACTAAGCGCATATCTCCCTCCTAGTACGGGATATTTCCCAGCCAATCGTCCATTTTTTGGGCTTCCGTTTTTGGTTTATTCGGCAAGGGTATCCCCAAACGCTTATAAACACTTCGCCTGCTTTGGTACTGGCTACGGAATACGCCTACGTTGTAATCTACATAGTCGAACCATACAGCCTTTTTGTCCGGGTTAGCTGGATCCTTCCGCATGATACGACCTACTTCTTGCTCTGTGCTGGCCCCGTTAGAGCTTCCGGCTGCGTCTCCGCGTTTCGGCATAGTGCTATGGCCTATCGTTAGGTGTGGCATGTCTAGGCCTTCCCTGGCTAGTTGTGTGGCAAATAGTATATCTACCTTTTTGTCGCCGCACAACGTCATTAGGTTCTGCCTGTCCTGACTTCCTATCTGCCACGCTTTAAACTCTTCGGCGGTGTAGTTGTCTACTTTAACCTTCCAGCGGTTAGCGTTGCCGTCGAATTTGCGGTCTAAAGCGTACCCATTAACTACCTTAGCTAGGGCATCCTTTTCGCCTTTCGCGGTTAGCCATTTGTACCGCTGCAATGGCCCGTGTATTACGGCCATTCTTGGAACTACGCCCCAACGTTCCATAGCAATCTTCTCTACCAGGTCACGTAGTACGTAGCAGTACCTTACAGATTCAGTTAGTACAATGCTGTAGTTACCGGGCGTATTCTCCAGTATGGTTTCCGCTATTAGCCTAGCCCTCTTCTCGTCGGCTGTTAGGGCGTCTAGTAAAGCTCGATAGTCTAGGTCCTCCCCCCCAGCATCCACATTGTCTAAGGCATGGTTACGGTCGCTTCCCTGCTCGTAACTAAAGTCTGTGTAGATAAACCTTACTTCGGGCTTAACCAGTGCCCCAGCATCATACAGTCCGTCTCGGGCTATCGTGTACAGCTTTGGGCCTATTCCTCGGAACATGTAACATTCTAGGAAGTCCTTCCGGTCTGGGGTAGCTGTTAGCCCTAGCATCTTACCTGCGGGGAATTGTCCAGCAATGTCGATAAACGCCGGGGCTGGGAAGTGGTGCGCTTCGTCAATGACTACCAGGCCGATAAGGGGCTTAAGGCCTTCGATTATTTTAGGGTTAGCTGCTAGGGCCTGTACTAGGGCTATGGTTAACTTTCCGCTGCCATACTCTATTACCCCGTCGCCTATAATCCCTACCTGGCCTACGTCGCTTAGAACCTCTTTGGCCTTCTTCGCTGTCTGATACATTAGGTCTTGTGTATGTGTAAGCCATAGGGTAGGTGTTCCTAAATCCTGTATAGCCTTTAGCCCTATGATCGTCTTACCGCTTCCTGCTGGGGCTACTGTGACGCCCCCTGATCCGCTGGTTATCATTGCTACTACTGCGGGTAGTTGGTAGTCTCGTAGCTTGTAGTTCTCGTTCCAAATCCCGAAGTTTACCTGTTCGGGCGTAGCCATTTGGTACGTAGCAACTTTATCCGGGTCTATACCTTGCTTCCGTAGAATCTCTTCCAGCTCTTTAATAAAGCCCCTGGGTACTATAAGATCCGGACCATCCTGAACGTATAGCGTTAGCTTCCTATCCATGCCCCATATCGGCTGGCGCTTCTTAAGCTTTGCTACTACAGCCGGGTTGTCTAGTGTAAGGGATGCTGTTACTGCCGCCCGTAGCGGGGTTGTAGCGCCCCGTATCCGAATATTGTTACTTACGATAACTTGAATAATAGTCGTTCACCCCCTGTAAGTCGTAGAGTCTTTCGGTGCTTCCGTTGCATGGCATGTTTAGACATGGTATGTCTTCGTTTCTGAATTCGGCTAACTTGATATGCGTGCGCCCCCTCGGTTTCATAAACCTAAGCCCGTCGATTATCCGAAAGCTGTAAGCTTCGTCTATGCGCTTTTTTTCATTTAAGAAGCTCAAGAAGACTAAGCCAAAGTTACGGGGTAGTATTTCGTCGAAGTCTACCAGTCCTTTAAGCTGGCTAGGGCGTAGCATTCCAAGTTTGAAGGAGTCCCCAGCTGTGCGTTTAAGCTCCGTTAGTAGGTTTACGTCCCTTAGTATGGTTACGGCGTCTGCTGGTCGTGTTCCGCTGCTTTGCCCTGATCCTTTGCCACTTTCGATTGCCATTCTCCAGCAGCCTCGTACCAGGTGCCAGCTTTGCCTTATTTCATCTTGAAAGTCGTTGCCACGCTGCTGCCGCTCTTGCTGCATGTTCCGTGTTTGCGCTATAATTTCTGCTCGTAAACCGTCCATTAATCCGTCACAACTAGGATAATAGCGGGTCCCTCGCCCTCCAGCTCTAGTATCCCGTCATTGTCTACGCCGTAGGTACTTTCCACGTCTACAATGGCGGTATCTACACCCGAACGCTTACGTAATTCGTCTACAAGTTCCCTTGTGAAAAACTGCGATAGGTCAGCGCGTAGCCCATCGGTAATCTCGGGCTCCCCTTCGAACATTTTAGTAATTAGGGTCTGAACGGACGCTATAACGTCGTCTGGTGTTTTGCTTTGGTGCGACTGGGTAGTTACTACGGCCAGTAGAGCTAAGGCTAGGCGTCCTTCGTTGGTCCTAGTGTTTATGTCGGTCGTGTCTTTAATCAATATGCTTACCCCCTTCCAGCTAGGAAGTTAAGCAGCGCAGCCTGTAGGTCTGCCTTTTTTCCCACGCTATCCGCTACCCCTTTGGCTCCGTACCATGCGTCGGTAGCTTTAAACTGGTCTACTTCCAGCCTGCCAAGCTCCCCATTAATGCGGCCCAGTTCTTCCCTGTCTTTTTTACTTTCCGTACGTCGGTAAGCGTCGCGCGATTGATCGTTCGTAAGGTAAAGCTTTTCGCCTGTTACGTTTACGTACTGACTTTTACCTTCCCCCTGCACCTTGCTCATAGCTTCGGCCTCCGTTAGCTTTATGGAAGTTTCCAGCTGTGCCTTCTGCCTTAGTAGGTCGCCCTTATTTCCGTAGGATGCTTCCTTAGCGTCGCTAGCCTGGGCTTCTGCTGTAATGGCTAGGTCTAAGCTGTCCATAGTAGCTAGCAGCGCGTCAGGACTAATTAGACGCATGAATTCGGCAGGTACTTGGCGGGGTTTCTTAAGTTTGTCTACCGTCTGGTCGTTAAGCATCCAGAATTCCCTTAGATTTGCTTCGAATCCCCGGCCTAGTGATTCGATTATTTTAGGTACATTTTCGTCCAGGGTTACCGTTATTAAGGCGCTGGGTTCTTCGCCGTTTTCAAGCGCGTCTAGTACAATATTTACAGCCTTCTGTAGCCCAAGCACTACCATAGGGCCATCGTGTTCCTGAGCTGTCCCTATCTCTGATTCTAAGTTGGCTAACAATTTTTCAAGCTTACCCATCTTTTTTACCTCCTGTTACTAATGAATGTTGGTAGGCTATGACTATTTGCATAGCCTCCGCTTCGCTAAATCCCTGGTCTGTTAGGTTTTTCTTATAGCCTTTTAAAACTGGGGCTAAGTCCCTTAACAGACACACAATTTGTTCAAGTGATTGAAAAAGACTAAGCTTCTTTTCGCTCATGTTACCCCTTCCCCTTAATAGAATTTTTAGGTACTACCAGTAGAAAGTTACCTGCGCGAAAGGTTTCATCATAAGCCTGCTGTAGCGTGTAGGCTCCACATGCTGGGCAGGTTACCCGGCTAGTTAATGGACCAAGCTGTGTAAACTTAAGTTCTTCCAGGTTCCAGCCCTGCCGTATGGATTCTTCGTGGCCGCATTGCTTACAAGTCCATACCCGTATTTTTACTTTAGCGCTATTCATCCACGGCGGCCTATTCACTGTAGCGGCCATCATGTCACCGCCCGCGCTTCTTCGATCTTCTTAAGCGCTACGGCGATTACCTCAGCGTCTATGCCTTCCTGGGCGGCTATGGTTTCGATGATCGTCGGGATATCCAGCAGTACCTTAGCCCCGGTGTTCGTCTTGATAAGAGCTGCGAAGGATTCCATAGCGTAGCTGCGTGCTTTATCTGCTTCTATTCCGCTACGGTCCA
>Ga0209728_1001148_pt1 | contig 17253 bp, 18 predicted proteins | sample RifGroD1_FD_183997 | JGI IMG/M metagenome (GOLD analysis project Ga0209728, IMG submission 183997) | Groundwater microbial communities from Rifle, Colorado, USA - Groundwater D1 (SPAdes) (version 2) | ecosystem: Environmental > Aquatic > Deep subsurface > Groundwater | place: Rifle, Colorado... | reverse complement strand
TTAAAATTTAAATTAAGACATGGAAGAAAAAAAGACTAAATTCTTTTTCCCTTTATCGGTGTTACAGCCGCTAATCTCGTATTTAAAGGGTGAAGAAAAAAGATTATCTAAAACTAAGAAAGAACTTAGGAAGACAGACCCGTTCATTTCTGGAAACAGGGATGACGATAATTCGGTTGATGCAGACGTGTCCGAAAATGTTGAACATGACAGAGCCTATGCAATGAGGAGACAGGTTTCCCGCTCACTGATCGAAATAAAGAAGACTTTAACACGAATCAAGTTGGGTAAATTCGGTCTGTGTGCCAATTGTGGCAAGATGATCGATACCGATAGATTAGCCGTTAAGCCTACGGCAGAGTACTGCATGGATTGTGAAAGAAAGTTTGAAAAAACAGGCAGATAAACTGATTTTTCTCGTAATTTTGTTACTGGGATTGTTGGATTTTTGGTGGCAAGGTGTATTTCGAGATGGTGGTTTTGGAGTAGAGAATAGGGGAGTGTCATTCGGAGCTCTACAGGGTATTAGCGGGGTCTCATTGGTGGTAATTTGGACACTGCTCTTGTTGGTTTTGATCAGAAGTACCAGAAAGAGTTTGTGGCACGGTTTACCCGCCTGGTTAATGGTTGTTGGAGGAGCGGTTAATTTGATGGGCAGAATAAAATTCGGAGGAGTATGGGACTATTTGAGAGTGCCGGGAATCAACTTATGGTTTAATATTTCGGATATGATGATCGTAGGTGGGTTAGGCGCCTTTATTTTCAGAAAATGAGTCTTAATATACAAACACTTTATGAAGACGAGAATACATTGGTAATTAACAAGCCGGTGGGAGTAGTGGTGAACAGAGCTGAAACAGCCAGAGGAGAGACAATCCAGGATTGGGTAGAAGGAAGAATGGCTGCTGAGCCAGAGAGGTGGAATAGTGAAGGTAAACTTTTTCAGCTGAGATCCGGGATCTGTCACCGTTTGGATAAAGAGACAAGTGGTTGTCTGATGATCGCCAAAAATCAAGAAGCTTTGGTACATTACCTTGCCCAGTTCAAGGAAAGAAAAATAAAAAAAGTTTATACGGCACTGGTACACGGAAGAGTGGAGCCAGCTGAGGGAGAAGTGAGGCTACCTTTGAAGAGGAGTCTTTTTGACAGGGAGAAATGGCAGGTGCATTATGAGGGGAAGGGGGCTGTTACCGAATGGAAGGTCGAAAAAAGATATGTTTTGGCAGATACACCCCATTACAAAAACTCACTCACTTTGCTTAAGTTAAATTTGAAAACGGGAAGAACACATCAGATCAGAGTCCATTTATCGTTTTTGGGTTGGCCAATTTTTGCGGACGATAAATATTTGAATAAGGAGATCGCCAAAAATGATCGCGGCTTTTTGAGTCATCATTTTTTACACGCCGGGTTTTTGGAATTTAGTGGTTTAGATGGAGGAAAGATCACTGTAGATGCTCCGCTACCCGAGGACTGTATCAGGCTGCTGTCTGAGCTCGTGCTAGAATGATTTTATGGAGGAAATCTTGGGCGGCCAACTGGCTGTTTTTGTATTGGCAGTAATTTGCGGAGTTTTGTTCAGATACATTGGATTGCCATCTTTGGTGGGACAGGTGGGAGCAGGTCTTTTGGTAGGAGCTTCTGGATTGTTGGGAAGTAGGGATGTGGAAGTACTAAGAATGATGGGGGATTTGGGAATTACCCTGCTTTTATTCCTGGTGGGTTTGGAGATGAACTGGAAAGAGCTGCACAAGGTTGGAAAAAATGCGGTATTAATCTTTTTAGGACAGACTGTTTTGACAATATTACTTTTTGTGGGATTAAGTCTTGCTGGGTTAAGGCTCGATGTTCTCAGGGCAATATTATTGGCGATAGCTCTGACCTTCAGCAGCACAATCGTAGTAGTTAAGATGCTGTCAGAAAAGAAGAATCTGAATAGCTTCTCCGGGAAACTAAGTTTGGCGATCTTGTTACTTCAGGACATGTTGGCAATCTTCCTTCTAGCCGTTCTACCGAGCTTTAGTGAAGGGATTCACATGAGTGTACTCTGGTGGCTAGGGATCAAATTGATCGCCTTGTTTGTAGTTGTGAATATCATAGGACATGCGGTCATTGCTAAACTACTAAAAGAAGTGATTAAGAACGGGGATGATTTGATCCTGTTCAGTTTAGCTTGGTTTTTCGTGGTAGTGCTTATGGCCGAAAAAGTGTTTGGAGTTTCGGCAGAAGTAGCCAGCTTCCTTGCCGGTTTAAGTCTTTCAACTACTTGGGGACATTTCCAGATAATAAATAAGGTGAAGACACTAAGAGATGTCTTCTTGACCTTATTCTTTGTAGTCTTGGGAATGCAAGTAGGTATCGGAAAAGTTAATTGGCCAATGGTGCTGCTGTTGACCATGGCGGTTATCTTCGGTAAATTCTTAATCACATATTTATGGTCAGGAATTCTGGGGATAGGGAGTAGGGCAGCTTTTTTACTGGCCATAAATCTGACCCAAATATCCGAGTTCAGTTTGGTGATAATGGGTTTGGGTATAACCTCCGGTTTGTGGAGCGATGAGGTAGCAAGGACAGTAATGGTGACCGGACTTTTGACGATGACCATCTCAACTATATTAATCGGGGAATCTGAAAAAATATATTCTGCGGCAAAACGAAAATTTAAGTTAGGATTTAATTTTGGCAGGGGAGGGGATTACAAAGTTTCCGATATTAAGAATCATATAGTATTGTTGGGTTGCGACAGAACCGGTAAAAGTGTGGTGAATTTTCTAGAAAAGAACGGTGTGCCATTTTTGGTAGTAGATTTTAATCCGGATGTGGTACAAAAAATTAAAGAAAGGGGTGGTGAAGTTATTTATGCCGATGCAACTGATCCTGACCTGATTGATATTGCGAATATGAAGGAGGCAAAATTGATCATTTCAACGATTAAGGATAAAAATGATAGTTTAGCTTTATTGTCAGAACTTTCAAGAAAAAATATTGGTGTCCCGGTGATCGTGGATGCCGAGACGGCATTGGAGGCGAAAGAACTTTACGCAGCCGGTGCTGCTTATGTCCTTTTGCCGCATTTTGTTTCTGGATGGCACATGAGTCAGTTGGTCAAGAAGAGTATTAAGGACAGTGAAGTGTTTGACAAATTTAGAAAAAAACAAAACACTGCGCTGAAGACGATATATGAAGGATAGTAAGGTCAGGACATTTGTTAACATTTTCGGAGTATTGTTTTTGGTGGTGATAATAGCATCACTGGCTTTAACTCTGTTAAGAAAAGGTATTTGGAATGAGGAGATGGGTCTTAATCTTTTAGTAATTGGTGACGATTCGGCTGGTGTATTAGTTTTAAGGCCGAAAGAAGGGTTGGGGAGTTGGGTCAGTTTACCGAATGAGTTGAAAATAAAAATATCAGGCAGTCAGGCTAACTATCCCATTAATTCGGTTTGGAAGTTTGGTCTGGGGGAAAAAAGAGCCTACGAGATCAGTGAAAGAAGTATTGGTGAGGCAATGGGTGTTATCCTTCCTCGGATGATCAAGGTAGGCGGAGAAGCCAGTGTGGAGACTGTCTTGGGTAATATGTTGTCAATTCCGGTAAAGACTGACCTGAGTCTTTTGGATAGGTTGGCTATGAGAAAATACTTGTCTGCGATAGTGACATCCAAAAGGCTGCTGGAGTTGACCATACCCGGGCAGGTCTATGAGGAAGTCGAAGAGCCTGACGGAAAAATATTCCTGGAATTTTCTCAGGTGATGACTGCCTGGTCCAAGGACAAATTTCTTTTTGATGCTGTTCTGGCAGAAAGTGTCGAGCTAATCGTTAACAACCTGTCAGGTCTGGGCGGTGCGGGTTTGATCATGTCCAGACAAGCCGAAACCGCCGGGATGCGAGTGGTGGAGGTGAAGAATGACATAGAAGATGTAGTTTCAGGGACGGGATGCGTGTTTGAGTCTTCGGATTCCAGTCCAAGGTCGAGTGAGTTACTGGAAAATCATTTCGGATGCAAAGAGATTGAAAGAGAAGGGGAGGAAGGGGGAGAGTTGAAGCTTTGGTTGCTTTAGACTTATTCTTCACTTCCCATTTCCGGATCATAAATCTCCAGTGGTGGGGTTTCGGAAGATTCTCCAGCAGAAAGATTCGGAAGCATCTCAGAGTCATCAAGGGGGAAGGACTGAAGGCCTTTAAGTTTTTTAGAGGTGTGCGTTTCCTGGATGAATACAAAAGGAGTTTTTGGATTGATCGACTTCATGAACCCGCGATATTTGTATCCCCCTCTGATAAGTTGAAGTAGGCGGTGGGAAATATTATCAGGGAGATATCCGATAAATGTGGGAAATATTATCAGGGAGATATCCGATAAATTGATTGTGGACACTGGAGATCTTTACCTTATGTTTGTTGGGAGTAATTTCAATTGGCTCACCGATATTAAGTGCTGATAATACGGTGGGTTCTCCAATGCTTACGAGAGGTATGACCTTTGACTTTCCGGGTTCCTCAACAAAGAATATGTTTGTGATTTGAGGGTTGATCAGTCCATGCTCTTTGACGACTTTAAGCCGGGTAATGTTGTTCTTGGCGATCTGGTTCTTTGGATCCAGGACGAGAACTTTTTTGAATGAGGCAGCTGCTTTGGTCTGTTTACCGATCATGGAGTAGGCAATGCCTAATCGGTTAAGAGTTGGGGTGTCATCAGGAATGATTTCGAGAATTTTTTCGTTGATTTCGACTGCTTCTTGCCATTTTTTGGCAACTGCGGCCTTGATAGCGTTCTGGGTAAGATTTTGTGCGTCGTCGCTATTGTTCATGCTGCAATGCAATATATAGAATTATGGTAGCTTAGTCAAGCGGTAGTATGCATTTGAGTAAAATGCCAACAGGTATGTGGTGGTAAAATGTTCATATGTCGGGACACTCTAAATGGTCAACTATCAGGCACCAAAAAGCGATTGATGATGCCAAGAAAGGGGATGAGGCCCGGGCGGTAAACATGCCGGGTGAAAATGTTAAGAGGGCGATCGATAAGGCTGTTGGAGCTGCTGGTGGTGAGGGAAGTGTAGAGATTGTTTATGAGGCTTACGGACATGGTGGTGTTGGAATATTAATTACTGCCGTTACCGATAATAGAAATAGGACCGCTGGAGAGATCAATGCGATTTTGAATCGTTACGAAGCTAAGCTTGGCGGACCGGGATCAGTTTCTTATATGAGAAACTTAAATCCGCTTCCAACAATCAGTTTGTCCGAAGAGGATGAGAATAAGGTGGGTGCTTTGTTGTCTGCTTTAGAGGATAATGATGATGTAGTAGAAGTTTGGAGTAACCTCGTTTAAGAAATATGTCAAAAAGAGCAAAGTTCGTCCTAGTTGCCATTATCAGCGGACTATCGCTATGGTTAACGACTTTTGCTTCGGTGGACTTCAGGTTTGGACTGGTGATGGCGGTATCCGCGGTTGTTTATATCTTGTCAGTATGGGTGCTGTTCGACGACCTTAAGGGTATAGAATGGTTCACCTTAATGGTATTGCCGGTGTCCTTTTCCTTAGGTAGCGGGATTTTTGCTAATTTTCTGCCAGCCGCTATTCCAAGTATGTTCGGGAGGACTATTGGTTACGAATCGTCTCTGTTTTTGGCGAGTGTCCTGAAAGTAGTCTACTTCTTGTTCTATATGGTAGGTATTTACGGAATTTTACTGGTGGAGAATATCTTTTCAGTGGCATCGATACGGACTATCCAGCTTTTTAGAGCTGCCAGATCAGCCAACTTCGTGTTTTCCCTGGTGACATTACTGTTTTTCTACCGGAATTTTACTGGTGGAGAATATCTTTTCAGTGGCATCGATACGGACTATCCAGCTTTTTAGAGCTGCCAGATCAGCCAACTTCGTGTTTTCCCTGGTGACATTACTGTTTTTCTACACCATGGCATTGAGCTTAAAAGTTCCTTTCTGGTCAGTGATGGGACTTTCATTCGTTGCCTCCTTTATCATCTCTTACGTTAATTTTTGGAGTGTCGATCTTAAAGGTACTCAATACGAACAGGTTATCAGATATGCTGTGGGGGTTTCTTGGGTGGTGGCTCTTGTTGGTGCCGTACTCAGTTTTTGGCCGGTAAAGCCTTTTATGGGTGGTTTGATGATGACGAGCGCCATTTACGCACTGATGGGCGTGCTGGAACAGAGATTATCAAATAGGGTATACCTGGAGGGGTTGATGGAGTACCTGGTTTCGGTAGTGATAATTTTTATTATTGGATTCCTGACGACGTCGTGGCTGGGTTAGGCATAAATTCATAAATAATTTCGAGCGTAAAATATTTTTTTCTTGTTGGCCGGTGACAGGGGAGTAGTATCCTATAACAAGTAGCCTATAATAACATATCCTATAACACTGTTTTCACTAAACAGGGGAGTTTTCACGATTCTTTAGCATTTTTTGTGGATAACTGCTAAGAAAAGGCGAATGATATCGATTGATATAGTAAATTGAACTCATTAGTCCGAGCGAGAAGAGTAGGCTTCGATCGCCGATTAATGAATTAATTAATTATTTTATCCAGTTACTTAGTTGAGGATACTGTTGAAGATAAAGCAGTGATACTTCTACACTACCCCGCTTTTACTTCTACCCGACCCGGAGAAGAATGATATTAATAGTGTCGTGTAATGTAACTTTCACGACGTTAGTTAAAATCATAAGCATGGACGTAGTGCATTTAGCTTCCCATTCATTTATGTATATAATCCCGAATACTTGTTGGCACTGCCTCCCACTCACCTGTTAATGCGTTATTTATTCCGTTTTCTAACGGTCAGGCTCATTTTTCGGTTTTCCATAGATTAACCCGAAAATTCGTGCCTATATCCCGTGATTAAGTACCCGCAAAAGTTTCCAGGAGCCGTTCTAGGGGCATTCTACGGTCTCGTTATTTGAGGCTAAACAGGGGTTTTTAAGCACGGATACTATGAGCAGGTACTTTGATCCTTTAGGCACGGATGAAGTAACTAGATGACTTAAGGTGAACAATTATTTGATTTTTGGATAATTCCCTCCGATGTTTATTGAAAAATATTATTTAATATTCTTTTAGAAAAATATCAATCGTTAAAAGTTATTTACAAAACAAATTTTTCTGTTGCCGATTTATATTAACAATTTATCGACAATCTCAGATGACGGTTCTGAAAACGGTCTTTATAATATAGGATAAATGCCGTTTTTGAAACCTTACCTCCCTCCCCTGTCCGATTCCAGGTCATTAAAAAACCCACCGTACTTGACGGTGGGTATAGATTAAAACTAAAGAAGATCGAGGGGGTCGTTATCGTCTTGCCAGGGATCCCAATCTTCAGGCAAGGCATCGATTTGGGCCTGGATAGCCTTTGCTTCTTCGCTGACCTCGAATTCATCGAGGTGGTTTCCAGTGACTTCAAAATAAACGTTGCCTTTACAGGTGAGAATATGACCTGAGGCAGTTAGGGCGGCAAAGCCGTCTTTATTCCAGATGTAGGTAGTGATGTCTTCCTTGTTCTCGTGAATAATGACTTCATCGCCAACTTTCAGTGATGCGATCAAGTAGCCTAAACTATTGGGTAACGATCCTCCAAAGCACATATGCGCCTCCTTTTTGAACGTGCGGATGTGGATATTATATAGGGTGTTTGGTGGCTATGTCAAGATTTCGGTAATAGTGTCGTGTAATCTAATTTGCTAAGATGGATGTGGGGATGCTCCCCCACCCTATGGCCAAAAAAACTGCAGACTTGACACTGAGAATTTTAATAAAAAGATACTTGAACTTTATTGAGATAGAGAAGAACTATAGTTCCTGGACAATCGTTAAATACAGTCACTATCTGAAGGTCTTCCGTCAATGGTTTGAGAAACATTATGCCCAGGAATATATTGAGAAGTTGACGCCTGAGATGGTGCGCAGATACAGACTATTTTTGTCTAGATTTGCGGATGACAAGGGACATAAGTTATCTACATCCACTCAAAGTTACTACGTGATATCGCTAAGAGCTTTTTTAAAGTACTGTCGAAAAAAAAGAATTAAGACGCTGGCTCCAGATATGATCGACCTACCCAAGTCCGAGGACAAGCGAATCAAATTTATGGACAGAGAGCAAGTTGAGCGTTTGCTCATGGCTCCAGATGTAACTAAACTTTCCGGGATACGAGACAGAACCTTACTTGAGGTGCTATTCAGTACCGGTTTGCGTGTTTCTGAATTGGCCAAGCTGGACGTTGATAGGATAGATTTGAAGACCCAAGAGTTTGGAGTTGTAGGAAAAGGCCGTAAAGCGAGAGTGGTCTTTCTTTCTAAAAGAGCCTGCTTTTGGTTAGATAGATACCTATCGGCAAGAACCGACATGTATCGACCGCTATGGGTGAGGATAATGAAAAACGATGAGTATGACCCGGCACTTTCGCAGGAAAAGCTGCGTCTTAGCGTAAGAACGATACAGCGTATTGTGGAGAAATACAGACGGTTGGCCGGATTGCCGATAAGGATCAGCCCTCATGTATTGAGACATTCTTTTGCTACCACCCTACTTCAAAATGGTGCCGATTTAAGGAGTGTACAGGAGATGTTGGGACACAAAAATGTCTCGACCACACAAATATATACCCATGTGACCAATCCCCACTTGAAAGAAATCCACGGAAAGTTTTTGAAGTAAACTTACATCCAGTCTTTTTTGATAAAGAGGAAGGCTAAAGCGCCGCTGGTTATTAGGGCAAAGAGAATGATAAATCCAAAAGCCAGAGGATGTTGAGCAAACGGAAGCAGGACGTTCATGCCAAAGAATGAACCAATTATGTTAGGAATGGTGATAATAACTGTGAGGGCGGTAAAGAACTTAATCACCCGGTTAAGGTTGTTGGTAAGAATTGTATTGTAAGCTTCTCTAAAGTTAACCACCGTGCGAATATTGTCTTTGCAAATTTGCATCAGTTGACCTGCTTCTAGCCTAAGGTCGTCAATGGCATCTGCTTCAGGCTCTTTAAATCTAATCCCGGTTTGTTTGGTAAAGTTTGTGTAACCGGCTTCGATCCTGGTTAGGGATGAGATGAAGTCATAAAGCATGTTTTCGAGGTTTATAAATTGGATAATGTCCTTGTTGGTAATCTTGATGGTGTCAGTTAAAACCGTGCGAAGGCTTTTGCTAATACTGATTAGTCTTTGGCTATATGTGAGATTAACTTGAGAAAAAATGTAAATCATCAATCTGATCTGCTGTACAGTTGTTTGACGTTTACTGGAGAGTATGTTGCCCATAAAAGGAAGGGGCTGTGGGGAAAGAGTGACTAGATACCCCTTCTTGTTGATCAGTAAAAAAGGTACGCTTTGGAACAACCCAGGTTCTTTCTCAACGGCAAAGCGGGTGTAAATATAGACGTCGTGATCTTCTATCTCAATACGAGGGACTTCGTATTGGTCAAGTGCGTCCGTAAGGAGGGTTAGATCTAGTTTGAGGCTTTCAGCAAGATATGCCAGTTCGTTGGCTGACGGATTTGTAAGGTGTACCCAGCTGTTCTTTTTGAATTCCTGGATCTCTTCAAAAGACTTTGAGGAAGAGTTTTTGTAGTATATACTGGTCATTTTTGAGGATAAATTGTACTGACTCATTATATCCCAGATCGTGGCTAAGATGTCCAAAAAAAGTCATCGTGATAAAATATCGGATAACTGCACATTAAGGAGGTTATCTTGAATAAAACCCCGAAGAATCTGACCTTGCTTGAGTCTTTGTATGGCACACTAGAGCCGGGTGACGTTTTTATGCTATTGAACGATAAAACAGAGCATGTGGTGGTGATCATCTTTGAAGATGGTGTTATTGATCAGGAAGGTGATTTCATCCGAAGATATCGTCCGGTTCGATATCCGGTGAAGAAGGTTAGAAAACTTAAACTTGATTATCGGTTTTTCGAGTCAGAAAATATGGAAATTGACCTCGACGGTGATCCGGTGAAATTAGAGCTTGGATCAGTGATCGTTAGATTTGATAGGAAGGCTATCGATGACGATAGTGAGACAATCTCTGCCGAATTTTTTGTGATTGGTGCCGTTGATGAAGAAGAAAAATTCTATTTAACCACAAATGGCGAAATAGTTTTATTCAACGACAACAACTTTCTCTTCACCGGCTTGGTCTACACCGATGACGATGTCACTTGGACTCGAAGAGGTCTTAGGAAGCTGGCAAAATTGGAAGCAGCCGATGCCGAAAAGGCCAAGGAAACAACTCGGGAAAACTGGGATGATTTCGGTCTTTGCGGTGAACAGGATTAACAGATCGCCCCGCATAAAAGCGGGGCCTTTTTGAGTCAAAAGGTTATTCTTCGTCTTCTGATTCGGACACTGCAGTGACTGCTGCGACTGAATCGGCTCCTTTGGCAAAACGCATGAGGATGACTCCTTGTGTGGCTCTGCCGAGTCTGGGAATGTTACGGATTGGAAGCTTAATAGCCTGTCCTTGTGAGGTGGTTATGAGGAGGACCTCACTGTCCTGATCGACGAGAAGGGCACCTGAGACATTGCCGGTCTTATCTGTTGTTTCTGAAACTTTAAGACCCTGACCGGAGCGGTTTTGTAGTGGGTACTCCGGAAGAGGTGTGCGTTTACCCATACCTTTTTCGGTAACAATGAGAAGATCTCTGAACAACTTAACGCGTTTATCTTTAGACACAGGTTCTTCCGGGAAGAAGGATTCCATGGAGATGACAAAGTCCTCGTTCCTTAGGAGTATTCCGCGAACTCCCATGGTGTCGCGATCAGTTGGTCTAACATCACCTTCCTTGAACCGGATCGACTTTCCCTCTCTGGAAACTAGGAGAATATGATCGGAGCCGGAGGTCTTGTTTGCCCAAACCAGGCTATCCCCATCGATCAATTTAAGTGCAATAAGTCCGTTTGATTTAATATTCTCGTATTTGCCAAGAGCTGTACGTTTGACAACTCCTTTTTTGGTGGTGAAGAAAAGGAATGATCCTTTCTCTGCCTGAGCGCCCATGGGAAGAATTGACTGGATGGTTTCATCCGTATCAATATTGATGAGGTTGATGATTGCCTGACCTTTAGAGACTCTACTTCCCTCGGGAAGTTCCCACACTTTTAGTGCAAAGACCTTTCCCTTTGATGTAAACACAAGAAGTCTGTCGTGGGTGTTAGCGTTAGTCAAAAGATGAATTTCATCGGTTTCTTTTATGGTCATGCCGGCTACTCCTTTCCCTCCCCTCTTCTGTGTCCTGAAAGTCGATAATGGCATACGTTTGATATATCCTGATTTAGTTAGAGTGACGATTGTTTCCTCTGCAGGGATGAGATCTTCTTCCGAAAATGTGCCCGGAGCATTGGCGATTATCTGGGTTCGTCGTTTTTCAGGATAAGTGGATGCCAAATATGTGAGCTCTGTCTTGATGATTTCCAAGACTTTTTTGGGGTCTTTTAGAGTGGCGACCAACTGATCAATTGTTTTCATCAATTCATCATATTCTGTTTGAAGCTTCTGCCTTTCCAGCGCCGCCAGTTTTCTGAGTTGCATGTCGAGGATGGCCACACTTTGGATTTCCGATAATCCGAATTTTTCCATCAGGTTTTTCTTAGCAGTATCAGTGTCCGGACTCTTTTTGATAGTTTCAATAACTTCATCAATACTGGCTAGAGCGATCAGTAAACCTTGTAGAATATGGGCGCGGTCCTTCGCGGTCTTTAGTTCGAACTGTGAACGGCGGACTACTACCATTTGACGATGTGAAGTCCACTCTACAAGAATCTGCTTGAGGTTTAAAAGATGGGGAGTGCCTTCAGAGGTAAGGGCGACGACATTTGCCGGGAAACTGGATTGTAGCTCTGTGAATTTGTATAGCTGATTAAGTATGTTCTTGGGCTTGGCGTCTTTTTTTAGATCGATGGCAACAGTGAGTCCCTTTCTGTCTGATTCGTCACGAAGATCGGCGATTCCTTCAATTCTCTTCTTCTTAACCAGCTCGGCAATGTTGGTGATAAGTTTTGCTTTGTTGACTTGGTATGGAAGTTCGCTGATGAGGATCTGGAAACGGCCAGATTTTTTCTCAACAATCTCGGCCACTCCCCTATTGATGATGTTTGCTTTTCCGGTAGCGTAAAGTTTTTTAATTTCCTGGGTGTCGTAAATAATGCCTTTGGTGGGAAAATCAGGACCTTTGATGTGTTCACACAGTTCGTCAATTTCTATGTCGGCGTTTAGTGTCCCCGTCAATAGTTTGTGACTGATCTTTTCAATATCTACGTCGGCTATTTCGGTTTCAAGACTAACGGTGGATTTATCAATCAGAGCTTTAAGAGCGGATACGACCTCAATTAAATTATGGGGAGGGATCTTGGTGGCCATACCGACAGCAATACCATCTGATCCCATGAGAAGAAGATTGGGAAGCTTGGCCGGAAGGACTACAGGCTCCTGTTGTGAGCCGTCAAAGTTGTCGATGAAATCAACGGTATTCTTATCAATGTCTTCAAGGAGCTCACTGGCAATTTTGCTTAATCTAGCTTCTGTATAACGCATAGCAGCGGCGGAGTCACCATCAATACTTCCAAAGTTACCCTGACCATCTACCAGTGGATAGCGCATAGAAAAGTCCTGAGCCAGACGGACCATGGTTTGGTAAACGGCAGTATCACCATGGGGATGGTATTTACCCAAAACTTCTCCGACAATTCTGGCAGATTTTTTGTAGGCACTTTTGTGAGTAATGCCCATGTCTCTCATGGCGTAAAGAACGCGACGGTGAACAGGTTTGAGACCGTCCCGAATATCGGGAAGAGCACGGGAGACGATAACCGACATAGCGTAGTCGAGATAAGATCTCTCCATCTCTTCAACAATGGGTGTGGATCTTATCATCCCCCACTCTGTTTGTTCGTCTTTTTGGTTGGTTTTTGTTGTAGAGTCCTGTGTGTTTTCCATGTTAACGATTGCACGACTAACAAAATTATTGATCTTGTTAAACGCCTAGATTATTATTTGCCGACTAAAGTAATCACGAGAGGAGCGATGAGGAGGGCAACTATTTGCACAATCTTCATCATCGGATTAAGTGCCGGACCCGCAGTGTCTTTTAAGGGATCACCAACTGTATCTCCAACGATGGCTGCCTTGTGGGTATCGGAACCTTTACCCCCCATGTTACCGTCTTCAACGTATTTTTTAGCATTATCCCAGGCTCCACCGGTGTTACACATAAAGAAGGCCAGCATTAAGCCGACAACGACCACTCCGGCCAAAAATCCTCCGAGTGACTCAGCACCAAGAATACTGGCTAAGATGGGGAAAATAATTACAATAGCGGCGGGAATGACAAGTTCTCTTTGGGCGGCGGCAGTCACAATCTCGATTGCTTTTGAATAATCGGGTAGTGCCGTGCCTTCCATGATTCCCTTGATTTCTCTAAATTGTCGACGTACTTCCTCAACTACTTCAAAAGCCGCTCGACCAACCGAGCCGATTAAACGTGAGCTAAACAGGAAAGGTAGGGAGCCTCCTAGAAGGACGCCAATGAAGACCTTGGGGTTGGCAATATTAATAACACTTAACCCGGTTACTTCAAAATAAGTGGCGAAAAGAGAGCTGGCAGCGACGGCTGCAGAACCAACGGCAAAACCTTTTGTAAGAGCTTTGGTTGTGTTACCCACAGCGTCCAGACTACCTGTAACGATGGCCGCCTTACCTTTTAGTCCTGCCATCTCAACCATGCCTTGGGCATTGTCTGCGATGGGCCCAAAAGTATCTAGAGCCATAATAATACCGGTGGTGGCTAACATACCCATACCTGCGAGGGAGATGCCATAGAAGCCCAAGAGCAAGTAGCCTGCGAGAATGGTAGCAGCGACAACGATGACGGAGATAAATGTTGATTCCATTCCGTAACTAAGACCGGCGATTAGATTGGTACCGGCTCCCGTTTGTGAAGCTTTGGCGATGCCGATGATGGGTTTTTCACCAGGCCCTGTGTAGTATTTAGTGATGTAGAGCAGGGCAAGCATAGCGAGAATACCGACGACAGAGGCTAATCCGGCTTTAGGTTCACCCAAGAGGAAGATTGAAAGACCCATGAAAATAATTACGGCTGCGACGGCTGATACCATGAAACCACGGATAAGAGGCTTGAGCGGATCTTCTTTATCGTTTTTCGCTTTGACAAAAAATGTTCCGAGAATGGAAGTGAGGATGGAACCTGATCGTGCAAGAAGAGGGAAAACAACACCCTTGAGACCAAAGAGAGAGCCTCCCAAGATCATCGCGGCAACTATCGTAAGAGCGTAAGACTCGAATACATCGGCAGCCATACCTGCACAGTCGCCCACATTATCACCAACATTGTCGGCGATGGTGGCAGGGTTTCTAGGGTCATCTTCAGGGATCCCCTTTTCTACTTTACCGACCAGGTCGGCTCCAACATCGGCGGCTTTGGTAAAAATACCTCCACCAACGCGCATAAATAAAGCCAGAAGAGCGGCTCCAAAACCGTAACCGACAAGAACTTCGGTGGCGTTCTTGGCTACTGCATCGGCTCCTTGTGAGATAAAGGCAAAGTAGGAGTACATATATATAAGGGAAACTCCCAAAAGACCAAGTCCAACGACGAGCATGCCATTGACGGTGCCGGCACCGAAAGAAGTTTGCAGAGCAGCGTTAAGACTCTTGGTGGAGTTGTGGGCAGTGCGGACATTGGCTTCAACAGCGATTCGCATGCCAAAATATCCGATTAAGGCACTAAAAATTCCTCCCAGAAGAAAAGTGAGTGACATACCTATGCCGAGAGTGAGGGCGATAACGACAGCCAGCACCCCCATGATGGGGAAAACAACTTTGAACTGGCGGGCAAGATATGAAAGAGCACCATCTTTAACGGCTTTGGCGATCTGTTGAAGTTTGGCGTTGCCCATATCTTCCTTCATGATTCTTTGGCTAAGAATGTAGCCGTAAATTAGGGCGATGATCGAAACAACGGGGGCGGAAAATAGAGCAATTATTTGAATATCCATATTTTTTATTTATTGGCTAATTAGAATACCGAAATTATATATCAAGTGTGGCTGTTTTTGCATGTGTTTGAATGAATTTTTTGCGTGGAGCAACTTCTTGTCCCATGAGTGTGGTAAAGACCTCGTCAGCGTGAGCTGCATCAACGATGTTCACTTGTTTGAGTATCCTAGTAGCAGGATTCATGGTAGTCTCCCATAATTGTTCCGGATTCATTTCTCCCAAACCTTTGTAACGTTGAAGGCCAATTCTTTGTTGGTCAGAAGGAGAAAGGGTTTTAATATATTCTTCTTTTTCCTCGTCAGAGTAAACGTATTTGTTGGTACTACCGTGACTTACTTTGTACAGAGGTGGAATAGCCAGGTAGACATAGCCTGCGTCAAAAACCGGAAGGGTGTGGCGGAAGAATAAGGTAAGTAGAAGTGTGGCGATATGGGCACCGTCGACATCAGCATCCGTCATGATGATAATTCTGTGATAGCGAAGTTTTTTGATGTCCAAAGTGTCTCCGATACCCATTCCTAAAGCGATAATTAAGTCTTTGACGCTTTCCGACTCAATCACTTTGTCAAGACGAGCTCTTTCGGTGTTGAGGATCTTGCCTCTTAATGGAAGAATGGCCTGATGGGCACGGTCCCTACCCTGTTTGGCAGAACCACCGGCGGAATCTCCTTCGACAATAAATATCTCTGATTTAGCAGGATCGATTTAGCAGGATCCTTTTCCTGACAGTCGGCCAATTTTCCCGGAAGGGTCATGCCTTCCAGAGCGCCTTTTCGGACAACCGCCTCACGAGCAGCTCTGGCGGCCATACGGGCCTTAGCAGCCAAAAATACTTTGCCGATGATCGCTTGCGCGGTCGCGGGGTGTTCCTCCAAATACATTTCGAGACCCTTTTTGACTACTTGGTATACAGCAGACTGAACTTCAGGATTGTTGACTTTGGTTTTTGTCTGAGACTCGAACTGGATTTCCGAAGAACTCATCTTGATCCAGACAACTCCAGTGAGACCTTCTTTAAGATCGTCCGGGGTGATATCAACATCCTTATTAGCCTTACCCTTCTTGTCTTTTTCCTGATCTCCGGTGGTAAGGTAATTCTTTAGGACCTTTGAGAGAGCAGTTTTGAATCCGGTGAGGTGAGTGCCACCATCGTAAGTATTAATGGTATTGGCAAATGACTCGATATTGTCGGTGTAGGTATCGGTGTATTGCATGACCATCTCAACACCGATGGGATATGCATTGTCTGTAAAAGTTCCAGAGGTGTAGATGGGCTCGTGCAGCCCCTTCTTGTGTCTGTTGTTGTGGGAAAGGAGGGAACGGATACCGGACTCGAAATAGAAGTTGGCGTGTTTGTCGTTCCTCTCATCGTATCGTAAAAGTGAATGTAAACACCGGCGACGAGGTAGGCACGTTCCTGAAGTTTGTTACGGATATTGGAGTAGTTGAATTCGGTGGTGAGTTTAAAAATGGTTGGATCAGGCCAAAAACGTGTGAGTGTCCCAGATTTAGCAGAGAAGAGATGTTCATGGAATTCGGGTATGACTTTTTTGGCATCCTCCGCTGAGATGGTCTTTACAGGGTAGTCGGGAGTACCTGTTTTGTAAGATTGGATGAAAAAATCTTCGTCGTGGCGAACAACAACCTCCATCTTGGTAGAAAGAGCGTTGACGGCAGAGGCGCCTACTCCATGAAGACCTCCGGAGGCTTTGTAGGCAGTATCGGAAAATTTTCCTCCGGCATGAAGTTTGGTCATGGCGACTTCCATAGCAGAAACGCCGGAGACGTGTTTGTCGGTGGGAATCCCACGACCATCGTCTGAGACAGAGGCGGATCCGTCTTGATGAAGACAAATAGATGTGTTTGTCAGTGGGAATACCGCGACCGTCGTCAGAGACAGAAGCAGATCCATCTTTGTGAAGACAGATATATATATTCTTGGCGAAGTTGCCAATGGCTTCATCAAGAGAGTTGTCGACGATCTCGATTATGAGATGGTGGAGACCTTTTTCATCGGTAGATCCGATGTACATTCCCGGACGTTTTCTGACCGGTTCTAGACCTTCCAGAACAGTAATATCTTTAGCTGTGTATGTTGTATTAGGCATATTAAATTAAAAAGCGACTCGGGTGCGCGGGTTCATTCTAGCGTAGTAGTCGGCGCTTGACAAGCATTAATGGGTGCCTGTTTATTATACTTGTTTTGGGTGTGAATTTCA
>Ga0209728_1001147_pt1 | contig 17256 bp, 19 predicted proteins | sample RifGroD1_FD_183997 | JGI IMG/M metagenome (GOLD analysis project Ga0209728, IMG submission 183997) | Groundwater microbial communities from Rifle, Colorado, USA - Groundwater D1 (SPAdes) (version 2) | ecosystem: Environmental > Aquatic > Deep subsurface > Groundwater | place: Rifle, Colorado... | reverse complement strand
TGCACCAGCCAATATTTCCGACGCTGATGCCGAACCGCCGTTAATCAACATAACTATGGGCATCTTAAGTAAGGCATTACCATCGGCACGATAAACATCACTTTGACCATTGCCATAATCTTCTATAACTACAACCTGACCTTTGGTCAAAAACCAACCAGCAATATTTATAGCTGAATTCAATAGTCCTCCTGGGTTATTTCTTAAATCAAGAATCATCTTGTCTGCTTTGTTATTTAGGATATCTTGAGCTGCTTTCTTAAATTCGCCGTCAACTATTTGATTAAATGAATAAATTCGAAGATATGCAATTTTTTTACCACTTTGTTCAATGTAGCTTAAGTCTACGGTCGGGATTTTAATTGCAGCTCTGATTAAGGACACATCTCTTGCTTCTCCATTTAAGCCTAGGATATTCAAGGTAACGGTTGTCCCGATCTTGCCCCTAATTAATGTTACGGCCTCGTCGGTTGATAAATCTTGAGTATCTTTATTATCAATTTTTAAGATTTTTTCATTGGTTACGATCCCTGCTTTTGCGGCAGGAGTATCCTTTAAGGGAGCGACCACGGTTAAAATATTATCTTTCTTGCCAATCTCTATGCCTACACCGCCAAACGAACCAGATATTTCTTCCTGGAATTTGTTATTTTCTTGGGGCTCAAAATAGGTTGTATAGGGATCCCCTGCACTGCTAACCATACCACCAATCGCACCATAGAGTAATTTTTCGGCGTCTAACGATGATTTATCTACATATTTTTGATTGAGTTTATCCCATACTTGCCAAAAGAGATCAAAATTAACGTCTTTGTAGGTAACACCTTGATTGTTGTTAATTAATCGCTTTATCGGTTCACTTGGTTTGTACTGGCCAATAAAATATCCGGCTACCAGACCAAGGACTAGTAGTAAAATGGGTAAATAAAATTTCTTTATCTTTTTTTCTGCTATATTATTTTGTGTTTCTAATTCCATATTTTCTTAAATATTTAATTGCATCTTTAAGATGCCAACGCGAATATTTTTTTAATAATATATCAAAGATACCAAAAGATCCTTTTGAATATCTCTGATGATAATGGTACATCTTAGAATTTGGATTGTATATAATCTTATATCCATTTTCCCAGAACCTACGCGCCCAGTCAACGTCACTCATGTACATAAAAAATCTCTCATCTAATAAACCAACTTTTTCCAAAATGGATTTCTTTATCATATAGGCTGAACCCATAAGCCAATCTGTTTCGTAAATTAAATTGTGGTCCTTGTCTTTCATTAAGTATAGGTTCAGCTTTCTTTGAGCAAATTTAAACTTACCCAAAAAACTTCTGCGATATATGATCGTTGGAATATCATAAAATCTAAAGCTAGAATCCTGGATGGAACCGTCAAAATTAAGAAGGCATGGACCAACCATGCCGATATTTTCTTCTTGACTTAAGTAGTCTGATAAAATTTCGATCGACCCGGCCAAGGGTACTATGTCTGGATTTAGGATTAAGACCTGGTCACCGGATGATATTTTAAGGCCTTCGTTAACTCCACGTGTGTAACCTATGTTATCTTGAAACGGCAAATATTTAACACCATCAAACTCCTCTACGACAACGTTTCGTGTTTCAATTGAAGAAGACACATCAACGACAATCATCTCGACTTCAGTCTTGGCTAATAAAGACTTAGATACCGAGTTTAGGCAGAGTCTTAGGAGCGCAGGATTCTTGTAATTGACGATTACTATTGAGAGCTTCATTTGAGTATATTTTGAAACATATCTTGAATTTCTTTGAAGGATTCATTTTTTGGCAATAGAACGTAAATGCTATCAATATATGTCTGGTAGACTAAATTATCAGTTGAAATAATATAATGCTTTGGCTGAGAATTTTTCAGTTCCTGAAAAAGCTGAATCATCTCCTGAAGATTAAACAAATTTATATCAGTAGTTACGTCTTTTCTAATAAGATTAATTAAAGATAAAGCCTTGATCGGATCAGTGGCAATATTAATATCCAAAGCCTTGATTTTAATAGCTTCAATGATTTGCTGTTGTCGACGTGAGCGGTCAAAATCACTCGTTGAATAGCGCGATCGAGCATAATATAATGCTGTTTCTCCGTCTAAATGATTCGGCCCGGCCGGAAGATTAAACTCGCTACCCCACTGAGATTTCTCCGTAAATGGCCTATCTAAAACAATATCAATCCCGTCTAACTCGTCTATTATTTTTTTAAATGATGAGAAATCAAAAACAATTGCTTTATCAATATGAATTCCAGTGACTATCGAATATACCCTTTTAGAAAATTCTATACCTTCTTTTCTGGCATAACCGTACTCGTAAACAGCATTTATTTTATCTGTTTTACTTTTATTGAATTTAACATACAGATCGCGCGGAATAGAGACAATCGATGATTTTTTAGTCGTTTTATCAAAACTAAAAACTAAAATAGTATCAGTTAACATGCCTCCTTGAGCTGAATCCGGATCGTCCATACCACGCATGCCCATAACTAGTATATTTAATCGATTTGGATCAGGTGTCGGCGTTGGATCCGTTTTTTCAGATGCTAGTGACAATATACCAGTGATTTTATTCCAAAAAGGCTGATTATTATCACTAGTAATCGTAAATTCATTATAGGCTAGGCCAAGTTTAAGACCGCCCACGCCTAACGCAATAACAAAAACAACCAAAAAAAATAGCTTGAGCAAACTCTTTTTATCCTTTTTTGTATCCCCGCTTGGATCTAGAAAATTGATTTCTCTGTACATATTTTAATTAAACCAAGTCCTTATTCTTTCAGGAGAAGTTTTGGCTAGTCTCATGACCTGTTTTCTTTTTTTTAATATTTTCGGCAATTTACCCAACATCATCGGTATCTCTATCAACACTTTTGGCTCAAACAAAAAAAGATAAGCTAGCATTAACAGCTCTCTTCTTACAATATATACCATATCCTTCAATATGTTAATTGCATAATCATTCTTGATTATGGCCCAGCGGATATTGCGAAACTCTAGACGCCTTTTAGCTATTGGAATTTGACGACGGATATTGCAGAATTCTGAAAATCCACCAGATAAAGATTTAGTGGTTTTCCTGTCATGCCAAGCAATGGCATCAGGTACGAAGATTTGTTTCCAACCAAACATATTCATTCGCCACGCAATATCAAAATCTTCAGCGTACCAGAAAAAATCATGATCGAATATCTCATTATTTATACGAAGACTTTCAAATGCTTCTTTTTTAAAAACAGGCACTGCGCCTTCCACTCCAAATATTTCCTTTTGCTGGTCATATTGATGGTTATCTTCTTCGCCATGACCAATGTTTATGACACGCCTTGATTTGAATATTTTAAATCCACACGTATCGATTATTTTAGTTGTCTGAACTCTGGTATTGTCTAAATCAAATCTATAAATTTTAGCCTGAACAGCACCGACTGACTCATCTTCATTCAAGGCTTGCACGGAATAAAGTAAGAAGTTTTTATCTAATATTACATCGACAGACAAGACGACAATATATCGTCCGCTAGAATGTCTCAAAAGTTCTTCTTGCCCAGCCCACATACCGATATTTTTGATATTAGCTGTAAAATTATAACCCAAGAAATCCTTAAAATTTTCTTTCTGGCTTCTGATTATTGATAACGAATTGTCGTTAGAATTGTTATCCCAAACATTTATCTCAATCTGATCGTGCGGATAATTGAGATTTTTAATGGAATCTAAACAATGGCCTAGATATTCTTGACCATTAAAAACCACCAGATTTATTGAGACTTTACTTGACATAGTATTCTAAAGATTATATCTTATTTTCAGTTGTTTTTCAATGAGGTTCGGTTGTGGCATCTCGTCAGCACGAAATCAAGGCAAAAATTGTGAAGTTCTTAAGAACTGTTCGATTTGCTAACTTGGTAGCAATCGAAGATTTATTTGTATTAGACAGTTTTGGCGTATCTACCCATGAAAAAGTGGAGGCACTAAATAATCTTGTCGCCGAAGACAATATTATGCTCCGGTCAGAGGCACCATTCACGTCAATGATGGAGGGTTTGGACGTTTATCTTGAACTTACGCCCAAGGGTAAGACAACTGAGATATATGCTGAGTAGTCTTGTCTTCTTTCCCGGACTTAATCCGGGTTTTTTAATAATAGAGAAATCGAGATAACAAACATAAGAAAAGCACGCTCATCGAATATAGAAACATCTGTCATTAGATAACCAAAAACCCAGGGAATAAATATTAAAGCAGTACCATAATATGTAGCAAATATTGCATCGCCCTCTTTTATAAATTTTTTATAAATTCGTCTAAAAGATTCAATTAGAAATATTAGGGAAACGATCAGGGCAAGAAGGCCCATCTCAGAGGCTATATGTAGGTATAGGTTATGGGCCGAAGATCCGGCTTTAGATAATCCGAGATCCTGAGATAACACAACTGGATAATTACCGATACCCACGCCCAGTAATGGGTGTTTTTTTATAGATACTAAGGTTTTTTTCCATATCTCTATTCTTTGGGCATTAGACGTTTCTCCGAAATCTATTACCGACCTAATTCTATTGCCAAACATGCCCCAATCCCCTTTTGATAGTAGAAATTGTGGCGAAATAAATACAGGATAAGCTACTGCAAACATCATAAAGAATAAAATTATATAACTAGAAATAAATCCGAAATATTTTATTTTGAGTTCCTTGGTCTTTTTCATGTAACCCAAGATCAGAAGAGACAAAATTACCACTCCAACGCTAGCTGCCCAAAAACCACGAGTACCAGTTAAAATTACGGCCAAGAAAATAATAGGTACCCAGACGATAAAAAGCTTGGTTCTGGTTTTAATCAATTTTCTGAACGAATCTGCCAAATTCATACTTCGCATAGCTAAGGCAAAAATAGTTGGCAGTCCCAATAACAGAAAGATGGGGAAGGAGTGTGAGTCGGGAAATAGAGAAAACATTCTTAAGGATAGCTGGTCACCATAATACGCAAACCAAGTATTACCCAATTGAACGGCGATTTGGCACCACTGCTGGCCGAATTGATTGCATTGAATATTCTCGCCCCACAAACGCATAAATTGGTATATGTCTATCAAATAGGTCGATAGAAGTTGAGCAAAGCCAACAACGGTTACTATAATAACTGGCATAGTTAGATATCTAATTAACTTCTTGATGTATTCTTTATTTTTAATTAGTTGCGATACCGGGAATCCAATCAAAGAAAGGTTTATGAAATAAATAATTCTTTTTAAGGCTAATATCTTGTCTCCTGCCACACCAACAGAAGCAATTGCCAATAAAAGTATCAATATTAACGATGAAGAAATGGCATTTTTCCACAAAAACAACGACAAAGGCTGCCATTGCGCAATGGCAGCCTTTGTATTTTTGGGCTGGATGATGTAGGGATAGAGCCACTTTAGAAAAAGGATGATTGAGAATATGCGCCAAGAGTTAAAATTATCAAAAGTTGCCGTAATCGGGATAGCTAAAAACAATGGGATAGATGCCGCAAAGAACAGCACTCCTTCTTCAAGAGGGACCCATATTAAGTATATTGATAGGGCAATTACAAAATAAGGAACAACACTACGGGGTAAAATACCCAAAATAACCAAAAAGAAAATAACAATCTCAAGCGCTAGAATGACCTTCAGTCTTTTATTATTTAACATTTTCAAAAAAGTTTTTAGTAAAATTATGCCAACTTAATTTAGGAATAATTTCTATGTAGTCTTTGGTGAATTTTTCTCGTAGATATTCATTGCTCAATCCATTATGCATAGCTTCGGCGATATCATTAACTGAACCACTCTTGGCGAAAAAGGCTGAATCACCAAATAGTTCATGATTCAATTCGTTGTCCATTACTATTACTGGCACACCTATGGAAGCCGCCTCCACTGGTGGCAATCCAAACGCCTCGTGATCCGAAACATAAACGGTTAAGAGAGCCCCTCGATAGAGCTTGCACATTTCCTCATCGTTTTGAATATAATCATAATGAATAATTTTTTCTTTACCTAATCTGTCATTTACAGTTTTTACTAAATTATCTATCGTAGGATTTTTATATTTATCTTTGCCTACCATTATAAAACTTGGCTCGGGATGTTCTTTCGCAATTATTTCAAATGCCAAGATAGATTCTTTAGCGTGTCTGCGCGGAAACATTTGGCCCACATACAGAATATACCTATTGCTACTCGATTTATCTGGACCATCCCCCGTTCGCTGATTGCTTAATCTACCGCCAAGTCTGGAAACAAAAATTTTATCTAGTGAAATATTGTATAATTTTGCCACTTCTTTTTTTGATGCTTCCGATATCGCAAGTATTTTATAAGCAAACTTGGCTGCCCAATTAGTAAATAATCCATAGGCAAGCCTATATTTAAAAGGCAAGAATCCCTTTTTGTATTCATAATACGCATCATTTGTGAGAGTAACGATTGCTTTTCTGTAATATAGAGGTGGCATCATATAGGCCGGAAAGAACATGAAATCTAGATTATCCCTTAGAGCTCTTAGTGGCATTAGAATGTGATAAAAGATATTAAAAGATTTTAAAAATTTCCAGCCAACAACTCTTTTTATAAAAATGGGATTCCTTAAAACCTCATCATCCGGAATAAACTGATTAAAGTAGAGATATAGCTTGTATTCTTTTTGCCATTCTAAATTCTTTTCATATTCTTTCAACAAATTTAAAACCATCTGGCCAATCCCCCATCTTGACTTATTATCTTCTAAATTTTCACACTCAATCCCTAGTTTGGTCATAATGTTTGATACAGGTACGCTATTAGTAGAATGGCGACGGGCAGAATATAGTCAAGGAAAATTTTTAGTTTTTTGTAATTTGGATGAAAGCCAGCTTTCTCAAGCATATATGCCCAATAACTATAGCTCTCTGCTCTATTTTTAAATTGTACTTTTGTCAGAACACAACCCCCAAAAACTAATAATTGAAGTTGGTATAGGATTACGAGTAGTAATATTATTTTATAATTTAAGAAAAAGGGTGAGCTTAGGGCAAGAATTATTATAATAAGATGCACAATAGAAATTAATATCATTTTTGTATTTTATAACTTGATATGTTAGTCTATGCCCAGTTCTTAAATAGACGAGAATTAGTCATGCCGAACCCGAAGCTGTTGAGGGGAAAAAGGTTTGAGATACATAATCACGCAGGTAATTATTATCCACTTCCATGCCCAGGATGCAATACCGTTCTTCAGCGTGATAATGTCTCGTTTGCATCTTGTATAGAAGAGGGCTTGGCTGAATTCGTTGGCGATACCCTAGTGCAAGAACTGCATATTCCAATCTGCCCTTTTGGTCATGTTGGCACTAACTAACCCAAGGCCCGAAGGCCTTTTTTAATTTTGTATCTTGCCCATTTTGTTTCTATAAAAATCTAGTACGCCATTCAAAATCGATTTCGAATATTCTAAATCTTTTCGGATCACTATTTTGAATGATTGTTTTAAGATAATCTGCCAACTCCATGGCCACAATAATATTTTAATCCACCAGGGCCCAAGCTTGCGATTAAAGTAAAGCGCGTTTCGATAGTGGTATCGAAATAATGATGGTGATCCTAACTTCTTTGTACTGACGGAAACCAAATGACGGACTTTTATCTCTTTTGCTATCGAAATAGGCAATTTAGCCCTAGTCGCACGTATTGAGAAATCAGCATCTTCAAAATATAGAAAATAGCTCTCGTCTAAAAATCCAATCTCATCAAATACTGATCTGTGTATAGCAACGCCACCGCCTATAACATAATATCTGGCTAGTTTTTTGGGAACTTCGTGAGTATGACTCAGGGTAGGTCTTAACCAGCCTATTTTCCCGCAAAAAGCTACTTTAGGGCCCTCGTCCATGGGTATGCCGATAAGACCCTCCTTACCACCCAAAACAGCCCTTAAATCAACGATAAAGCCGTTGTCGGGTAAAGTATCGTTATTTAATAAAATGACCCATTCTGAGCCATTTTCAAGGGCTTTTTTGATGCCAATATTACATCCGCCTGAGAACCCACTATTTTCACCATTTTTGAGCACACTCAAGCCTGGAATGTATGTTTTTTCTAGCCAGACATTCAGGGCGTCTAGGTCAACTTTACTGGATCCATTATCCACCAAGATAACATCGAATGATTTTTCGGTTTGTTCTTTAAGGGCATTAAGAAAATCTATCGTCTCTCCTGACGCATTATAATTAATCGTAACAATACTAATCTTGCCGTTCATAGTAATTAAATTTTAGCATAAACGCTTTATTTCTTCTAAAATCTCCTTCTTAAATCTTTCGAAATTAAACTTATCAGTTGTAGCCATAATTTTCTCAGGATCATAGTTCGCATAGTTTTCTTCTAGCCTTCTTACTCCGTCCGCGACCGCTTCTGGGATAGGATCATTGAAAAACTCTCCAGACTCTCCTTCTTTGACTATCTCTAATGTCCCACCTTTTCGTAACGCTAATACCGGCTTCCCAAAAGCCATGGCCTCTATTGGTGTTAGGCCGAAATCTTCATCTTGAGCCATTACAAAGGCGCGACAATTTTTATAGTAAGACGGGAGAATATCATCTTCTACGAAACCAAGCATGATTATATTTTCACGAGCCATTTTAGAAAGATTCGTATATTCTGGACCATCTCCTATGATGATCAGTTTGTAGTTTAATTTATTAAAAGCATCAATAACTACATTAATGTTCTTATATTTATAAAGGCGAGAAACGATTAGATAATAATCGCTGAATTGAGTATTAATATTTTCGCTGTTTATAATGCCCGCTGGTGGATAAATAATATCCGCATCTTGTCGATAATATTTACGAATACGCTGTCTAACATTTTCAGATATAGCGATAAATTTATCAACTCGCGTGACAGTTGAACGATCCCATAGACGTAATAGATTTTTGTAAATATTGACCAAGATGCCCTGCCCATGCGACGAACTGTTTAAATCCCACAAGAAACGAGTCGGACTATAGCAATAACAGATGTGCTTAGTTCTAGGTTTTAGGACAATACCTTTTGAAAAAATTACTGATGAGGAGATGACAAAATCAAAGTCAGAGAAATCTAAGGATTCAATAGCCGTTGGAAATATAAACGAAATCCATGGGTATATCTTTTGGATTAAAGGGATTTTCTGACAAAAAGATGACCTAATTGCAGCCGTTTTTAGGTATTTTGAGGTAAAATCTTTTCGATAAAAGAGAGTGTAGATTGGTGCCTCTGGAAAAATTTTATGTAAGGCAATGAGCACACGCTCGGCGCCTCCAAGATTTAGTAACCAGTCATGTACAATTGCTATTTTCATTGCCAATACTTTACCACAAATTCGGCCAATTGAATCAAGATGGCATTATCTATGGTTAGTATTGACCGCCATAGCTGCACTGCTTAGCTACTCCAAATAAGGGGTCGCCAAACACGGCATTTGAACACGAGGTACCGCCGGTTAGAGTTCTGTAAAAATAACTGCCATTAGCCCCATAACGTACAGTCTGGGTTCCATAAAAGGAACAGTATTGATTTTCACTTGAGCAATAAGTCCAGTTATTTTGAGCTCCCAATACATTTCCGCCATTTACTGTAACTGAGAGTGCAGAACAATTATTAGATACCGAGCAGATCACTACGGAATTGATGCTATTATTTGATAGCGAAGTCAGGGTAAGAGTGCTTCCATTCAAGCTTGTCTGCAAACTGCTAGTATTAGAATTATAGGCAACTGTGTAATAATTGGTAGCTCCCCCGTAAACTGAAATATTTAAGCTTTGACCCGAAGATAAGCTTATATTTTGTTGGCTGAAAGTTATAGGTGTCTGAGTTATTACAGGTTGATAGTTATTATTATAAGTTACGGTTACATAAAGAGTCGCGCACTGACCACCCGTCTGACAAATAGAAATATTATCGCTTCCATAACTATTACCATATAAGTTTAGGGTATTACCAGTGAGGCTGGCCGTTACAATACTTGGATTAGTGTGGCTAGAGACATAATAACCACCATTGCCGGAAATTGTTACTACGGCGTTTCCTCCAGACATCAATGAGACGCTTCCCTGGCTAAGCGCTACCTGGTTATTATAATAGTTATTTGATCCACTGGTCACGGATATATATATTGTGGCACAAGATCCTCCACCATAATTACATACTCGTAAATTGTCTGACCCAATACCCTGTCCAACAATTGTGAGAATATTTCCGCTAATAGCTGCTAAATAAATATTTTGTGAACCAGGATACATACTATAAGAAGAATAACCGCCATAAATTGATATGTTTACGGTTTGTCCAACGGTTAAATTAACATTTGTCTGACTAAGAGATAGGTTGCCAGTATTGTAATTATTATAACCTCCATTATACGGCCAAGTAACAGTATTAGATTGTTGTCCATTGATCATCACGTAGGCTTGGCTACCCAATATCGCACCATAATAAGAAGTGTTCAGGCTTGTACTCAAATAACCACTGGAATTTGTCGTACCAATGCTTTGAGATTGAAATCCATAACTTGATTTTTGAAAGTATAGATATACGCTAGAATAAGCATCTCCATAAACTGTTAACTGAACAACGTCACTTGATCCAGATGAAGACATACTCAGACTTGGTGTTGAAGCTATAGAAATTGCCGGAATTCCTAAGATCATAGAGAGAGTGATCACCGCCACGAGACATAAAGAGAGTGTGTATTTCATTGATTTTATATTAAACTTTACGCGCTTATTATACCCCTAATCTGGACAAAGACAAGGGGTTATTATTATCTTTTAGCTATGACATTTTTCTTATAGGCATCTAGGTTTTCCAGTACTACTCCAGTTCCCCGGGCTACACAGAATAATGGATCCTCGGCAATTGATGCCGGCACACCAGTAACCCTAGTTATTAAGGTAGCTATATTTTTCAACAAGGCTCCGCCTCCGGAAATAAGAATACCCCTGTCCATAATATCCGAGCATAATTCTGGAGGAGTGACTTCTAGGACACTCTTAATAATTCTAACAATCTCTGCCAGTCGTTCATTCATTGCTTCCGTAATTTCGTTAGAAAGTATCTCTATGGTCTTTGGATAGCCAGTTGACAGATCTCTTCCTTTGACATTAATCTTCTCTTCCACGGATTGCTTCACGGCACTTCCTATATTCATTTTAATTAATTCTGCAGTTCTTTCACCAATAGCAAGACCGTGTTTCTTTTTTAAATGTTCCACAATTGATTGATCTAGTTTATTTCCTGCAACCCTCACCGAAGAACAACTAACAATACCGCCGAGTGATATTACGGCTAATTCGGTTGTTCCTCCACCAATATTAAGAATCATGTTACCGGACGGATTATTAATTGGTATCTTGGCGCCAATAGCTGCCAGTACGGGCTCCTTAACCAAATAAACAGATTTTGCTCCAGCATTTAAGGCAGATTCTATGACGGCTCTTTTTTCAGTTGACGTGATACCGGCAGGCACGGAAATCAAAACCTCCGGTTTCATGAAATTCATAAAACCTTCTGCCTTTTTTATGAAATATTTTAACATAGCCGTTGTTATCCTGTAATCAGCGATAGCACCATCTATTAATGGTTTGGAAACAACTATGCTGTCTGGTGTACGGCCAATCATTTCCTTGGCTAAATTACCCACAGCAATAACTCGGTTATCTAAAACTGAGACTGCGACAACGGAAGGCTCATTAATAACTATGCCTTTCTTTGGCACAAAAACCACAGTATTGGTAGTTCCTAAATCAATTCCGACTTTTTTCATAGCAAAATTTTCGTCTCAATTATACAAGTATAATACACACAATACAAATTCAGTGTAATTGACGCCCATAAGAAGATAATGTCAATTGAAAAAATAGGCAATCTATATTATCATCTAATTAATGACCAAGACTAAAAAACGCTTTCTTTTCTATGGTTTTTTGATCATATTCTTAATTGGAACCTACATTACTATTCTTTATGCTGAAGGATATAAATATGACTTTGCCAGATCAATTTTTGTTAAAACTGGGGCTCTAAGTTTAAAGACTAATATTGATGCGGATGTCTATATTGATGACAAGTATGTTGGACCAACATCATTTTTTGGAAGCACATTTCGCAAAGATGGAATATTGCCAGGAACCTATGCTGTCAGAATAGAGAAACCGGGCTTTAGTAATTGGTCTAAGAAAATTATCATATCAGAAGGATTTGTTTCAGATTTTTCTCACATCATACTCTTCCCGAATGAGGGACCAGACAATGAAGCTCTTAAGCTCGAAATTACTCAAAACAATAATATTTTCATAGATGAAATGCGCCTTATAACTAATGCTAATGGTCAAAAAAAGATACTAAAAATCCCTGATTTGTCTGATTACTATTTTGAAGAAGGATCAATATTAAGAATTATAGCCAGCTCTGACGAAATTCATATTATAACTATTGCGAATAATGTGACTGGATATTCTTTATCGCCGGACAAAGATAAAATTGCTTGGTGGAATAATAACGAATTGTATATTTATTGGATAAAGAACACCTCATATTATAATGAATTAGTTGGTACAAGCGAGCTTTTATCGCGATATTCCACTGCTATTAAAAGTGCCGGCTGGTTCAGAGACTCTGATCACATTCTTGTTAATGTCGGATCCAGTAAAATAGTAGAGATTGATACTCGAGGAGGAATTAACAGTATTACACTTTAAATCGAAGATATTAAAAAAGAAGAGTCGCGGTAGCGACTCTTCTTTTTTAATTACTGCATAGAAGTCTTATCGTTTGCTCCATTGCGGAGATTTGCGAGCCTTCTTTAAGCCATACTTCCTTCTCTCCTTGGCTCGAGGATCACGAGTGAGAAAGCCTGCTTTTTTTAGTTTTTTCTTAAAATTTAAATCAAAATCAGTTAAAGCTCTGGCAATACCATGCCTGACTGCTCCGGCCTGTCCGGCTATACCACCGCCATTAACTACCGCCGTTACCTTAAAACGAGTCAGAGACTTTAATTTTCTAAGCGGTGATTCAACGACTAGCTGAAGATTTTTATCCTCGAAATATTTAGTATAATCCTTACCGTTAATTGTAATTAAGGCGTGTTCCTCTGTTATAGTATCTGTTGATTTTTTGGTATAAATTCTTATCCTAGCAATTGCAACCTTTCTCCTACCTATGGATTGATAGAATTTTTCTTTTCCATTCTCTGGCATTTCTTCATCTATCGAGGCGATCTCTTTATTAGTGTCGATAGCATCCTTAGATGGCAAATCAAAAAGCTCCACTTCAATTTTAGGCTTTTTTATTTCTTTCTCCGCTACCGGAACTTCTTTTTTTATTTCTTTCTTGGCTATCTTGGGCATGTTAATTGATTTTTAAATGTCTGATAATTTTATCACGACTTTTATTTTTAGGAAGCATCCTGTAGACACAGTATCTGACTACCTCTTTTGGTTCTTTCTCCCATAACTCCGACAATTTACGTGTTTTTAGTCCACCATGATAACCGGAATAATGATAAAATACTTTCTTGGCATATTTTTGTCCAGTAAATTTTATCTTATCGATATTACTAATCGTTACTTCTACTTGAGGCAATATTCTGGGATTGAAAGATGGCAAATGCTTACCGCGCAAATAATGAGTCGCTTGGCTCGCTACTCTGCCCATTGACATATTCTCCGCATTTATCTCATGTTTGATCATATTATTTGACGCTATTTTCTATTAATTCAACGAATACCATACTTGCGGCATCACTTTTGCGCTGACCAAGTCTGATCAACCTAACACAGCCACCTTTTAAGGATAATTTTGGCATAATTGTGGCTAATTGTTTGATCGCCTTATCTCCCAATATTTTAGCCAATTCTCTCTTGGATGAGATTGTTTCTTTTTTCGCTTGCCTTGTTAGCTTACTCATAAACTTAACTAGCGCCTTGCCCTTAGCTTCAGTTGTCTTAATTCGGCCATGTTCAATCAGGGCTGTCGCAAGAGCTTTGTGCATTGCACTGCGTCGATCCATCGTTCTTCCAAATTTTGGGATATTACCTCTTTTCATTAAATTTATTTTGTCTTTTTCTTAAGCTTAGATTCCTTTTTTGGCTGTATTTTCTCAACGGGAATTTCGGAAATTATTTTAAAATGATCGTTTAATATATTAGCAGCTTTTACCATGGCTTCTTCTGGCTGAATTGAGCCATCTGTCTCTACGGTTAGGGTAATCTTGTTGAAATCAATTCTATCGCCAACACGAATATTTTCAACGGCAAAATTTACTAATTGTACCGGAGAGAAAATTGCATCAATAGCAATAACTCCAATTGCTAGCTTTTCCTTCTTTCTTAATTCAACTGGCGCATAACCTATGCCCTTTTCGACATCAAATTCAATGCTCAACTCCGCCTTTTTATTGGTTAAGGTTGCGATATGCTGATCCATATTTATTAATTCAATATCGGTATTAAGTTTAATATCAGCACCGGTTGCTTCCTTCTCTCCTTTAACATCCAGGGTAACCTTTACCAACTCGTCGGAAAAAAGTTTAAATCTAAGCTTCTTGACGTTTAGAATAATCTCGATCACATCTTCAAGCACCCCTTCAATTGATGAAAATTCATGATCAATGCCTTTAATTTTAATGGAGGTAACGGCCGCACCTTCCATTGAAGATAGTAAAACACGCCTCAAGGGGTTAGCTATGGTAGCACCATAACCTGGCATTAATGGCGATATCTCAAACACGGCCGTGTTGCCGTCCTTGGATAATACTTTAATTTGTTCCGGTAGTGTAATCATTTTTTTATGCTCACATGCAGATTAATAATCTCTGCATGTGCGCAATTAATTAACGTGAGTAATATTCAATAATTGCTTGAAGATCATCAATTTTCAATCCGCTTGCTTCAAGTGTTGGTGCACTTTTTACTTTTATCTCAATTTTATCTTTATTTACCTCTAACCAATCTGGTGCATCTACTTTTGCAAACCACTGTGGCATTAAGTTAGAGAAATAAATAGACTTTTTACTACCTTCTCTTAGTGAAATTACCTCATTCCTTTTTACCTGGTACGATGGGATATTGACTCTTTTGCCATTAACCAAAATATGACCATGGCCTACAATTTGTCTTGCCTGATCACGAGACTGCGCAAAACCACCCCTGAAGACAACATTATCAAGCCTACCCTCAAGTCCTTCAACAACTCCAGTATAAGAATCTGTTTTGGAAATAACAGCCTTTTTTATGTATGCTTTGAATTGTTTTTCTAATAGTCTATAGATAGCCCTGACTTTTTGTTTTGAAATTAACTGTTGCCCGAACTCAGATTTCTTCATTGCTCGACGAGTATGAACTCCTGGCGGATATGGTCTTTTCGTCATACCAGCCTTTGGTGAATAAGAACGCTCACCCTTTAAAAAGAGATGCTCGCCTACTCTTCTTTCTATTTTTTCACGTGGTCCTCTGTAACGTGCCATAATAATTATTTACAATATTAAACTCTGCGTGGTTTCTTGTTTCTAACGCCATTATGAGCAATCGGAGTCTTGTCTTGAATTGAAAGAATATTTAAACCAGTGCCGGCCAAACCACGAATAGCAGATTCTCTACCAGGTCCAACCCCCTTGATTATGATTCTTATGTTGGCCAGATTGTATTTTTTAGCTTTTTCAAAGACATCTTTAGCAACCATATTAGCGGCATACGGTGTTGATTTTTTGCTTCCTTTAAATCCCATAGATCCAGCCGATGACCAGGCAATAACTCCTCCATTGGAATCAGTGATGCAAATAGTCGTATTGTTATAAGAGATACTGACAAAAGCGATGCCATTGATAACCTGCTTTTTCGCACTTTTTTTATTAGCAGAAACCACAGCTTCTGATGCTGGTGTCTCTGTTTCGTCTGTCTTTGTAATTATCTTTTTTTTGCCCATTTGTTTTTTATCTAATAGAACAACCGCCTAAGCCTGCATATTGATTCTATGTCTTCTCGGATGATGGTTTTCGGCCAGATCCCATTGTTTTTCTAACATTACCGCGGACAGTTCTGGAATTAGTCTTGCTTCTACCCTTCAATGGTAATCTTCTGGCATGACGATAGCCCCTCCAGGATCCAATTTCTTTTAATCTTTTAATATTCGTGGAGATATCTTTTCTTAAATCTCCCTCTACTCGATAATTCTGTTCGATAATCTTTTGAACCTTATTAAGCTCTTCCGTTGTTAAATCTTTAGCCAATTTATTCTCGTCGATTTTTGCTGATCTTAATATTACTCTACTAGCACTAAAACCAATCCCATATATATAAGGAAGGGAGTAGAGTATTTTTTTATTATCGGGAATAACGATACCAAGTAATCGTGCCATATAATAAGTTAACCTTGCCTTTGCTTGTGTTTAGGTGTTTTACAAACACAAAAAAGACGTCCTTTTCTTCGGACTAATTTACAGTTATTACACATTTTTTTAACAGATGCTCGTACTTTCATACTATTATTAAAATCTATAAGTGATTCTAGCTCTTGTCTGATCCTCGCTTAATTCAAGCGATACTCTATCGCCTATCATAACTTTTATGTAATGAAGGCGCATCTTGCCCGCCAAGTATGCCAAAATCTCTCTTCCATCGTCAAGCTTTACCTTGAATTTAGTATCAGGCAAGGCCTCAATGATCTGACCGTTTGTCTTAATTTTTTGTTCGTTGCTCAATGTTTTTTCGGTCGAAGACCGATATGCTAAGTGATCTCAAAACGTATTAACCAACCCTGAAACAGGGGTTAGCGTAATCGTATTTGTTTTTTAGATCAGTCCCCATTTAGAAATCATGAGACTAATCTAAGAGTTATTATCAATGAAATCAGCTAATAATCCGCCTTAAACTAGATTATTTTTAGCTCTATTATACTATCAAAAACTTAATTTAAAGTCAAATCTGCGTAACAGAACCTAGGGATATACTAGCTCCGTCTTGATTTTTGCCTTATCATCTGGCATCTTTTGCATCCATATAAAAGACAATTTAACATTGGCACTTTTAATGATTTTACTCGTTGTCAACTTCTCAAGGTATATCTTGGTGTCAGATATGGTTTTACCGGCTATTTCGTTAATAATTTTATCGTTATCTACCTTGGCATAGCCTGAGCCGCGGGCTGTTATTGTAAAATCTAAAGTACTTGCCATCT
>Ga0209728_1001146_pt1 | contig 17259 bp, 34 predicted proteins | sample RifGroD1_FD_183997 | JGI IMG/M metagenome (GOLD analysis project Ga0209728, IMG submission 183997) | Groundwater microbial communities from Rifle, Colorado, USA - Groundwater D1 (SPAdes) (version 2) | ecosystem: Environmental > Aquatic > Deep subsurface > Groundwater | place: Rifle, Colorado... | reverse complement strand
TTCCGGTTAATGAATTATAGTGATATTCATCATAATATCTATCTCCATAATACTTTCTCATTTCTATTTCTACAATTAACTTATTTTCATCTGTCATTTTATTTCTTCCTTTCTGTGCTTAGATAAATTCGATATTTTATGCTATGTACATCTTTGAAATATGGAGTATATGGAAGCATGAGTGAGCATGAGGGAGGTGTATTTTCATACTTCCATATTATTTTATTTTATATTGTCAAAGTTTTAAGTTCTTTATGTAAAGATTTAATCTTTGCTCTTAAATAAGCAATCTTAATCCCTTTTATCTTATTATATTCATCTTCTGGCATACATTTTGAAACACCCTTTGAACCATCATCAAGGATAACAATAGTTGCCATATCATTATGAATAACACGTTCATTCTTTGCTTTTATTTTAAAAGAACTATCTTTAATGATTTCTCCTGTTCTTACATCTGTTTCTATAAAATATTGTTTAGTCCCATAATATTTAATTGTTTTGACCTCAGCATTTTTATTACTCATATTTATAATCTCCTTCTTATTTTATTTAAGTTCTATTAAATATTTTATAGTCATCTGATCTTCTTTATAAACAATTATCTCGTCGTTATAAAGCATTTGACCTTTGTGAGCATGGAGGTTGTTTGCTCCTTTACAAACTTTCTGCAACTCTTCATAATTGAAATTATAGTATTTGCTATCAAATGAATGTACGTCATATGGTTTACCATAAGCCACATCAAATAATGCCATAAATCCAGAATTAGCATTTCCACTGACCCATCTAGAACCACTTATCGATGTATATCCAAGTGACTTACGGGCGGTTGGCGAGAAATAGCAACCATTCCCAAACATTTTTCCATTTATTACCACTCCAGTAGGTCTTAATACTAGCCCTGAATTAATAATACTCCAAAAGTTTTCTGATCGAGATCCATGAAATAATAATCTATTATCTTTGATTTTTTCATTAGTAATAAATTTATCAAATTTTTCTTGAGTTCTAACATTAATAACTTTCCAAGCTTGATAGAATCTATCACTAATCTCTCCTAATTCTTTCTTAATCATTTTCTTCTCTTCGTCTGTAATTTCTTCAAATTGCAAACCCATTACATCAAGAATGGTTTCATTTCTAACAGGCTCATCTGTCTCTATTTCTTCATTTTCAATTATAGATGCAGTAACCACCTGACCTCTCATTACATCAAGTAAATCCTGTTCCTTCTGAATAATCTCTCCAAAATCTTCAACCTTCTTGGCTAAATTGTCCTTGACCTTTTTCATCTTTCGAGGAATAATCTTAAACAATTCAACTAAAACTTTATTAAACAACTCAAGTGTATCTGCACTCATCAAATTGTTTAAAGTTAATTGTGCTTCATCAATCATTACTTGAGTAACCTTGTTGGAAGAAATTGTATAGTTATCTGCAATTGCTTGTCGTGCCATGGATTGAAGTCTTGATACAATAGATGCAATTACTTGATTTTGAATATCTAAGTATTCTTTGTTCTTATTTTCCTTAATGGTTACTTCGGAAACTAATCTAGTTTGATTTATGTATCCTTTCTTCTCTTTTTCACTTGATTTTTTATTCCACTGATTCATATCATAATGTTTTGTTTGAAAACCCCCTGCCCCAATACGCCCATATTCTGCGGTGAAATTATTATCATCTGTTTGTATTAGACGATAGAATTTATTATTATTTGCATCTGGTTCAACTTTTACTAAATAAAGGTATTTATATTTAGTATCCAATTATTTCACCTCCCATCTATATAAAGTTACATTATAATCATGAAAAACTTCTTCAATCATATTATAAACTATGTCCCACGATCCTCCTGCAAGTCCACAACCTAAATTTACTGGGATTGCGACAGATTCTTGATATTGTTTAACTCTTTTGTAAACAATCTTTAATGCATTTCTTAGAGCATTATAATCAGTATATTGTTTGTTCCTACCAAACCCTTCTTGTCCAAATAAATTAGCGATAATATATCCATCATGACATTCAACATATTGAACCGCTCCCAGTAAATCTTTTGAATTATGTGACAAACATAATTCTTTATATGCTTTATAGACTTCGGGATATTTTTCTTTAATTTGTTTTGCAATACCTCCACCCATAACACCAAGTGTATTTGTCTGATGACAAGTTATATCTTCTGTAGCTTTTAAGATATTTTCATCTTTTATAATAATCATTTCTTAACCTCCATTAACGATTTTCTTAATATTTATTGATCTTCTTTTATATTTCTTGCTTAATTTATTTAAAGATATGCCGCTTTTATAATCCTCAATAATATTAATCTTTTCTTCTTCTGTAATATTTATTCTATGATTAATTTTTTCTCCATTTCTATCTTTTATTTTTAATAAAGTTGTTTTTGATAATTTTGTGATATTATGGACATCATTATATGTATGACATTTTAATAATTCTAATACCTCTTGATCAGTGAAAGAAATTTTATATTTATTTCTAATAACTTCTATAGGACTTCTTAATTCTACACCATTGCTTGTTAAATAATCAGCAATTGAAGTTCTGTTTGTATTAAACATTTTTGCAATTGAAACACAACTTTCTCCGTTTTTATATAAAAGCGTAATTATATTAATTAACTCATCAGTAAAAATTGTGTTTTTATCATAATGTACTTTCTTTGCTTCTTTAAAACTTCTAGAAATATTGTTCAAACAAACTAAATCTTTTATTGTTGCCTGTGGTATTCTCAATATTTTAGATACTTCTGGAATAGAATATTTATTACTATAGAGCGTTATAATATTATTAATTACACTTTGTTCATATTTTGAATAGCCTCCGTTTCCACCCAACGTCCTGTTATATCCATTGTTAAAAGTATCTAATTTTTCTATCCAATAAGATTCTTTTTCTGATAATTCTTCGCGATTATAAGTTTGAATAATTTCAAATATAAAATCATCTTCTGTAAAGACGTTCCAATCTTGTTGAAGTTCTTTATTATAATGTTTATTATTATTTAAAAAATATTTATGTGTTCTAAATCTTTTTGAAATATTCATACTTTTTCCAACATATATTTTTTGTTTTTTAAGATTTTCTATTTTATATATACCACATTTAATTACATTTTCTGATGCTTGTAAAATATCTCCATCGACTATTTTAATCATATAATCATTCCCTTCCTAATTATAAGACTCTTCTGTTTTATCATCCCTATATTCAATCAATCTACACATTCTTAAATCAATTCCACCACTATCATTTGTGGTTTCATCCATGTAACGCACTTTCACAATCTTGCCCAACAATTCTTCTTGATGATTCCAAATATAATCCCTCACCAATCTATCATCATACTTTGCAGAATCATATTTAATCTTATACCCTGCCATTACATTAATTGTATTTCCTTTGTAATTAACGAGCATTTTACCTAAAGTATTTTCAAACGCCTTACCTTTTTCACCTTTTTCAAAACCAACTATACGTAAGTCTGCTTCATTTTCTGTTTTTATCTTTAGCATTTGTTGATATGATTTTTTACCATTATATTTTTGATCCATTGGCAAAACCATAATGCCTTCGTCTTCAGCCAAAATCATCTGCTCAAACCAATAATCAATTTGAGATAAATCTTTACCAATATAAAATGGATCAACATTTTTAATCAAAGGAGAATTAATCTTATCAACCAATTCTTTTGCCAATGCTTTTCTTTCTCTGCAAGTTGTAGAATGTTTTCCTTCATAAAATCCATTATCTGGAATGAAATTAAATACGTTAACCTCAATTCCTTGTTTAATACCATCTCTTCGTAATAGTGAACCAGTCTTATTAAACACCTCCATTCTTGTCATAGTACCCTCAGAATCAATTGCAAGCAACTCGCAAGCAAATACTCCATGAGGCAAATTTGAACTCAACAAAACAGTTTCTATGTCCACTAATTCTTTAAATAACTCCCCACCCGATGACATGATTTTTACTTTACCATTACCAACTTCAATTTCTGCTCGATAACCATCAACCTTTTTATATATACCAAATTCTTTCCCTTTAAGCAGTTTTAAATGTCTTGGTTCTGCCACTTCACCTTTTTCTAATTTGTGTATGTATATAAATTCATATCCTAAAGCACTATTAATAGTTTTTTCACTGAGACCACCTCTTAAATCTTGAAGAATAATTTGAGTGTATAATTCTTTTAATCTATCATTTTGCTCAGATAAAAATTGTTGTATATTTGCAATTGTTTCATCTGAACCAGTTCCATTTTCAACAAGGAAATCTTTAAGACTATAGAAATCTGTAATTTTAACAGTTGGTTTAGATTTTACTTTCTTTTCAAGTTTCTTGCGTTTGATTCCTGTTTTGATTTCAATACTATAGACAAATTTGAAAATGTCTTTGAGCAATTCATTGTCTTTATTTTCTCGAATGATTGCCTCTTTATCATTCCTACCACTAGTTCCTTGAAGTTGTTCTACGATTGCTAATACTTTTTCCATTCCAATCTCTCCTTCTTTCCTTAAAAATTTGACCTCATTTGCTCCTATACATAATATACCATACAAACAAGGTCATTGTCAAATAATTTTATTTATTACTTTACAAAATCCACCCTACTCCTCGATATCCTCTTTTTCATCTGTAATACTATCAACATACTCATCAAAAGCATCAAGAAATTTGAACTCAACATCAGTTAATCCTTCATTATTATCTACTTTACCATATAATTCATCGGCAATCTCAAATACCATATCCAAAAGATTGCTGAAAGCTTGATACCCTTTATCTTCTTGTAGATTTTCTTTAATGGTTTCACTCATACTCATTATTAATCATCATCCTTCTTTATTTTATAATTTTATTAAATAACTTTTCCTCTCTTATGGTAATTCCAATTCTACTAAATACCCATCACTATTTTTATATTTACTGTACACTAATTGCAAATCATCATTTTGATTTAAAATATTATACAATTTCCAACTATCCAATTCCACTTCTAGATTTTCATATTTTACAGTTACATAATAATGAGTAGATTTAGTTCCTGCATTCCACCTACTGTCTTTACTTATCACTTGAGTCATTACCATCTTTTGCTCGATTACATCACCTTTATAAGATCCGCATCCAGTCAGTAGAAAAACTGTAATTAATGAAGCACATATTATTTTTTTCATGTATTCTCCTTTCATCCTTTCAAATCACAATTTTAAAGGATTTATAGTCTTGAAAATTGAAGCATTTGGAAGTATAAGCTAGCATGAGTGAGGTGATTTTTATGTATTAATTTGCTTCTGGTAATTTTATATATTCAATATCTTCATATCTCCATTTAAACCCTCCTGCGGACTTACGATCTCCTTTACAACATAAATGTATATTTCTATAATTTATATCTAGTTGCCTTCCTGCATCATGCATACTATTAAATTTATTAATATATTTTCCCTCAATGGATAATTGAATTATTGGTTTACCACGATTTTCACCACAAATTCTACCATTCCTAATTATTTCTTCTCTTGGGTCATAATCACACCATCCTATCTCAACCCCTTGTTTAAGATATCTTGTAACGGTAGTTTTATGCAATTTCATTATTTTGCTAATTTCTTTTACGTTTCTCAAGTTATGCCATAATTTACATGCTTCTTTAACTCTATTACTTAAAGCGAATTCATGACATTTTGACCAATCAATAACTGACATATCAAATATAGATGATAATTTACTATTTAATAAATTGTTCTTTATAAATTCAAAATCAGAATAATAACAATCAATTCTTATAATTTTTATATCAATTTCATTTGCTAATTTATCTTTAAAATCATCAATCGCTTGACTTTCTACCCCTTTCTGCCATTTATTTTCATTGCCATGTCCTAATTTCCCGTCCATTTCTAATATATATTTTTTATTGTCTAACTCAAAGTAAAAATCAAATCTTTTTGGTTTAATCCAATCTGGACTATATTCAGGAGTAAAATTAACATCTAATTGTTCCAAGAAGTTAAATGCAAATTTATTAGGATAAGATATTCCATCTTTGCATTTAAGACAAGATAATCCTTGGTTTACAATAGAACTAACAACATAAGATTTTTCATACCCACAATCTGGGCAAATAAAGATTTCAAGTTTGTCGCTTCCACGATTAACTTTATATCCTCTTTCTAAATGTTTTAATAATTTTGCTACTTCTAGATGTGTTGTCCATAAATCATTATACCCTCTTAATACTTTTTTGCCTGAACATACATTACATCCAACTCCTTTACTTAAATGATCTTCTCTTATGTTGTCAATATTCATTTCTATTAAACACTCATATATATAACCTTTTCTACCATTTACTATTGTGTGTTCAAGTATTTTAATTTTTCCTGTTTTAGTTTCGACTATCTCTCCAATATTATATTTATATTTATTCTTAATTTTTTTACCCTCCTGATCAGGGAGGCGTAGCTACGCTATGTAAACTTGCAAGTTCTCCATTAATTTATTTTTACTTATAATCCTTTAAAACTTCTCTTTGAAATGGTTTAATAATTCCCATATTCCATATCTTCATCAGAAATACATTTTACTACAACTTCGTATCCTAATATTTCTAATAATTTAATCCACGCCCCATTGGGAATTGAATGCCCTTCATGCTTAAAGTCTTCACCCAAATTCATTCTCAAAACTTCCCAATCACCAGATTCAGGAAATATTAATTCTATTAGTGGTTTGCTCATTTATTTAATTCCTTTCCATACTTACTTTTATAATTATCAATAAATTGTATCGCATGACACTCTGAACAATTTGGCATCCTACTTGATGCTCTCATTAAACTTCTCTTCCAAGATTCATCACTACACATTTCAAACTCATAAGGTGTATCTTCTAAACAGTAATGGCAAGACCCATTCATTCCATCTAATTGACCAAATTCTTCGCAAGATATTAAATCATAATCGGGTGAATTATATTTAGTTTTATAAGAATGAAAGCATGTATCACAAGTTAAACCATATTCTTTGGATGAACAGTTATCTAGTTTATAATTTACTGGGCATGAGAATTTCATAATATATCTCCTTTAAAATTCTGATTTTATTCTATTATCGGATTTTAAAAACCCTTGCTACAGTAGGATTACATGGTTTTGTAATTTTAAATTTTTGATTAAATCTTCAAAATATTTTATAGTTGTCATATATCCACCCTCATTCTTAGTAATAATCTTTAATTCGTCTTCCGCAAAAGAGCATGGAGTTTCATTTACAACATAACTTGGTTTTTCATCTACATCATAATAATATGGAAATTTAATTGTAACCTGTTGAACTTTCCATTCCTTTAGATGTAATTCACAAATATCTCCTATATTATATTTATATCTACCATTTTTAATTTCTATTAACATCTCTTCTAACATTTGAATTGATTTTTCTGAACTTGGTGCACTCATATATTATCACTCCTTATTCTAATCCCTAATTTTAAACAAATATTTAATCCCATCTCTAATAGTCATACCATTTTCAAAGGAATATTTAATAATCATGTCTTCATTATTTCTCATAAACTCAAACACTTCTGGTTCATCTTCAAACCAATATTCAGCATCTTGCCAAGAATTAGGATTTAGTTTAATCAATTATCTCAACTTCTTTATCCATAGTATTCATAATAATAATTGGATAATTTACGTACAAATCACTCTCACAAGCTGATTTAACCACTTGCACTAATTTATCTCTAATACTCATTTCTTTATTATCTTTCAAATTATTCCATGCTCCTATACCTAATGTACGCCCAGAACCACTAATTAAAATGTCGTCAATTTCCATAACTTCGCCATTATGTCCAATTTGATAAGCATTATCTTTATAAGCAAATGTTACACTAGAATCAATAAACCATTGACCATTCTTTGTTTCCATTCTACCAAATTTATTTAATTCACTAAAAATTTTTGGAACAATTTTTCTTACAATATATTTGAAATTAACCTCATTCTTTAGTTTAGGCAATTCTTCAATCCAATCTTCTGTTGTGGATAATATATCCATATCTCTGCAAACACCTACTAGCCCCATAACTAAATTATCTTCATCTTCTACTCTCCATATTTTTCTTTGTGATTTTAATGTAGATTTTGTATAACCATATGTAACTTGACTATCACAACCTACCCAAATTTTATCATTATCTTTAATGGCAACTACTACACTCATTTAATTAATTCCTCCTTTTTATTTTTAGCATGATAAACAATAACCTTATCCATTGAAAAATATGATAAACCAACATGCAAAATCTTCAGTTTTATGAACGTCAATTATTTTTGAACTACAAAATGAGCATGTATCGCTCCATAGAATATCATGTTGATGGTCATTAAGTTCGTATGTAAGAATTAGTCTACTCATTTTCTTTTTGCTCATCTCTTATCATATTTCCATATTCTTTTAGCATAGTTTTTAACTCTTCCAATGCGATACCTTCTTCTAATTTTCCGAGTTGCAATTCCATTTTGTCAAGATCACAACCATCAAAGACACTTCTAAAATCATCCTCCGACATTGTTCCATGGTCAATACATTGTGATGCGATTTCTGTTAAACCTAATAAAATTACAATATCTCTGTTTTTCATTTAATTTTCCTTCTTTCTTCTTTGTATAATAATTGGTTAATTGGATATTATAAATTTGTCAACTAAATTCGCTCGTCCTACATCAACCTTGCTTTAGGGCAGGGTCTTTTTAATTAAAGAAATAGAAAGGAGATAGCAATATTTATTATGGATATTAGAAGAATCATGATTGTAATTTTAGGTTTGATAATCATTGCTACTCCATTTATAGGCATGTTAGTTTATTATTTTAGTAAATAGTTTTATTAGTAATATTACAACAATCCACTTCTAACAGCATCATCATATCCACTCCTAATATATTCTGGTTCTTTTCTTTGTATTGTTTCTTTGTGACCAAAGCCACAATGAGGACACCAATTATTATCATATGAATATTTAACCTCTGGTTTAATATGAAATCCACATGATGGACATTCTTTGTATTGAATTAATTTAAATTCTTTCATTGCTTAACTTCTCTCCTTTAATTTTGTTTAGATTAATTTAAACAACAATACAATTGGTATTGCAAATAATGCTAATATTCCTCCGAAAATTATTGTGTATATCAATCCAACTAATGCCCATCCAAATAGTTTAATAAGTATTGATAATGCTTTAAACAGCTTGCTTTGTATGCTTAGTTTAAATTCCCATTTAATTTTCATATTCTATTCTCCTGCCAATTTAAGTATATTTTCAATCGCTTTCTTGGTTGCAATTAATTTACCCTTATGATTATCCAATATTTTATTTACTTCATTATGGGTTTCAATTGCAAATGCTCCATTAGAATTAAACCAAAAGGCGTATCCACTTTCTAATAATATTAGTATCTTTTTATCATGTTGTAAAATACCTTTAATAGTTTCATCTTTTAGATATTCTAATTCCTCTATTTTATTAGAACAATAACTTGTTTTATCTTTTAGCATTTTAAATCTTCCTTCCTTTTAAATGTCCTGTATACCCATTTGGATTTTCCTTAATCCAACGATATGCTATAAATACATTTACTGAAACAATAATTAATATAGCAAACATAATTACACACTCCTTTATTAAATAACCTCAAAAACAACTTGCTCATACCCTAAACTAATAACCAATCCCTCTACCACTTCTTGCAAATTAATCATAGCATCATTAAACAATTTCTTATCTTTACCAATTGCATTAACAACATTTTGCTGTGCTTGTGCTGATAATATTTGAGTATCACTTGGACTAAATTGATCAAATAGAAACATTGTATCGCCATCTGTAATTTTAGAGTTTTGAGTATTTTGCTCAATATAAATGAGTTGAATTCGATTCTTTGGAATGCTTATGTACACTTTCCCATTTTCTATTTTTAATACTTTTATGTATTCAAGACTATTAATTCCAATCCCAAAATTATACTCGAAATCTAATGTGATTTCTCTTAACGTGAATTTATCAAAGAATTTATCTTTGTTAGTTATTTTGCTGAAATAATTATATTTCCCTTTTAATGATGTAATTTCACCTACTTTTCTTATTTCATTTTGGATTATAGTTGGGTATTGCATCTTCTTTAATTCTGCTGTTCTTTCAATGTTTTTTTGATAATCTCTTAGTTGCACTTGTTCAGTTGATGTGGGTTTTGGTACGGATAGATTGTGATATTTCATATAGATATTTGTAGCAAATAAAGCTCCTAATATTGTTAAAGCAATAATTGGTTTTCTCATTCCCTCACTCCTTAAATTTTATTTTATAATTTCATTAATCCACTCTAGCCATTTATCATCTTCTGGAAAGAATACGTCTCTATTCCCTGATTTATTAAGATTATAAATCAGTTGTCCTAGTCTTAAATCAGGATATTGCTTCCAACATTCACGCAACGCTTCAATAATTTCATCAATTCTGTTTATGTCTCTCATTTAATTAATCTCCTTTGCTCTAAATTCATCCATCTTCCTAAACAATGCTAACTGTTCCATTTCTAAATACTCATTAGCAGGAACTATATAATAAAAATCATTTCCTAATTTTTCAGATGTTCTATTCTTACCTTTAGATTTTAAGATTAAAGTATTTTTATAGCAATGATTATTGATTAACATTGATACAAACATCATACCAGTAGCAATGGTCATGCCAATTAAAATTCCTTCTAACATTTCTTATTTTCCTTTCATTTATATGTTTAAAACTTAATCCAATCAGGTCCATCTTCTTTATCAATAATCTTCTCATCAATTTCCATCAAAATCCATTCATAAAAATACTCATTGCCTAATTTCTTACCTGACAATATAACCTTTTCATCATCAATTTTAGCGATAACCAAACTATCTATTTCTGCAAAATCATAAATACTATGACTGTCACAATCTTTGATTATAATTTGATTAAGATATCTTTCAAAGTATATCAAACAGTGATAACTACCTCCTCCACGTTCTTCAATTAGTATATTCCATTCTTTGTCTAATATTTTATCAATTATTTCATCTCTAAATTTCATTAATTATTCAATCCTTTCTTTACAATTTCACTTGCCACTTTCCCATCATAAGTGCCACCATGTAATATCTTGAGCATACCCATAACTTCTCCCATTAATTTTGGAGACTTATCTTTTGTTAAAGTTAATCCTTTTATTATTCCTCTAATAACATGACCAAGTTCTTCATAGCTCATTTTCTTAGGCAAATATTTACTCAAAACTTTAATTTCATTTGCATTTTTAATAAATTTCTCAATGACTTGCAATACTTCTTGGTCTGTAGATTCTCTATTTCCTGCATTCTTTCCTACCATAGAAGCTTCAGAATAGAGAGTTGTAAGTAATGTTGCTGTATCGGTTTGTCGGGCCTTACGTGCGATTAGAGCATCTGATTTAATTTTGTTGATTAGCATTTTATTTTCCTTCTTTCTAACAGTGTCTTTTAATATATTGTTCAATTTTACATTCACTTATAAAATCCATAATGTCATCTTCACAATATTCCATTCTGTCTAATAAATTAATTAAACAGATTCTCCATGTTTCCGAATCTATTTCACACTCAATAAGAATATCTCTATCAGAGGCACAGTATTCATCCACTGATCCTTGCTCATCAAAACTTTTGACTAAATATACTTCTTCATCATAGTCCTCTCCTTTTGTCCAATCTAACTTTTCCTCTTCAGTGAATGGTCTAATTACTTCAAAGGGTTGTAATGTTGGGAAAGTTGAATCTGGATAGCACCAATATTTTCTAAAATCTTTTTTAGTGTATGGGAGATATTTATCTTCGTTTTGTTTTTTCATTAAATTTTCTCCTTTTAATTCTTATAATTATCGAAATCATTTGATATTGAATTGGCATATTGTTTAACAATCAAAATTCCTTTATCATATTCTATTCCATAACAACGATAATTAATAGAAACTCCAAAATTGTTATTTTTTAAAATAAGATTAATATCTGAAATCTTTCTACCATATTCATAAGTCCTAATTTCTGCTTTTGCATATCCTAGAACTGGTATCAAAAATTCACAGATTTTATTTAGCTTCTTTGTGCCATCACCCCTTCTTCTTCACTTTCAACACTCATATTAAAATTCAATCCATCATTAGTAGGATATAATTTAAGTGCATTAAAGAATGCTGTAGCAATTTCTTTTTCTATTTCTACTTGCTCTATCGCCTTCTTATTTTTCTCATCAAGATATTGTGGATTTTTCTCAAGATAATGCTTACATTCTCTGACACCAAATTTAGTATCTTCATAAAAGTACACATCTGCTTTGTTAATATAATGCATATCATTTAATAAAGAGTATTGTGATTTATATGCTTGAGAGTGTAATTCTTGTTTTACTTCTCCAACTTTAACATTTACTACGCAGATATTACCTTTAACACAATTATCACATTTATTCTTATACATTTTATCTTTCCCTTTCTACCATATAAAATATAAAATTCCTGTTACTCTTGATCTACACAAAACCACATTGGAAAATCTTCTGTTCTAATACAATTACTATTGATACAATTCTCACATGGAGACCAGTATGTATCATCTCTCATTTGAAATTCTGCAAAATCAAACCATTGGTTAAGTTTTTCTTCTGTGTTTTCAATACCTTTTTCTCCAAAGAATTCAATAATCTCATTTGTTAGTTTATCTTTAGTTCTTTGATAAATCATTATTAATCTTCTCCTTTTAAGATATTTAGCAATGCTATTTTGTTTTCTAAAATAAATTTATTGTTGTCAATCATTATCTTCACACCACCTTTTTACAAGTCTAATTTTGTGAATCGTTGCCAACCTTACAACATTGGTATGTAATGGTTTACGTACTTCTAAAGCATCAGAAACTTCTTCATTATATTCTTCATACTCTTCGTAAGATTCAAATTCTTGATCTGAATTACTTTCGCTATAATGATCTTTATATGGATTCTCATCGCAATTCCATACATTGGATGATTTCCATTCATCAAAGAGCCTTTGGTGCAATTCATGGTCTAAGTCAAACGATGAAGTAAAATTTGAGTCACTCATGAAGTTTTCAGGAACAATTGTAAAACTTTTTATAAACTCTAAAGAACATGTGTCACAGATTTCATATTTACAGTCACCATAATCCCCTAAAGGTGTATTAAATGGTTGAATTTTATCATCATGAGAAGAGAATACTTCTCCGCATTTGTTGCAGACAATTCCTTTTAAATCACTTACGACGACTAAAGTTTCTATATTTTCATATATTCTCATTTACTCACGCTCTTTCCTAATTATTTCTTCGAATGATTATACGAATTAGTTTTATAAATTAAGGGTGTCTTGGAAAGTTTTATGAAAATATTTATGTATCCTCAGTGATATAATTTCTCACTTTTAAACTCGATCATAAGACATGTATCTAAGTCAATAATCTCATATTTTTTATTTCGTCCATGTTTTACCAACATTTCCTTTTGTAATTTCTTTAAAACTTTTAATTTGTCGAAGAAATCTTTATATGGTTCCACAATACAATCCCTCATTGCTAAACTACTCATCAATAAAACATCTCCTTAAATTTTATTTTTATATTTACTAATTTGTTCACATGATATGCAAATCATTAAAAAATAGTTACCTTTTTCATTAAATTTTATCAAAATAAAGCATTTAAAATCGTGTTTCTATTGGGTTGATCAGATTGGGTAGTAAATGGAAGCATGAGTGAGATATGTGAAGTATGAGAGAGGCAAAATGGGGTATTTTTAAGAATATTGAGTAATTTGATGTGTTAGTACCACAATTAATTTTACTCTTTAATTATTTCTACTTCACATTCTGTATTACCAAATTGAGTTGCTAATTTACTTGGTTTTCTGTTCTTAAAATCGCCAACAAATAAATCTATGTGTAGCCCAATAATTTTACCACCTACATCACGCGAAATGTAAATACCATCAAACTGTTTGTAGTTTTCATCTTTAAATATAAGCCTTACTTTACTATGAGTCGGTATAATACTAGGGTCTGTAGCAATTGTCCTCGCAGAACGAAGCGTATGGCCTCTCAAGTCAAATCCTGACGAGGTAATTCCATATCCTTTTGTTCCTCTTGATTTTTGAGTTGACTGATATGAAAGGTCGTAGGCAGACACTAGAAATATTTCTTCTTTTGGCATAATTTCCTCAGTCTTGATTACTATGTATTGTTTTCTTAGTTCTTTTAAGACATTAGCATCACTTCCTAAATAATTGCTTATATTAGTGTTTTTTATATTTATGTCCTCATTTACAATGTGATTTGCATTTGTACTATTAATGAGAATAAATACACTAATTAATGTGACGAATATTTTATTATGATTTAGTGGATTTTTCCTCATTTTGATGACTCACTTTCTTTATGATGTATAATTATTTATTGAACAATAAGTGTTTAAACTTATGTATTATCGAGATATAATAATACATCCCGATATAACAAAACATTTTAAGTTTTTTCTAATTTGTCAATCGCCTCCTGCCAACTTCCGAATTTATCTATGAACACAATAGCCATTGGGAATTTCATATCTTTATTGCTCGGAATTCTACCTAATTTTTCTTTCTTATTTTTTAAGATTTTGAGAAGGTCTTTTTTAGTATACTCGTTTGTAATAACTTTTTCAACTTTATTGTAAGTTCCAAAGTATTCTTTGATTAATCCTTCAGAATAAATAGCAAATATTTCATCTTTGTCTAATACTCTTTCTTTTTCTGCAAATAATTTCTTTAAATGAGATATAACTGATTCTTTGGAATTCTTTTTAAAATCAACATCTTTATAAATATCTTCAATCAATCCTGCTTTCATTAAAGACTTTTCCCATGAACCAAATCTATTACTACAAATTGCACTACTTGGTGTTTTCATATCAATCCCTTTTGGGATTCTATTTAATTCCTTTGATTTTTCTTGAAGAATAAAAATTAATTCATCATCTGAGTACCTTCTATGGACAAAATCAGCATGTTCGTTAATTTGATATTGTTTATTTGCCCATTCCTTTAATTCTGGATATACTTCTCCTAAACAAATATACATACTTGAATCATATACATTTTTAAGCATTCCAACTAATTTATATTCCTCAAATATTTCTCTAGTGACTTTTACCTTAATATCATCAATACTCCAATTTAGAACATCCTTGAAAACATATTTTAGAATTTTCTCAGCAGTTTTGGAAGCTGTAACTCCGTCCCAAAATCCACTTGGATATGACCTTAAAGAACCTTCTTTTACTAATTGATAAACTTCAATATCATCCATTTCAAATGTATCAGTTGATCTTCCTTTGAATACCATGATTATATTCACATCCTTTATAAATGTTGTTTAACTAGTGTTTTAACCACATTTAATGAATCAATACAAACTTCTTTACTTTTATCATCCATAATTACATTGTCCATTTTTGTTCCATCCTTACGTAATAATAGTATCATATTATTGATCAAAATACCAATATCTTCCGAATTTAGATTAATAACTTCGGGAATTTCTTCTTTCAAGATATCATCATTTCTTAAAAAATCATCGATTGTCATCCCTAAATATGAGCAAAGATTTATAAGATATGTCATATCACTTATTTGTTTGATTTCTTCTTTGTCTTTAATTTCATTTAACCACGCAGGAGGGACATTTGCTGCTCTAGCAAAATCAGCAAAATATTTATGGTTTAACCTTTCTTTAAATAAATAAACTTTTTCTCCAACATTCATTAATATTAACCTCCTATTGCCATTTACCGTCAACATATCGACTACCTTCCATTTGTCTAGATAATCTACTAAATACTACTGTTTTGGTCTTTGTGGTAAAAATTAAAACATCTAAATCAGTCCACGCAGTAGTATCTTTTTCAATAGGATTAAGAACCCATTCCTCACTGTTAGACAATATATCAGGTAAATAATTAATACCCCTATTAATCTTCTTGAGTAAACGAAAATAAGTTTTCTTTAACAAAGAATCTAAAATGTTTTCACTCTCTATCTCAATTAACTGCATCAAAACTTCAATTTGCATTTCGATAGAATATAAATCCTTAGACGCATATCCCAATTTATTCATCTCATTCTTAAAAGAGAGAAGTAAATTGTATTTTCTCCACATCTCTGATAACGTATTTTGCATAATAACTACCTCTCGTCATCCAAATAAGAATTAATCAATTCTCGTGTTTTGAAGAGATATTTCTCTCCATTTTCCCCAAATTCAAACCTCTTATTGATTGAAATATAATCGTCTCTGGTTAATTTATCTTTTTCGCCTTTTTCTTTCTTCAATTTTTTAGCATATTCAATAATAGCAGAAAAATATAGGTTGCTAATGCTGATATATGGTTTTCCTAACCATTTTTGAATTCGTTGTATTCTACTGGCAAAAAATTGATAATCTACTTTTCCATTTTTATTCTTTCCTGGAGTTCTAAAAACATATTCAGTTTTATTGATTATTCTTCCCCTATCCGTACTTTCATATACTCCATCATCATTAGGTTTTGTCTTCAGCCCGTTATTAGCAACATAAAAATCTTGATCAATAACCTTTTTGAGTAAATTTAAAGTATAATCATCTACATCCATCCATCTAAATTCGCCATTGTTTTTAGTGAGATATAATCTATTTTCTTTCCAATCTATATCTTTAACCTTTAGATTAACTAGTTCCTCAAGAGTATTACCTTTTTCAGTACGACCCCTAACCCCCAGATTGGGCAATTCAATAATTGCTCTGTCTTGATAATTTACTAATTTAGATTGAAATTCTCTACATTCTAATAAAGAAATGTATGAATTTTCTTTTGCTTGAATATTGATATATTCTTTATAATCCTTGGTTAAAATCGCAGCAAAAATGTTTTGAAAATGTACAACAAAGTTTTTAGATATACACCAATCTACATATTTTTTTAGTGGAGATAATGTGGTTCGAAATGAGTAAATATTTTTGTTTTTGTATTTTACAACTAAAAACTCATCTCTATCCTCAATATTAAAGTTGAAAATGCTTTTCCCGATTTCTTTTTCATATTCATCAGCCAATTTTAATATATAAGA
>Ga0209728_1001145_pt1 | contig 17266 bp, 35 predicted proteins | sample RifGroD1_FD_183997 | JGI IMG/M metagenome (GOLD analysis project Ga0209728, IMG submission 183997) | Groundwater microbial communities from Rifle, Colorado, USA - Groundwater D1 (SPAdes) (version 2) | ecosystem: Environmental > Aquatic > Deep subsurface > Groundwater | place: Rifle, Colorado... | reverse complement strand
GACCTTTTTCGACTATTTATAAAATTATGTTAATAACTTATTTTAGTTTATTTGCAAATGGTGTCGAAATTAGTCCTACTAACAATACTCCATATATAATAGAATTGCTTATAATAGTGTTATTAGTGAACATATAAATAATGGTTAGTGTACTTAACACAAATAATGCGATTATTTTAAATCTTATTTTTTTATTTTCTTTTATTGGTTTGTTTTTATGTTCTATTGGAGCGTAAATTAAAATTAAAAATAATACAGATAAAAATATTAACATGCTGATAAATTGATTTAATATGATGTACTTTGATAGTAGTGCTGTGATTGTGAAGGATAATAGTGATATATAAGAACATTTTGTGTATGAATCATAATGTAGTCCACCTGTGAATATTCGTAATGATACGAATGATAAAGTTGTTATTAAGAGTTGTGGCAGAATGTTAAGTAGTAATCCTGGGATGATTAGTAGTAGAAATTTGTTGATGCCTCCTATGATAATTTGAAATCCATAGTAATAAACTTGTATGTTGTATTTTGCACATTTACCCATATCATATCCTTGATTGTGATATTTTTGTATTTTGTTATGTAGGTATTTGGCGGATATGTAAGATAATAATTTGACGTATCGGAATGTTAGTATGTAGTTTTTTATATAGGTAAGCATATTTTCCCCTCTTTATTTATTTTATAATTGTGTTTATATGTATATGGCATCCCACTTCGGATACCATATAGGACTTTCTTATGTGTGTAAATTGAATGAATTGCCTGATATAAATTACGAAGATTATTTTGTTCGTGACATCTTCTTTTTCTTTTTTTACTACCTCTTGTATTTTTATGTGATAGATAATATGGTCTATCTCTATTCTCAAAATATTCAATTTGCCATTCATTAATTCCATCGTATAGTAGTGCTATGTTTGTTGTTTCAAAAAATTGATACCTAATTCCATACTTAGTACATAAATTTTCTAATTCTTTTTCGTTAATCATTTTTAAAAACACTCTCCTTTTTTGTTTTATATTTTATTTGAAAGCAATATAGTATTTACACTATATTGCTTGAACAGCATAATTGTTACCTTTTTTGTATTCATTTACAACATCTTCATAATTAATATTGTAATTTTTACAATATTCTTTAAATTCATTTATCTTTTCATTAAATAATTTAATTAAATCTTTTGATTCTTTTGCCTTAATATTCTTTTTAAGTATTCTAATATTCGTAATCATTTCATATGCCCTACGAGTATCAAAATTTAAATCTTTAATACCCAATTGGAATTCTAATATATTATAGACTTCTTGCATTTTTTGTCCATCTAAAGTGCCTATTTTCCAAATTGTACCATCATAAAAAAATCTCCTCTTTGACATTACCCTTGTTTGCTCGCATAATATATATGAAAATTTTTCCAGTCCATATTCTATACCTACAGGAACGTGCATTTTTTCATTTCCTTTTTTCTTGGTAGAAATAGGTATGCCAAATAAAATATCAGAATATTTCAATCCTAGATTATTTCCCAAAATTAAAACTGGGCGTTTACCCCCTTGAATAGAATCTTCGCAAAAACCTAAATCCGCACTTACAATACTTCCTTTTTCTGGTATCCAATTCTTCCAACTACGATCTTCTTCTGGATCAGAAGTTTTATAATCGCAAATCTCATAAAAATGTATAAAATTTATCCTACCCTGACTATTATTTGCAATTTTCCTTAATAAATTTCTATCAGGTAATTCTTTATATTTTCCTTTTATTAAATCATCAATTTTATTTACATCGTATACTTTCATTTCTTCTGCAAATTTTTTAGTAGTACGATATCCTTTTGCAATTAAAATTGCTTCTGATAATTTTCGTTTAATCTCATTTAATTCAATTGATGTATTATTTTTTTCTTTTTTACCAAAAAACATTTAAGTCAACTCCTCATCCTAATATTATTTTTGTTATGTATTACATTTATATGTTACCACATTTCACATTAGAATGCAATACTTATTTTATTTTTTTATTCTAGGGTAGAGGAAATAAACATTCTACCCTAGAAGTTTTCTATGTAGTTAATTACTTACTTAACTAACATAGAAGGTGACTTAGGCTGGTTAGACCATGCAGCAGAATTAATACAATTTGCAAATATACTTCCTACTAAAGCAACCATACTTGCAATAATCATAAACTTTTTCATAAAATTTCACCTCCTTTACTTATTAATCTATATCATCATCGTATATGTCGTTAAACATATTTCGATGCGACATTTCTAATTTATTTACTTTTTCTACAAATAATATGATTAAATATGTCATTAATATTAATAATATACTAGGAACAATAAGCAATAATATATTTAACATTATTTGTTGATATATTTTAAATAAAGATAATATTTTATAATTTCCAAATATGTCTATTAACATTATCCAAAATAATATTAAAATACTTGTAAAAATCATTATTACAATACTTATTTTTCTTTCAGAAAAAATTGATTTCATAATTTCAATATAAGTTTTTTGGTTTTGTATAAAAAGAATAAAAATTATTATAAAATATTGTATTACTTTTCCAGGCAATGATAATAAAATATTCATATACCAAACATCATTTATTTGATTAATTGATTCTTTTATAAAACTTAAAAGTATTGGATAATATAAAGATTCTACAAGTATAACTAAAACTACAAAATTTATTAATACATAAAATAAAGTTTTTAGATAAGGTATTTTTTCATTGAGTATATTATTTTCTGGTATTTTTAAAATATAAATTATTGATAAATATATTGTCAATATTGCTGAGAATGTCATAAATATTCTTGGTACAATAATTATATATTTAAACAAACCAATTATTATACTTGTCGAAAATATAGGTATTGATAACCACTTAATATTTTGTTTCCACATATACTTATCTAATAAATCAAATCTTTTTAGTGTTATTAGTGTAGCAACTAACCACACAGCTTCTTCTGGCAAACAAACAAATATTACATTTAATAAAGCATTAACAATATTATGTATCATTTTTTCAACTCCTTATATGATATTTACTATATATATATTATCATAGAGTTAATTATGTGTCAATTATTATTTTATCTTTTTGTTAAACTTTTTTGATGATATTTTAATTGAATAATAAAGTATAATATATGGAAAGAATCTAATAATTAGATCACCTGGGCTTAAAACTGTAAATCCAAGATCCCATGTATTACAAAGAAAAACCATATTTGAATATGCATTTCCTAGAACATGTACACCATCAATAAAACCATCTGGTTTAATATATCCTGTCCAAAAAGTTATTGAAGGATAGGTGGGCATATATCCGAAATTACTATTTGTTGCCAATTTATTTAATCCACTACCTATTAATAAACAAACAGTACATATAAACATTGGTGAAGTTAAATATTTCAATATATTATCATCTTTATATTTTGTATTATAATAAAGTTTATATGTATGGATTAATGGTAAATAGCTCAATAGCATTGTAGTTTTAATTATGTAAGAGTATTGTAAAAAATAATGATCTCCTATAAACATCGTATATTCTAAATATAAATAGAATATTACAGATATAATTGATGGATATATTGACCAATGCTTAAATAATTGCCTAATACTGTATTGTTTATATAAATATTTATTATTTTTTTCTAAATGTTGTATAAACTTATTTCTGATGAAAACAATTATAAATAAAAATACCCATACTTCAATCATATTATATTCTCTTTTTTATGTATTTGTCTTACTGGTTTAAAGAATTTTTCCTTAGTTAATAACTCTAACTCCTGTCTATCTTTTTTTCTATATCTAGCATATCTTTGATATATTATATGTTGAGGGATTCCTGTTTCATCAGCCCATTGTTTAACTGTTTTCATTTCATTATCTACTTCTATATATAATGTAGTTGATTTATTATAATGTTGTTCTTCCCATGTTGCCCATTTACAATTATTAGGTTCATAATTACCATCATAATCTATTCTTTCAATAGTTAATCCTTCTTTATAATCATTTTCTATTGCCCAATTATAAAATTTCATAAAATCATTTAACCATTCATCACAAATAATAATTCCACGACCACCATATCTTTTATAATTATCATGTTTTTCATTATAACATCTTTTCCTCATACTATCATATGTACTATATATTTGTTTATAATAAGGGTATATATCTTTCTTTGTTTTACCATTCCATCTTTCAATTAATGATTCTTTTAGTATACAACCACAACTTTTAGTATTTCCATTAATTAAATGATTTTCAGCAATTTCTTTTCTGGTTTTATTTTCACAATCACATTCACATAGCCAGTATCTATCACCATGCTTATTTGTTTTATCGGGTGCTAAAGAAATTACTGTTAAATGATTAAATTTCATATTTGTCAAATCTATAAATTCTTTTGTACGTGATTTTGAAATTTTTTCTGCAATTTCTGGAACTTGTGAAACATTATCAACACCATATTTATCCTGACAAGTTTGCTTATATTTGTTTTTATATTCATCTGTTTGTGAATAATACTCTACTCCATATTTATCTAGATTATTTTGTTTAATTTTATTTTTTATTTCAGTTGATTGAAAAGCATTTTCTACTCCATATTTCTTAATCATTGTTTTTTTTCTTTTTAATTTAATTGATTCTAATGCTTTTATTTGTGACTGTTTTATTTTATCTTTTATTCTTGGAGATTGAGAAGGATGTTTAACACCATATTTTTTAATGTTAGTTTGTTTAATTTTTTCTTTAATTTCTTCATTTTGAAATGGATTTTCAACTCCATATTTATTTATATTAGTTTCTATAATCATTTCTCTAATCTCTGGCACTTGCAAGGTATATTCTACTCCATATCTATCTAAACAAGTTTGTTTCTTTTTATTTTTAATTTCTTCTGATTGAGATATATATTCTACCCCATATTTTTCCTTAATTGTTCCTTTTATTTTATTCTGTATTTCTTCTGCTTGAACAGCATTTTTAACACCATATTTATCTAAACATGTTTCTTCTCTTTTATGTACTCTGCAATCATCACAACAATCTTTATCATCTTTACCGTATTTTTCTTTTCTTGTATTGTAATTACTATATCTCCTCATAAAAGGTATACCGCAATAATCACAACTAACTAAAACATATTTTTGACTTTTTGGTGCTAAATCTTCTATTTTAACTTCAAATTCATCACCTATTTTGGTAAATGGATAACCTTTTTCAACATAATATTTTCTAATACTTCCATTCCAATTCATTTTAACTTTTTGATTTTTTACTAACATATTTCCTCCTTATATATATTTTTCATATTTTACACCAACTAATAAACATAATAATACTTTCTTATTCACACAATCATAAACATCACAACCTTTTATTAATATGTATTTATATTTTAATTATATTTACATTATAACTACATTGATTTAATCAAACTAATCCCATTTGTACCTTCAACTTTCTGTCAACTTCCTCCATCTTTTGCTCACTCAACTTACATATAATCATAAACCTACCATTTATTAAACATCTCCTCTTCGAAATATTATCAGTCAATTCCAAGCATATCAAAGATTCAGTCTTCAATTTTTCTTCAACACCTACCTTTACATGAACAGGTATATTACTTTTTGTTTTTGAACTTGTTAAAGGGGCAACATTTATAATTCCTGAATATTTATTATTTATATTATTAGACAAAACCACAGCGGGATGTAATCCTCGAATTTCAGAATCCATACCATCACTTTTAAAATTAACAAGTATCACACTACCCCTTTCAGGACACCACGATCTCCAATCCACCTCTTGTTCTTTCCTAAAACATTGAGCATTAGCAGTTTGAGTTTTAACTATCATTTAATCCACTCCTTATAATATATATTATTTTACACTTCTATAGTACTTTTGTAATACTTACAATACTTATATAGTGTTTTATAATATATATTATGCCCAATGTATGTCCTATGCAAACATTAATATATTTTTATTTTGTTAATTTTTACAATAAAATTTAATGATTAATTTTTATAATTAATTTTCTCTAAAATTTCTTCCAAACTCACAGGTTCATAACCATTCACATCTACACCTACATTATAAGAATTATTCTGTGCTTTATCTAACGGATGATGATCTCCCTTATTACTATGTACATGTCCATATAAATGAATACTTCCATGATGCTTACAATCCCATACTGCGATAGGATAATGGAATAATACAATTTTCAATCCATTATACTTCAACATATGATAATCTTTAACCCATCCAAATTTCTTTTGTAAATCTCTATCTTTTAAAGCATGATCATGATTACCTTTAATCATAAATTTATTACCATTAAGTTTGTCTAATAGTTTAGAAATATCATTAGCATTACCAAAAGCAAAATCACCAAGTATGTATACTGAATCATCTTTAGAAACTTTCTTATTCCATTTATCAATCATTTGAATAGTCATATCATCTACATTTTTGAATGGGCGTGACTCAAAACGAATCATATTAGAATGAAAAAAATGATTATCTGCTGTAAAAAATAATTTCATATTCTTGTCTCCTTTATTATATTTTGGTCTAGTATCTTCAGGAGGTGATTCAAAACGTATTAAATGTTTGTCCATAACAACAACATCTTTTCTTTTAGTAAACATAATTTATTCTCCTTTTATTCTTTTATTCACATCTATTTTACTACTCAATCTCTTCAACATCAATTTCACATTCTTCATCTTCACTAACAATAATTATATTAATCGCCTTATTAACACTCTTTTCATTAGCAAAATATGATACTTCACCATCAACCAACGGCACACCATAACCTTCAATAAAACTTTTTTTAAATCTTGCTCTTATATTTGCTATATGTTCAGCATGTTCATCTAATTCATGATAATTAAAAAATACACTTCTAAAGTATTTCATCCATTCTTTATTTAATATTTCTTCATCAAACTCAATTATATATTCATTTACTCTTTCTACTTTGCATTTAAACCTTTTCATATATGTTCTCCTTTATATCCTTATTTTGTTTTTATATTATTATGATTCTCTAAACCATTCTGGTATTCTTTCACCTGTTTTAATATACACTTCTTTTCTAATATCAATAATATCTAAACACTTTTGACAATAAAATGTATATGTTTTTATATATGTATTACCATTTACAGATTTTTCTTTATAATTTAAATCACCATTTATAAGCTTTCTAGTTTCTAAATGTTTATAAATATGTTCGCACATAATTTATTCTCCTTATCTTAACAAACTCAAAATAATCCTCTTCTTGATAAATTTCCCTATTACATACTGGACATATCATACTATAAAATCCTTCGTGATACTCATCAATATCATCGTCATTTAATTCTATAATTCCTTGACTCTCACATTCTTTTTCTTGATTTAAATCTAAACTAAGTCCACAATAATATTTAAGTTTTAACATTATTATTCTCCTTTATGAAAAATTATTTGGATATTTTAATCCTATCTTACTATTATTTTCATTTTCACTGTTTATCACATCTTTATTTCTATTATAAAAATCATAACCTGCTTTCCAACCAATATTACCACCCATTATAAATCCTATTGCAAAAGATAATACAATAAATCCTAAACAAAAATAAATATTCATATTATTTCTCCTTTTTTATTATAAACTTAGGTAGATTTAAAAACTTTGGACATTTTTCACATTCTCTATTTTTAACATTACATGGAGTCCCTTTATAACATTCTAATTTACACATATTTAAATTATATTCATTAATATATCTCATATTTAATTCTCCTTCCTAATTTTGAATAAAAGTCCTATTCTATAAAAATACTTTTAAAATAATATATATATCATTTCCCTGACTTCACGAAAATGTTACTTAAACTCAATCCCGTTCTCATGTATTTCAACATCTATACTATCTAATTTTATTTCTTGTGCATCTGGTGATATAAAAGCATTAATCCATTTCTTTGTACGACTTTCTCTAACCGCACTTCCCCAAGAATATTTAAATACTTCATAACCATAAAGAGGTATTATATTACAATTCTTCTTTACTTTATTTACACTTTTTGGATGAAATGAATCTTCATCGTTAGGTCTTATTTCATTAACCCTAACTTCATATCCTAATTGCTTCATTTTAGATACATCTTCATTAACAACACCTATAAATCCATCTAATTTATTATGTCCACAACAACATCCTGTAGTTTTTATTCCTAAATTCCATAAATATTGTATTTCTTTAAGTATGCAATTATCAATACATATTACAGGTTTTAAACCATTGCTTAATCTATAATTTTTATAATCCTCCATATGTGACGGTATATCTATACAAATTTGATTATTATAACTTCCTATTTCTATATTGTTACAATTACACATAAATTCATCTCCTATATTATTTCATTATTCCTACACCAGTACAAATACCCATAATAAAACATCCTATCATAATTATACATAATCTAAATGGATTCATTCTCATTTATTATTTTCTCCTTTTTAAATATTTAAGTTCCCTCAACCATTCTGCTAATTGTCTATGTTTCTTTGCACATTCACAATCTAGAACAGTGTCTTTATAAAGAATCTGCTACTTTCTCATGATGCTTAATTACTTCTTCAAGCGTCATCTTATTTATTTCTCCTTTCATAATTTAATCTTAACAAGCAACAAATTCATATTCTTTCCCATTTATAAGAAAAGTAATCCTCTCAATATTTTCTGGATTTTCTTTTCTACATTTCCTATTTCCATTATTCCAATTTTTAATGCTATTAATTGCAATATCACAAGCAAATTGTTCACCATCTTTGGTTTCAATAATAGCATTTCTTTTCCCATCTAATTCTGTTAAGTTTTTTAATATTGAATATTCTTTTATACTATTCATTTTCTTTTCTCCTTTATTTTTTTAATTTTACTCTTTTAAGCTATTACAATACTATGATGTATAAAATTTTCAGGCAAATCTATTTTCTCATATCTTAAACCATCAATATTATACACTTCTTTACCATTTTCAATTTTAGTTATATCTTTAACTTTATATAATTCTTGGAATATTACTTCTGGATATAATCTATCTGATTCAATTTTTTCAATAATAGCATAATCATAAATTGTTTCACATATATCACATTCATTATTAATAACTCTGCGTTGAGCATCTTCTAAAATTTTAAAATATCCAATTGTTCTAGTTGTGCCAAAATCCCATCCATATTCATCATAACTTAATTCTTCAAATGTTGTTAAAAAGTACATATTATTTTCTCCTTTTCCTCCTTTAAAATTAAAACCAAATGAACTTTTTAAGTTAATTTTACTTTTAATATTATATCATCATAATTTAACTCATCAATTTCTAATCGTTTAACAATAACTGCTCCATTTAATATTAATACACCATTCCAATTGCAAAACATATCATAAGAATTTTCTAATGCAAAATCTACATATTCTCTAGGAACTAATTTTATTGCTTTTGTAATATGCAAAAGTGCTTCATAAATTTCATGTTTAGATAATTCAATTTCCATAGTAATATCTCCTTTTTAATATCATGATCAATTCTGCCTTTGCTCATGATTTATGAAAAAATATTTTTAACATATCCTTCAAATATTGTTCTGTAACAATTATTATGACATTGTTTTATTGCAAGTTTTACATACATTAATACTCTATAGGCACTATATTGCTGTCCACGAATTCTAGCAATCATTTCAATGGCAATATCTTCAAAACTATTCGAACAACCTGAAAATACAATACTAGAATATCTAAATGGTTCATATCTTGTAAGATTACTATATAATATAAGTTTATATTTTTTATTATCTACAATCTCTTTATTTTTACTTAAACTAGAATACCATTCATAATTTCTTTCTATCCAACATTTTAATTCATCTGTTGTATATGTTTTATCTACAACATTCACATAATCTGTGTCTCTATATATTTTTTCCAATTCAATATTAACCTTTTTGTCATATCTAATTTCTTTCATTTGTTTTTTATTCTCCTTTTAATTATATTAATTTAATTTATCACATTTCCACATCTCAATAATTACTTTTTTCATTTGCATTAAAGCAAAATATCCTGCTATTATACTTATTAACCAAAATACCAATAATTTAATATATTCATAAGATAATTCAAACAGCATAAAATTAGGTGTTAATATTGCTGTTAACCCTGCATATAAAATTATTACCCATAAACCTAATGATGTATATCGTATTTTAAATATTATATTCATAAAATTTCTCCTAAAATTCAACTTTTATTATTACATTCTAGCATTCCGAATATTGCATTTCCTAATTCCATATGTATTCCTCCTAATTATTCTATACATTATAAAAATATACTAATCCATCATCTAATCTTCTATAGGCATAAAAATATTGCTTTACAAAATCTAATTTATCTTTTTGAAGATATAACAAACAATGTCTAAAATCTCTTGTTAATGCTTCAATTTGTTTTCTAAGTGTTTCTTCACCATCATATAAGTAGCAATTCCATGTTAAACATAATACTGATATTGGTAAATCATTAGAATTAATTTCAAAATACTTAGTTTTAAATTCAAATGGATATTCTCTAACAATATAATCATATTTATCATAATTCCAAAAATCTAAATAGTGGTCATTAACACCAATATAATTTATTTTATTGTTTAAAAATACTTCACTTTGATGTCCGTAAGCACATCCTATATCAATTACTCTATCAATATTAAATTCTTTACAAAATTTTGCAATGTGCTTATATGTTTTGTATCCCTCACATTCAAAGAAATGATCTATACAATCAATTTCCATATCATATTTTCTAGTGTCTTTATTTTCTTTGTAGTTTTCTCTGCCTAATTCTAATAATTGTTTTCTTTTTTTAGTAGTCTAGGATAATTCATAATATTCTCCTTAAAATATCTTGTTAAATGATTTGATTGGTGATAAATGAACGATATTATTTAACTACAAAATATTCCGGTGGTTCACCCTCTTGATAAACTAATGGATAATTTTCTTTAAGTTTTTCAATTATTAATCTATTACTTTTTACTTTTTGACCATATTTATTTAATTCTTCTACTTTATCTTCATCAATTTCAAATATCATTCTTCCAAAACACCATTCATTTTTTGCTTCATCTAAAGTATCTTTAATAAGCCAACCAGAGCCATCTATTACCCATCCAAACATCATATATTTTTTATTCATTTTTATCTCCTTAATCATTGTCTATATTTTTTTATTCCTTCTATCTCATCAATCCAAAAAGCATCATATAATTGTCCATCAATTAAAACAACAACCCAATTATCTTCTAATTCTCCTGGTCTTGCTCTTTTTATAAATACATCATCAATCTCTGTAAATTTATCAAAGCCTTTAAGACCATTCATTTTTACTTTTATACCTTTTTTAAGAATACCTTCTTCCAATAATTTGAAAGCATCTTTACTTTTCATATTATATTTCTCCTTTATTATTAAATTTATTATCAATCATTTCCCTCATACAATCTAAACAATAATCCTTCTCACTTTCATCTGGTTTTGCACTACTATAAATTTTATGATTTCTAAATTGCTTACCACACTCATCACAAAATGCGTTCCAAATATACCAATCAGGAGATTCATTAGTATGCATATAGCAACTTTCACAATATTAGTTTTCATAAATAATCCTTCCTATTTATATTTTTCTATCTGTTGATATAAAATATTTTATATAATATTTGCATTTTTCACAATCAAAATCTTCAACAGGACATTCTATATACTGCGTATCTTCATTATATCCGCATCTTTTTATATTTAATTCTTTAGCAATATCCAACATTATTTCTTTTTCTCTTTCTTCTAACCCACATTCATACTCTTTGACTTCAAATGCCTTTAATATTAATAATTTATCTTCTTTTGTTAAATTCATATAGTTAATTCTCCTTTTTATTATTATTTTATATGTATTTTTAGGGAGCAATTAAATCAATCACTCCCTATATTTAAAACTTAATTCAATTCATCAATCATTTTTTGAATATCTTCACTTGATTTATTTAGTAAATCTTGGTCTTGTTTATTTGCTAAAATTTCCATTAATCTTTGTTTCTTTTCTTTGTTTTCTTTTGCTTTCAATCTTAATTGTTCTTCTTCTTGTTTAATATTGAAAATATGTTTTACAATTTGAATCTTTACGTCAAGAATCTGATCTTCCATTGATTTAGTTTCAAGTAGACTTTCTTCTTTAACTTTCTTTAATTCAGAATTAAGAGATTTAAAGATAGTATCTAAATCTCTAGGTGATAATTGCCACAAATCCTCAACACTGATCATACCCTTAAAAGCAAACCTAAACTGGTTTCTAGTTGCTACCTCAAACATATTTACATTTTGCATAGTCATAATAATCATTTCTCCTTTTTATTTTATATTTTATTTAAAATTTAATTTTTAACATTCTTTCTGTATTACCTTTGACTTTTACAGTTAATTCATTTCTTTTAGTTGATGAAAATCCCAAACCAGAAAGTTGACTAGGATTGTCTTTAATCCTCATTTTTGACGATAAAGCTTCTATTACCTTTCTATGTTTCATTAAATCTTCTTTTAAGAATTCATTAAACATTCCCGAAGGTTGCTCATTATTAATACAATCCTTTAACATAAACATATAATGCTTGTGACCAACATTATTATCTTGCCAATAATTAGGTGAATAACAAACAACACTCACAGGTACAAATTGATTAGTTTTCAGTCCCCATACTTCTTTACTAGATACATTAGAAGGTAATTTTTCTTTAATACTAAATCCATTAATCCTACTGAAAGTAACTTCTGCTACTTCAACTTTTTCACCTTGTTTCAACTCTTTATTATAATCAAAACTAAATATCTGTCCTTCAAATTCTACTTCTGCCTTAAATCCTTCTCGTCCACCTCTATGTGTATAGTTATGAACTAAAAATTTATAAACACCTTCTTGCATTCTATCCTTATTAGTCCATGTGATATTTTCAACAGCAATTTTGTTTCTTTCTGGATGAATAATATCAACATCTAATTTACCAGTAGTATTTCTATTGTCTTTATTTCCATAATAAATTAAATTTCCATTCGGTTCATAACAATGTGCATCTAAATCATTTCCGTCAAATTTATTATCATTCCATTGAATACTAAATCTCAATACACCATCAACATTACCACCAGCAGATTTTACTCTTTCTTTCATTGATGAATCTGTAATATTACCTGTGTATGCCCATGAGAAGTTATTATCCCACTTAAACATTGTTTTACTGTCTTTATTTTCTGGTGCAATTAATGACACCATATTATTAGCATGTTTATTTTCTAATAATACTTCTATTTCTCTTACTGTGGGCAATACATCTTGTATAAATTTATAAATGGTAATTTCTGTTACTTTAGAAAATTTCTTAGGATTCAAAGGAATACCTTTTGACATTTCAGCAAATATATCTAATCCATCAGATAATTTTTTAGCAGAATCTCTATTTACAAATAAAATATCTCCTACTCTTATATCACCTAATTCTGCAAATCTTCTTGCCAAAGCATCTTCATAACCTTCTGACACTATTATTTTCCAAAAATCTTCTAACATTCTTTGACTATAAATTGGTTTTGATCTTTTGTAGTTTTCACCAGCAACAATCTTTTCATATTTTATTACTGCTTTTTCTAAATCCATACCTTCACTAATATCAATTAGTAATGTTCCCATACTATGGTTTTTGATCCGTCCGACAACTTCTCCAACTTTTACTGATTGTTCCCATGTATAATTATCTTTCTCTTCTGTAGTTGATAATTTATCATATGCTCTTTTATATATAAGAAATTCATTTAATGCAGATTTCCATTCTATTCCTCTATGCAAAGAATTTTGAGAAATTAAATCCAATACAGTAAGTAAACTATCTTCTGTAATTTTATCTAAAGAACCTTTAAATACATCTCTGGTACTTCTAAAATTACCTCTGATTTCTCCTTCACTCCTATTTGTATTGTCAAAAAATTTCCCCGGTAATTCTAAGTAAAAATGTTGCCATTCAGTTACTTTACCATTTTCTAATTGTTCAAAATTCTTATCTGTACCAATTTTCTTTAATTTACTAATCCAAACATCTGAAACAACATGAGATTTTACAAATTTATCTAAAGCATTTATTACAGGTTGAAATGTTGTATCACCAGTTTCAAAATCCCAAATGGTTTTAACTTGATTATCTTTAATAACAACTACATTGCCAATGTTTCTTATAAATTGTCTACAACAAGAACAATCATATTCTCTGCGTTGTCTGTAGATTTCATTTTTATTAGGTGGGAAACTATCAAGGTAAAGATCCCATAATACATCTTTATCTAATTCAATTTCAAACAAATGTGTTGCATCTTTTACTAACTGTCTGAAATTATTCTGAAATAAAGTTTTAAATTCCCCAAATTGCATATCGTTTTTCATAGTCATATTTATAATCCCCTTTTTTATATTATTTTTTTATTATTGTAGTATATCTTATGCTTTAATGTTTTACCTTATGTATTTTACATAAGTTCTTATCCCGTTATTATTGTTTACATTATAACATTTATATTTATATTCTGTCAACATTAATTTCATAATTTATTCAATAATTTTCCCACAATCTTTACATTTCGCATAATCCATATAAAAATCTTCTACTTTTTCTATATTCTTATGTGGACATAATGCTTGAATACTATCTAATATTTTTCCTTTCTCCTTATGCAATTCTTTAATTTGTTGTTTAATAGAATTATATTCTTTCCACGATTCCATTAATAGTTCATTATTATTCATATTCATTTCTCCTCCTTAACTCTCAAACCCAATATATAATTCATCAATACTCACTCTATCATCTTTCGTCCACCACTCAACATTACTACTATGACCATTTTCTTTAATTTCTTCTTCTGTTTCTCTCCGTACAAAATGAGTAAAATTAATACTTCCACTTAAATAATCATCACAATTAACTATTTCCTCTATCATATCAAGAATATCTCTTAATTTAATAAACCCACCTTCTTCATTACCTTCATCAAAATACATATCTTCAAATGTTATTTTATTTAGAGTAGAATCACAATCTTCTTTTACAATATTACTTGCTGTATTTAAATCATATTCTTTATATAATATATCACCTAGTATTTGAAGTGCTTGTTTTCTATTTAAAGTATCAAGTATTTCTACTATTTGATTGTATTTATTATTCATGATTTTATTAATCCCCTGAATATTTACCAAATATCTCTCTCCTTTTCTCTTTTGCAAATTCACAGGCTTCTTTAAATTGATCACTAGGAAATATCCACTTATATCGTTTATAATTTTTACAAATTTGTACCCAATATTCATCTAATTTTTCTATATAATTTACATTTCTAATTCCAATTTTATTATTTGAATTTGCTTTTTGTCTATCTGCTGAATTTTCAGGATTTGTTGTTATCTCTAAATTATATTTCCTATTATTAAATGGATTATGATCTTTATGATGAACTTTTTCCGAGTGTTTTGTTACATTCATTAAAAATCTATGTAAATATAATGTTTTTTGTTTATATTCACCTGTATCTGTATAATAACTTATCCCCGTTATTATGTAATAATCTTTTATTTTATTACTCCATTGTAAATGCCAAGGTCTATTTAATTCTTTAAGTCTGTCTAAATCATCTAAACAATACTTTATATAATTTTTCTTTATGATAAATATGTATTTCTACTGCATCACCCACAATAGTATAATCATTAAATGGTTTAGTTTGCCCTTTTGCTATTTTAAATTCTCCTCTCATTTATTATATTGTTATTCTATAAATTACTCACATCATATCTATAATTCAAAACTCTCGCCTGTCCATAATGACCATCTAATTTATCAGCATTATCAGGAAACCTCAACCTCAATATCACTTGTCTTCCTGTACTCTTACTCATTCTTACTGCTTGTTCTATATTCTCCCATGCTCTAACTGGAGGTATTATATATCCAGTTTTCTTATATTTGTCTAGTTTCTTGTAACTACATACATGAAATACTATCATGTTATTTTTACTCCTTTATTATTGTTTTCATATTTACTTCTAAAAATTTATCCATTCCTTCTTCCCATTCCTCGACAGGTAAACTATCATATAAATCACTAAAACCACATATAAGACATTTATATTCCTGTATACAATTTTCTTCTTGTGTTTCAGATATCATTTCTGTATTACAACGAGGACAATTAAATTTATTCATTTTATTTATCTCCTTTCAATTTTTCCTCTAATTCTTTAATCCTTTTTTCTTCATCCTTAATAATTAATTTTACCATTTCTACTAATTCTTTTCTATATTTAATATCTTCAATCTCATTTGCATATCCAAATGTGTTCATTGTATTTCTACCAACCAAGTACAATCTATAATCATCTGCATGGTGAGATTTAGCAACTTCTACTAAATTACCATGATATCCAATACCATGAGTAGTAATAAATTTTCTATTAGAATTTCTATTATATTTATCAATTCCATACATACCTAGTTTAATTGCTTCGATAAACTGTTCTGGATATTTCTCGATTTGGTCAAACCCATCATTAAGAAATGTTATTGTTGTCATATATCCCATTTTTATTTTCCTCCTTTTATTATAATTCACTCTCATCAACATCAACAATCTCCCAAATATCACCCTTACAAAATCCAACATATTTCTCATCTGTATTAATTTCAGTATAATAAATTTGAAATGACTTACCAGTGAAAATTAATTGATTACCATCTTGATCTTCAATAACTGCACCTTTAGGGATTCTATTTATTTCTACCATATTCCATAATTCATAATTATTATATTTTTTTATTAAAAAATAAAACTTGATTAGGATAATGAAAATCTGAAGATTTTATGTCATCAAATTTAATATCAAACATATCAAAACCACTTTGTATTGTTTGAGCAATAAATCTACCAAGTTTTTTATGTTTTAATGAATATATTTTCATTTTTTACTTTCCTTCCTATTATTATTATTTTAACTCAAATACAATATTAACCATTTTACCATAATTCTCAGGTAGTATT
>Ga0209728_1001143_pt1 | contig 17296 bp, 25 predicted proteins | sample RifGroD1_FD_183997 | JGI IMG/M metagenome (GOLD analysis project Ga0209728, IMG submission 183997) | Groundwater microbial communities from Rifle, Colorado, USA - Groundwater D1 (SPAdes) (version 2) | ecosystem: Environmental > Aquatic > Deep subsurface > Groundwater | place: Rifle, Colorado... | reverse complement strand
TATTTTTACATCAAATTATGTTATTGAAGATAAGGAGAACGAATATTAATGATAAATTCAACATTACTAGGTCAATACATAAACGGTAATTATAATGTATCTATATATTCCGATGGTACTAAGGTAAGAGAAACCTTAGTACCTGAAGATACAGAATTTATATCTGCATTTCCTGAATGTATGGATGTCAAGATTACTAATCAATGTGATATGGGATGCCCTTATTGCCATGAAAATTCAACAGTAGATGGATTACATGGGGAGTTGCTAAACAATCCGTTTATAGACACTTTAAAGACTTATACTGAAATAGCTATAGGTGGTGGTAATCCATTAGCACATCCTCAGTTATATGATTTTTTAAGATTATTAAAATCAAAAAATATAATAGCCAATATTACAGTCAACCAGACACATTTTATGAAAGCTATATCTGTAATAAATGATTTGGTTTATGAAGATTTAGTTAAGGGAGTAGGTGTGTCATTTACTCACTATAACGAAGATTTTATAGAGTTAGCACAACAATATCCTAATTTAGTTTTGCATGTTATCAATGGTGTAGTAAATTATAATGACCTTGAAAAAATGTTCAATAAGAATCTGAAATTGTTGATACTTGGTTACAAGGAAATAAGAAGAGGTATAAACTATTATAGTCAGAAAGTAGAAGATAATAAACAGATTATATATGATAATATATGTAAAATAGTTAATGGATTTAAAGTTACTAGTTTTGATAATTTAGCAATTAAGCAACTTGAACTTAAAAGAATATTTACAAAAAATGATTGGGATGAATTCTATATGGGTGATGATGGTCAGTACACAATGTATATTGATTTGGTGAAACAGGAATTTGCTAGAAGCTCAATATCACCATCGAGATATGAGTTGACAGATAATATTGTAAATATGTTTAATATAGTAAAAAATGAAAAATAGGAAGTGATATTATAGCACTTAGCAAAGAAGAAAAACAAAAACGTAAAGAAGAAAGAAATAAATTAAAGTATGAGCGTGAACATAAAATCATTGATGGAATTATTCATAAATGGTGTAACATTAAAAATCATTGGGTTATTATGGATGATGAACACTTTTATAAAAATATTAGCAATTCTATTGATGGATATAGTACTAGATGTATTAAGTGTGAAATTGGAAGAGCTACTAAACGTAATAATGATAATAAAGAGGAATATTTACAATATCTAAAAGATTGGCATCAGGAGAATTTAGAATATCATCAAAATCAAAATAATCAATGGTACGCCGATAATAAAGAATACAGACAAGAATATACTGCTAATTGGAGAAAGGAAAATCCAGAAAGGGTTAAAGAACTTGCTAAGAATCATCGTGACCATGATATTTCTACTAAAGAATGGAATAGTGAACTAAAGGTATTTAATCATAGATGTGCTTATTGTGACATAACTGAAAAAGAACATAAACAAACAATTGGAGAGAAATTACACAAAGACCATGAATACCATAATGGATATAACGATATACGAAATGCTATTCCTGCTTGTAAATCATGTAATTGTAGTAAACATACTGATGATATGGAAAAGTGGTTTAGAGAGCAGTCCTTCTTTTCAGAAGAAAAACTAGTAAAGGTATTGTGGTGGATTACTGAGGGATACAAAGCATATATTGAAGATAAGCCGCCTTATAGAATTACAAGAAAAAGAGTTTATAATAATGATAAAAGTTATAAAGTTGCATTTGAATTATGGTCAGTAGACGAGAAAAGAAATGTGGTTGAATGTATAACCACAGGAGATAAAAAGAAAGACATAACTCAATACATAGAATTGTATTATAAAAAATAAACCATACCAATTCTCGCTTTCATATAAAGGAGGAATTATGAAATTAAATACAATAGGTCAATTAAAGAAATTGGATGATGATTTTAAACTAGAAATTAATATAATGAATGAAGTTTCAGAAGAAGAATTAATAAATAGTAGATACCCTTATCCTTGGTTAAAAGAAGATGGATACATAGAATATCATGATACAGGTTATTCAGATAGGGTTGTTTGTTTTGGAGTATATAAGGGTTAAACCAGACCACTTGACAAACATAAATTAGGGTGTATAATTAAAATATAGATAAGAAAATATTAAATAAACTCAATGAGTGAAAAGGAGGTTATTATTTGTTTGAGAAATACATAATAGGTGCTATCTATGAAAAAGATTGTACCACACTTAAAGAATCACATCAATTTAGAGTTGACAGAACTGGAATAACATTAGTACTAGAAAAAGGATATTCTATGTGGTTTGTATATGACGAGCCAAAAGATAAGGCAATGAGAACTTCAATAGTAGAAAATATTGAAGAAAGCGATAATGGATTATGGGTATACACTGAAAACTCAGTTTATAGACTAGATAGAATTTAAGGAGAATACATAATGAAAACAAGAGTACGCAGAGATTTTATATTAAGAAATGAATCATCAAATAAAGAAACACTATTAGTTCAAGCCAATATGCTAGGTTATCCTTATTTTGAATATGAGGATAATATATACTTTGTCAGAGCAAATAGTAAGGGAACTAAGTTAAGACCTGTACTTGTGACCGAAAACGTTGAGGAAGTTTAAGAAAGGAGGATATAATGAGCAATTATTTTGATGTATTAGAAAAATCAGAGATTGTACAAAGATGCTATACATTACTTAATGAAATAAGTAATAAATTTAATATATTTAAAGAAGTATTAGATAGAAAATTCGCAGGACACATTAATGAAATGCAAATGAGAGAAGAAATAAGAGAAATTATAATGTCTATGGATAAAGATGAATTAATTATATTAAATGAAATTGGAAAAATGTTTTCTATGTCTAATTGCGATTGGAGAGATTACGAGGTTAGGCAAATAATACATGAAGAATACATAAAGATTATAGATTTTAGATAAACTTTTACTTTGATGCAAACTCTAGGAGGTTTAAGTATGAGAATTATAAGTGCTAGACCTAACCAAAAGAAAGTCATATCGTGTTATGTGCAAAATAATAAAGTAGTTATTAAAACATTATATAAACATAAGAAAGGAGATAATAATTGAGTTACAATGCATACATAACCAGAATAAAAAATCTTAGAAAACATACTAATGCAGACCGTCTACAGGTTGGAGAATGTTTTGGAAACTTCGTAATAGTAAGTCTTGAAACACAAGATAATGAGCTTGGTATTTACTTTCCTACTGATGGAAGACTTGGAATGGAATACTGTGAAGCAAATAATCTTCTAAGGAAGAAGGATACTGATGGGAATCAAATTGGTGGTTACTTAGAACCTGAAAAGAGACATGTAAGTACAATTAAATTACGTGGTGAGAAATCGGATGGTTTGTTTATGCCACTTACAAGTCTTTCACAATTTTGTATGTTATCTGACCTAAAAGAAGGAGATATGGTTACAACTCTTAATGGTACGTTAATTTGTGAAAAGTATATTCCTAAGAGCAATACAAGAAATAGTCAACCTTCGGATAAAAAGAATAAGACTAAAAAGGTTGTTACCGAATCTTATCCAATGTTTGAGGAGCATATTGATACTTCACAACTTGCTTACAATACACATCAGTTTAAAGAAGGAGATACTTGCTACATAACTCTTAAAATGCATGGCACAAGTCAAAGAACTGCTTATACAATTAAAGAAAAGAATAGGATTTTACCTGCTTGGTTGTATAGTATTCTGAAAGTTATGAAATTTGAATTGAAATCTAAAAAGACATGGGACTTTGTATCAGGAACAAGAAGAACAGTGTTAAAGAATTATAATGGTGGTTACTATGGCAACGATGATTTTAGAAAAACTTGGCATGATTTCTTTGTAGGTAAGTTGCGTAAAGGTGAAGAAGTTTTTTATGAAGTGGTAGGTTATACACATGATAGTCAAACAATAATGCCTGAATGTAGCAATACTAAAACAAAGGATAAAGAATTTATAAAGCAGTATGGAGATACCACTAGATTTACATATGGATGTGGTACAGGACAAAATATTATATATGTATATAGAATGACAATGACAAATGAAGATGGTTATATTACTGAGTATCCGACAGAACTTGTAAAACTACGTTGTGAACAAATGGGAGTTAATTTTGTACCTGTGTTTGATAAATTCATATTCACAACTATTGAAGACCTAATGGAAAGAGTAAATAAATTTGTTGACGGTGCAGACCCGATAGGTAAGACACATATTAGAGAAGGTGTGGTTGTTAGGATTGACAACAAAGAAAAGTTCTCAGCATTCAAACATAAGAATTTCTACTTTAAGGTGTTAGAAGGAATAATTAAGGCTGATGATGTATTAGATATTGAGGAAGCTGATAGTAATGCGTAAGTTTATTATGATGGTCGGTTTACCTGCAAGCGGTAAGTCTACTGTAACAAAAGAAATATCAATTCAAGAAAAAGCAGTAGTTCATTCTTCAGATAGTTTAAGAAAAGAATTGTTTGGAGATGAAAATACAAATGATAAAAATGATGAATTGTTTAAAGAGTTACATAATAGAATCAAAACCGATTTAAGAGCAGGTAAAAATGTAATATATGATGCTACTAATATAAACTACAAACGCAGAAAGGCTTTTCTTGAAGAACTAAAGAACATTGATTGTGAAAAGATATGCTATTTAATTGCTACACCTTATGAAAAATGTTTAAAGCAAAACAATCAAAGAGAAAGAAAAGTACCAGAGCATGTAATAAGGAAGATGTATTTGAACTTTGATATTCCTGCTTATTTTGAGAGGTGGGATAAGATTGAAATAATATACAACGGACTTGAAGAAGATTATTTAACTTTATTTGAAAGACTAGATGAGATAAAACAAGATAATCCTAATCACACATTTACTATTGGTATGCATTGTAAAGTATGTTCTGTATATGTTTGTAACTCTTTAATAGAAAAACGTATAAATGATGAATCGCTGATTGCTTCTTCACTGTATCATGATATCGGCAAAGAATTTACAAAACAATTTAAAAATGCAAAAGGTGAAGATACAGACATAGCACATTATTATAATCATCATAATATATCAGCTTACAAAGTTTTATTTTTACTAAAAGATAAAGATTATATATTAGATACTTGTCAATTGATAAGATGGCATATGCAACCGTTTTTTATAGAAACTAAAAAGGCTAAAAATAAGTTTATTAATCTAGTTGGTCAAGAATTTTATGATAAGTTAATGGTTTTACATGAAGCAGATGTAAAAGCACATTGATTTATATAAATTGCAAATTCTATAGAAAGGAGAAATAAATGTATATAAGATTTTATAATAATGACGATGATGATTTTGATGAAGCAAGATTTATACATTCAATAGATTTAAAGGATAATTATTCAGAATACATAAAGACAATGAGAATTGTTGATGGTATTTCAATAGATGGGTATTTTTATGATTTAGATTTTATATCAGTTAAACCAGCAGAAAGTGATGAATTTATAAGTTCTGTTGATGTATATGTAAAAACACCATAAAAATAGATTAGCCTTGCGACTAACCTATCTCATAATATGACTTTGTAATCAACACTTTACCATCTACTTCAGCCACTACAACGTTATTTAAGACAGTTTCTTTATTGGTTACATACTTTACATATAAGTCATTAATATCTTCGTCTGAGCAGATAATAAGCGGTTTAGTAGTTGTAATATTCACAGTCTCAACAATATGCATTAGTTTTTCATTTTGTTGTTTGAGAGTTTCTATTGTAGACATTAGAGCTTGAATATCAGGATTGTTAGAATTATTAATGTTATTGATATTGTTAAGATTATTAGAGTTATCTTTCTCAGACTCGTTAATATGTATGACTTCAAGCTGAGTGGTAGATTGAATAGATTCTGGTTTAATCTTAGGTTTCGGTCCCCGTTTTTTAGGTAGATTAACTAATTGTTGTTCTTGTGTATTATTTTCAGAGCTAAGAGTTTGTTCTTGCATAATTTCACCTCCCTATATAAGTATAGGCTTGGACAGGGATTTTTATGCAAATTAGATAAATTAAATTTTATTAATTTAGAGAAAGGAGGATAATTAATTGAAAAACAAAGAAAAGAGAGTTGAAAAGATATTAAATTTTGAAAAAGACGGATATATAATATATGAAAATGAAAGCTATTATTATTGTGATGAAGACCTTTACGGTGTAGATAGTATTGAAGATGCTTATATATATGATGATATTGAAGAAGCAAAGAACAATATTGAAGATAGTGATAATGCTTACAGTCTAGAGATACATAAAGTTAAGAGAATATTTACCGTAGAAAGTATTTTAACAAGAGAAGTTATTTATAATGAAAAATCTATAAAAAATGAAGAATAGTAAAAATATTCCAGACTTGAAACCCTTGTGACACAACGACTAGATTTTACAAAAACACAATGAAATAGAAGTTTCATTGAAACTGTAAGAAAGGAGAAAAATGGAAAAATTTAATTTTGAAACCTTTTTTAAAACAGAAATAGTTAGACAAATATCAGATTTAGTTGCAGTAAGAATAGAAGAATCTGGAGAATATGTTGTTTATAAAAGTAGAAATACAAACATAGCGAGAAGCGAAGTAATTAATGAAACTGAATTTATGGAAGCATTAAAAGATAGTAAAAGACCAATTGTTTTAAGTGATATTTATATTAACATATAAAATAAATTGAGGTGATAGATATTAAAAGAAAGTGTTTTGGTATAGTACCAATTAAGAGAAGTCGTTCTCCAAATATATTAAATAAGTGACAAATAAAATGAAAGGAGAAAGTATGAGTCCAGAAGAAAGATTAGAATTATTTAAAACTGAATTAGATTACATAAAAGATTCAAAGATAAGAAATTTTGCAGAAAAAACATTACTTTTACTTCCAGAATATTTCTTTCAAGTACCTGCAAGTACATCTGGTCGTTTTCATCCTAAATTTAGTTTAGGTGATGGTGGTTTAGTTAGACATACTAAAGTAGCTGTTAGAATTGCTGTAGATATAATTTCTTTGGAAATGATGAAATATTCGGATTTAGAGAAAGACATTATTATAGTATCAACTTTGCTACATGACGGAAAGAAATGTGGAGATGGTACTAGTGGTACAGTATTATTACATCCTACTATTATGGCAGACTTTATAGGTAATAATCCTGAATTAAACACATTAATTGACAAAGAAATACTTGATAAAATAAAAGATTGTATTAGCACACATATGGGCGAGTGGCGGTATGATTATAAAGATAAATATAAGAAAAACCCATTGTTGCCTAAACCAAATAGCAAACTACAAAATATAGTTCATTTAAGTGATTATTTAGCATCAAGAAGATATTTTGCAGAATTTGATTTTGAAATAGCAGTACCAAGAAGATAATAAATAAAATTATAGGAGGAAATTGATTAATGGCAAGAAAATTTTTAGTCAACAAAGCGGAGAGGACTAAGATATATCCTAAAGTGGGTATCTTTTCACCGTCTGGTGGAGGAAAAACATATACAGCACTAAGATTGGCAACTGGAATGATTGAAGAAATGGAAAAGCTAACAGGAAAGAAATATAAGATATGGTTAGCAAACAACGAGGGTAGTCGTGGTAAGTATTATGCAAATGAATTTGATTATGAAATTATTGAATTAGCACCACCACATGAACCTGAAATGTATTATGACTTAATTGAATATGCTGAAGCAACCGAATCTTGCGGAATACTTATTATAGATTCTTTGTCTAAGGAATGGGCAGGAACAGGTGGATGTTTAGATATAGCAAATGGAATAGGTGGAACTTTCCAAAATGCATGGAAAAATGTAAGTCCTAGACATAGAAGGTTAATGGATAAGATGGTTGACTCTAATTTGACAATCATAGCTACTATGAGAGGCGAAGACCAATATGTTATGGAAACTGATGATAAGGGAAAATCAAAACCAGTTAAGTTAGGTTTAGGAGCAAAACAGGGAAAAGACTTTGAATATGAATTTACATGTACTTTCTCATTAGAACAAAAGACTAACTGTGCAGAATCATTCAAAGATAATACACATTTATTTGAAAATAAACCTGCTATGAAGCTTACTGAACAAGACGGTATAAACCTAATGATTTGGGCAAATGAAAGTGATATTGAACCAGAAAAAGTTGTTACAGAAAATAAATCTGAAGAAGCCACAAATAAAGAAGATTTAAAAACTATAATAGCAGAAGTTAATATACTTGCTACAGAAAAAGCGAAGGTTAATCGTGACTTAGTTGTGGAAACAATTAAAAAACACCATAAGACAGGTAATCCTAACGGAATTAAAGACATCAGTGTAGCAAAAGCAGTATTAGAAGAATTAACTAATTTGGAGGTAAAATAATATATGAATAATGTATGTTTAGTTGGTAGATTGACAAAGGAAGTAGAAACAAGGTACACAGCAAATAATAATACAGCAGTAAGTAATTTTACTATAGCTGTAGACAGAAGATTTAAGAAAGATGGTCAGCCTGAAGCAGACTTTCTACCTATAGTTACATGGAGTAAGACAGCAGAGTTTTGCGGTAAGTATTTTAAGAAGGGTATGAGGGTGTTTGTCACTGGTAGTATTCAGACACGTTCATGGGATGACCAAGAAGGAAAGAAACATTATGCTACTGAAATAATAGCTGATTCTGTAGGTTTTGCTGATGGTGCTAAGAACGATGGAGGAAACTCTAATAATACAGGTAATTCAGCAGGATTTACACCTTCAAATGAGGAAGATGACTTACCTTTTAATTAAGGGTTTACACTTTTCCCGTAAATAAAAAAGTGTGTAAGGGGAGTGAAAATCTCCCCTTCTATTAATAAATCTCAAGGAGATTATATTATGAGTAAAAAAGAAATAATAGAAAATAAAATTTATAAATGTGGTTATAATCAATGTAAATTAGGTGGAGAAGTTACTAAAGATATAGCAATAAAACATGGTGCTAAATATTATCACAATGAATGTTTAAAAGAAGCACTGAATAAAAATGAAATACGAAAATTGTTCTTTAAACACATTAATCCTACGGAAGTAGCAACAGTATTAAATAGAACAATCAATACACTCATTGACACTAAAAATGTATCAAGTGATTTTTTATTATATGCACTTAAATATGTAATTAAAAATAAACTGATATTAAATCACGCAGGAGGACTGTATTATATTATAAACAATGATAAAATAAAGGACTCTTATAATAAAGAATTAATTAAAACAAAAGTTGAAGAAATTAAGAAAGAAGTAGTTAGTAATAATACAAATAATGAAACACAATATAAATTTAATCAAGAGCAACAAAATGGGTGGAATAATATTTTACAGAGGTGATTAGATGACTGATAATCTCCCATATGATATACAAGCTGAATCAGGAATAGTAGCAACATTAATATATAAACCAGAATTTGTTTTACATAGTGAGTATCTAAAACCTGAATATTTTCACATAAAAGAAAATCAATGTTTCTATTGGGCAATACAAAGTTTATACAGAGATGATAAAGTAGATAAAATTGATACATTTAATCTTACAACCAAGATAAATAGCAACAAAGGTGTCCGTAATATTCTTGAAAAAATGAATATAAATTCAGTTCAAGAGTTAATTGATTTATCAAAGAATGTGGCTAGAGACACAACAGAAGAATATAAATTGTTAGTTAATAGGGTAGTATCACTATCATTTAAAAGAGAATTATTTAAGAAATTACAGTATTTTCAAGGAAAATGCTTAGACGAAAAAGAAGATAATCTTAGTCATCTATCAACACTTATATATGGGGATTTAAATGGATTGGCAGAAAAATATATTACTAATAGTGAAATTAAAACTTTTGGAGAGGTAGTAGATGATTTGTGGAATGAAATATGTAAAAGAAGGTCTGAAAATGGAATATATGGGATTCCTTCAAAATATCCAATATTAAATGAATATTTTACATATGAACCACAAGAATTAGTTTTATTTAAAGCAAGAATGAAAAAAGGTAAAAGTATCTTTATGATGAATGAGGCGGTACACAAAATAAAATCAGGTGTACCCACAGCATACTTTGATAGTGAATTAAGTAGTAGACAATTCTTTGAAAGGTTATTATCTCACTTAACTAAAATACCTGTAAAAAAAATAAAACAAGGTAGTTATACACAAACAGAGGAAGATTTAATACTAGATGCTATGAACTGGATTAAATCTAAACCTTTCACACATATATATAATCCAGTTTGGACACTTGACCAAATTTATACACATTGTAAAATACTTCAAAATAAAATAAACTTACAGTTTTTAGTTTATGATTACATAAAATCAAATACAAAAGTTGCTTCAGAACAATACAATGAGTTAGGTGCTATGTGTGACTTCCTTAAAAATAATATCGCTGGTGGATTAAAATTATCAGTATTAGCGGCGGCACAATTAAATAGACAAGGGCAAACTGCCGATTCAGATAAACTAGATAGATACGCAAGCGTAAGTTTAATGTGGAGAGAAAAAACGGATGAGGAAATTGTTTCGGATGGAAAAGAATGTGGTAATTTTGCACTCACTGTTAACCTAAATAGATTAGGAGAACAAATGCAAGAAGAAGATTATTTAGATTTTGTTTTTCAAGGAAATACAATAAATGTTGAGCAAGCATTACAGCAACACGAAAAGACTGAATTAAATTTTTAGGATGATAATATGAAAAAATATTCTGATGAAGTTATTGAACAAATTGTAGAAAAAGTTGATATATTAGATTTTATAAGTCAATACATTGAGTTAAAACAGCATGGGAAAGACTACTTTGGTGTATGTATTTTCCATGCTGAAACTGATGCTTCTTTTTCAGTATGCCCTAGTAAAGGAATGTGGTTTTGCTTTGGTTGTGGTAAAGGCGGTAACGTAATTCAATTTGTTCAGGAATATAAGAAATGGTCTTTTAATAAAGCTGTAGAATATTTTATAAATGTTATTGGTGGAATAAAAATTATTGAAGAAAAATCTGAGACTATTAAGTTCCTCAAACAAATGAACAAACTTACTAAAAGTCACAGAAACACTACTGAAAGAGAAATATTACCTAGCAATATAATGGATAAATATCAAAAAGCAGATATTCAAGAATGGATAAAAGAAGAAATTAGTCAAGAGGTAATGGATAAATACTTAGTAAGATATGATGATAGAAGCAATCGTATTGTTTTTCCTATTTGGGATAATAAAGGAAATATAATTAATATCAAAGGAAGAACATTATATGAGAATTTTAAAGAGTTAGGCATTAAGAAGTATTTATACTTTTACCCTTTAAATAGATTAGATTTTTTATATGGCTTATATCAGAAAAAAGATACTATCAAAGAAATGAATGAGGTAATTATATTTGAAGGTTCTAAGAGTGTTTATAAACTAGAATCATGGAATATAAATAATGCTGTATCTTTAGAAACAAATAGAATAAACGAATATCAGATAGATATACTATTAGCTCTAAAATGTCCTATAGTATTGGCGTTGGATAAAGGTGTAGATTTAGAAAATATAAAGAAAGACATTCTTCCTCTAAAGAAATTCACTGATATAAGTGTTATATATGATGAAAATAATTTACTAGAAGATAAAGATTCACCAGTAGATAAGGGGTTGTTTACATTTTTACAATTATATGAAGAAAGGATAAAGATTTAGTGAATGATTATAATTTCATTATAGGGAATATGATATGGTCATATTCAAGATTAAATGGGTTTTATAATTGCCCGTATGCGTGGAAGTTACAATACATAGATGAAAATAAAAGCGAAAATGGATTCTTTGGAGAATATGGTTCGTTTTGTCACTTAGTATTAGAAAAATATTTTAATAATGAAATCTCCATGTTTGAATTAAGTCAGTTTTATGAAGATGAATATAAAAATAATATTAAACACTATGCTCCACCAAATGCTTATGTTGATTTAGGGATTAAATATTTTGATAAAGGTAAAGAATATTTTGATAACTTCAGTGGAATTGATGATTATGAGATATTAGGGGTTGAAAAAAAAGTTGCATTTAATATTGAGAAATATAAATTTACTGGATACATAGATTTACTTGTAAAGAATCAAGATGGAGATTTAGAAATAATAGACCATAAATCTGCTGACATTAAACCAAGAAGTAATAGAAAAAAAGAAACAAAAGGTGATATAAAGTTAGATGAGTATTTAAGACAATTATATCTTTATAGTATTCCAGTATATGATGAATATAAGGTATATCCTAAATATCTCAATTTTAATGTATTTAGATGTGGTGAATGGATTAAAGAACCTTTTCAAATAGAAAAGCTAGAAGAAGCAAAACAGTGGGTTATAGACACTATAAATAAGATTAATAATGAATCTGCATGGTTGCCACTTTCTGATGAATACTTTTGTAATCATCTGTGTTCTATGCGAAAAATATGTGAATATAAGCCACGTTATTAAGGAGTTATCAAATGAATAATTATACAGTATATCATCTACATAGTGATTTAAGTTTATTAGATTCCTGTACAAAGTATAAAGATTATATAGATAGAGCAGTAGAATTAGGTCAAACAGCAATATGTTTTACCGAGCATGGCAATATCTACAACCACATAGAAAAGAAAATGTATTGTAAAGAAAAAAATATTAAGTATATGCATGGTGTGGAAATATATCTTACAGAAACACTAAATGAAAAAATAAGAGATAATTATCATACAATACTTATTGCACGTAATTTTGAAGGAGTAAAAGAAATAAACTCACTCATAGATTTGTCAACTCAAGAAGACCATTTCTACTATAAAAACAGGTTGACATTTGATGAATTTTTAAACATATCAGATAATGTAATAAGAATAAGTGCGTGTTTAGCTTCACCATTAAACAGGTTATCTGATGATAATATATATTTAGATAGGTTGCTTAGTAAGTATGATTATTATGAGATACAACCACATATTGCGGAAGACCAGAAAATTTATGACTTAAAATTATTAGAATGGTCAAAAAAATATAATAAACCATTAATAGTTGGAACTGATACACATTCATTAAATATATATAAAGCTGAATGTAGGTCTATATTACAAAAGGCAAAAAAAATAGAATACAGTGACGAAGATAAGTTTGACTTAACATATAAATCTTATGATGAATTAGTAACAATGTTTAAAAATCAAGATTGTTTAAGCGAAGAAATTTATCTTAAAGCCATTAATAATACTAATGTAATGGCAAATAGTGTTGAAGAATTTGAGTTGGATACTTCTTTTAAATATCCAAAATTATATAGTAATGAAGAAGAAGTATTTAATAAAAGAGTTAGCGAAAATTATGATTATAAACTAAAAAATAATATTATTACTAATGATAAAATATATCTTGATAATATTGCAGAAGAAAATAGAGTGCTTAAAAAAATTGGCATGACAGGTTTTATACTTTTCATGTCAGAACTAATGACATGGTGTAGAGAAAATAATATTCCGTTCTGTCCTTGTCGTGGTAGCGTTGGTGGAAGTACTATAGCATATATTCTTGATATAATTGACTTAAATCCTGTTGTATGGGATACCGTATTTTCAAGGTTTGCTAATGAAGATAGAATTGAAATTGGAGATATTGATGTTGATATAAGTCCGTCACAAAGAGATTTAGTATATCAATATATAATTAATAGGTTTGGGATTGATTATACCGCATATATTTTAGCTATTGGTACAATATCAGATAAAGGTACAATTGATGAAATAGGTAGAGCTTTACATTATAAATGGCTTGCTATAAATAAAGAAAAGATAGAAAGTAAAGAATTAAGTGAAATAGACAGTCCTTATCATTCAAAAAAAATGATGATAATCAAAGAAGAGTTTGAGTCTAATCCAGAGTATGCAAGAGAAAAGTATAAGGATATATTTTACTATTTTGATGGACTTTTAAATACTTCAATATCTCAATCAATGCATCCAGCAGGTATTATTGCAAGTCCTGTTACTTTACCAGATAACTACGGAACATTCTGGAGTGAAGGAAAAAGAATTGTTTCAATAAATATGGAAGAAGTTCATGAAGTATCACTTGTAAAATATGATATTCTTGGATTAAAAAACATTGAAATAATTAAAGATACTTGTGAGTTAATTGGCATTAAATATCCATTATCACATGAAATTAATTGGCAGGATGAAAATGTATGGAATGATATAATTACATCAAATGTAGGAATATTTCAATTTGAAGGAAATTATGCATTCGACTTATTAAAAAAATATAAACCTAAAAAGATAAATGACTTATCATTAGTTAATGCGGCACTAAGACCTTCTGGAGCAAGCTATAGAGATAAACTTATTGGTAGAGAATTTAATAAAAATCCTTCAACACAAATAGATGAATTACTTAAAGATAATAATGGATTTCTAGTTTTTCAAGAAGATACAATTAAATTTCTACAGGAAATTTGTGGATTAAGCGGTAGTGAAGCTGATAATATTAGAAGAGCGATAGGAAGAAAACAAAGAGATAGACTTGAAAAAGCATTACCACAAATACTTGAAGGATATTGCGATAAATCTGATAAACCTAGAGAGGTATCAGAAGAAGAAGTAAAAGAGTTCTTACAGATAATAGAAAATAGTGCAGACTATCAATTTGGTTATAATCATAGTACAGGTTATAGTATGATAGGTTATCTTTGTGCTTACTATAGATATTATTATCCTTTAGAATTTGTAACTGCATATTTAAATAATGCTCAAAATCAAGATGATATTAATGCAGGAACAGAATTAGCAAAACTAAAAAATATTAAGATAAAACCTATTAAATTTAAATATTCAAAAGCTAATTACTTTCCAGATAAAGAAACTAATAGTATATATAAAGGAATATCATCTATAAAGGGATTTGGTGAAAAGATAGATATTTCAAATGAATTAATACAGTTTAAGGATATAGATTACAATACTTTTACTGATTTATTAATTGATATCGAAGAAAAAACTACACTTGGAGATGCAAAGATTGAAGCTCTAATAAAATTAAATTACTTTAGTCAATTTGGGCGTAATAAAAAGTTATTAGATATATTTTTAGAATTTACTAAAGGTAAAAATAGATATGATAAAAAACATAAGGATAAAACTAAACAATTGAGAATACAGGGATTATATGAATATGAAAAAACCGTAGAAGATGCTGTATTACCAATTACAGAACAAATTACCTATGAAACAGAAATGTTTGGAATACCAATGACAACCTATGATTTACCAAAATGTATTTATGTATTAAGCGTTGATATAAAAAATGCTCCAAAATTAAGTGTATATGGATTGAATACTGGTAAATTAGACACTATTAAAATTCAAAAGAAAATATTTAAAAAGAATGAGGTAAAAGTAGGCGATATTATATACATTAAAAAACATAATTTTAAGCTGAAAGCAATATTTGTTGGTAATGACGAAAAGGGTAAACCAATATTTAAACATGGTAGTGAAAAAGAATGTTGGTTAGAAGAATACACTATAAAAAACTTTTAATAAAAGGTTAAATAAACTTGTTGACAAATAAAATAAACGTGATAGAATAGTAAGTAGAGAGGAAAATATTTCTGCTTACTATATTTCTATCTTAGTTTAAATAAAACGAATATTCTGTATAAAGGAGGTTGCTCATGGATATTAAAGAATACAGTAAAACAGTTATTAACTATATTGATAATCTTTCAGATGAAGAATTTGACAAATTGCTAAAAGAATCAGGTTTAGGTAAATGTCCTGTAATCGGTTATGACTCTGGTAATGGAATAGATTATGGTTGTACTGCTAGGGGTTATAAAGATGATAATGGTGTAGCTCATATCACAAGTGTTGAGTATAAGGAGGGAAATGTTAATGAAACAAACAAAATATAAAGCATGGGAAAAGAATCTCAAAGAAATTATTCCAGTGTACAACATTGATTTTGAAAAGAAAATGATAAACACAAGTTCGTTGTGGAGATTCTTCGATGAGATAGAATTTATGCAGTATATAAACTACAAAGACCTAAATGAAGAAGAATTATATGAATCAGATATAATTTATTATCACAGACACGAAGGTTGGTACGCTGAGAGTATACCAGTTTATAAACTAGGGGTTATAGTATGGAATGATAAAGCTTTAGGCTTTAGAATCCAACCTATTGATACTCATAGTGGTAAGGTTAATTATGGTATTGATGGAGAGAAGATAAGAACATCTCATAGGATTATTAAAGTTGGTAATTTGCATGAGAGTGATATTTGGGAATTGATAAAGAAATTTAAGAATGGAGAGATAGAATGAGAAAATGTAAATACTGCGGTTCAGAAATGGACTTAATGGAACAAAATATTAATTATGAAAGTTGGACTTGTTTAAACGAAGAATGTAATGCAACTTGTGTATTAGATGAAAAATATGATTGGGAACAGTGGGAGAAAGAATAGAAATAATTCAACCACATAAACCTTCTATTAAAATATTTAGAAACGGAGAGATAAAATAATGAATAATTTAACAGAATTACATGAAAGATATATGAAACTTCAATCTATACCTTTGTCAAAAATAACTATTAAAGAGCGTAATGAATTACAAGAAATTTTAGAAAAACTAATAAGTGATAAACAAACTACAGACCATGATTTATATACATACTATATGCCTAGATGGAAATCGTTTTATAATGACATAAATCAAATAAAACAATTTGCATATTACGCTATATGTGAGGAAGAAGCTACTATAATAATAGCTCAAAACAGAATTAATGAAATCAAAAAGAAATTGGAGGAATAAAAATAAATTTCAACCAAACAAATCTTTGTTATGAATTTAGAAAGGAGAATATAATATGCAAACATCATATTTTGCAAAATACAGAGGTGCTAAAGGAGTTTCAATAGCCAAATTCTCTCCTACTAGTTTCAAAGGAAGAACATATAGGAAACTTGCCCCTCCATATTGGTTGCTAAATCATTACAAGAAAACTAATGATAAGGAATATTACATAGAACATTATTATGAAGAGATATTAAATAATCTTAATGCACAAGAAGTTTATGAAGAGCTTGGAGAAGATGTTGTGTTGTTATGCTATGAAAGGTCTGACAACTTTTGTCACAGACATTTAGTAGCTGAATGGTTTGAAAAAGAATTAGGAATAAAAATTGAAGAGAGAAAAT
>Ga0209728_1001137_pt1 | contig 17391 bp, 17 predicted proteins | sample RifGroD1_FD_183997 | JGI IMG/M metagenome (GOLD analysis project Ga0209728, IMG submission 183997) | Groundwater microbial communities from Rifle, Colorado, USA - Groundwater D1 (SPAdes) (version 2) | ecosystem: Environmental > Aquatic > Deep subsurface > Groundwater | place: Rifle, Colorado... | reverse complement strand
CTATTTTACATATATATAAATTTAAAAAAACTTGCTTAACTACACTTAATCAATACCTATGTGATTAAACCGACTTAAGCAAGTGTGGACTACATTTATAGTTCCACCAGTAGCCAATATGTCCTGCCGTAATTACTGCCTTCCAAAGTCTCTTTTTCAACGGCAAAAATAAATGGAAGGTTATCTTCTTCCAAAACAGCGTTTATAAATATAGTGCTTCTCTTTTTGTAATTTACAACACCATAGGGATCAAACAACTCTTTAAAAAATTCCTGTTTAAATTCTGCCTGCTCCTCAGCAAATAATTTCTGTCCCACATATTTTTTAAGCACATTTGTTAGTGACATCCGCTGCTCTCCTTATATCTGTTTTTCTACTATCCAATAGGTTTTATTTTTGTTGATGTTTTTAAATTCTTGCCTACTATATATTTTGTAATCAAGCCCATCTTCCTCCAGGATGCCATTAGCTGCCTTTATTCCTCTGGCTATGTATTCGGTTTTTTTCGGAGTAAATATTTTATCAAAAAACAACAGCTTAAATTTTTCCTGATCGTCCTTGAACATCTTAACGCCCAAATATTTTTCCATCAGGTCTTTAATTGATATGCGTTCAAAATCCTTGTTGGCATCTCTGGTGTTTTCTACGGGAAAATTTAATAACTTGCAGATATAATTTTTATAGCCGTTTTTACCGTCGTCATAAAACATTGTTTCCAACAGTCGTTTTTGAGTAAGATAATGCTGATATCTGCTATGGTTCAAATTATAATTGTCATCAAATAGATTATCGCTATCTCTTAGACTATATTTATTTCTAAAATCTATTGGCAGTAATTTGTTGTAATCTTCCACCATCTTTATTTTAGTACGTAGCCCTTTGATGATATAGAACAACATGCCTTTGTGATAATTTCTAACATACAACGTAATTCTTTCTTTAGCGGATAAGCATCTTTTTCTTCCCATGGTTTGAATAAAGGATATGGGATCTGATATATCTATAATAACGTGCTTTAAATTCTCATCTTTTAAATTAACACCATTATCTAATACCTTGGTACTGAATAAAATTCTAGGACTGAACCTGGCGTGATTTACAATATCGGCAATAGCCTCTGCGCTGGACTTATCTGCCATTTTGTTGCTACTGCTACAAATAAATGCGGCGTCATTAGGGAAGTGTGTAGACAACCTCCATATGTCTTCGGCGTTACTGCCAAAGTATAGTATTTTATCTTCTTGGGGGGCATTTTGAATAATGGCTTCTACCACCGATGATTTTTCATTCATATTATAAAAATATATATTATCTATATAAGAATAGTCTTGGGGCAGGTTATACACATAGTCATAATCAGATTGATAATCAAGTAGTGCATCTGGAGTAGCCGTCATAAAAATAAATATTTTGTCGGCAGGAGTTGCTTTAATGGGACTGATGAGTAGATCTGTATTTCTGTTGAATTGCGAATCGCTGAAAAAATAATGGCTCTCATCATATACAACGTAATCAAAAGGACGGAACAATTCGTCAATATCTAATCCGCCGAGAATACGAGATTCATATTCCTGGTAGTTGTGAACCTTTATCACATCTTTTTTACTGCCGATATCTACGATATTCTGGTTCTTGAGAAGATTGCGATTACTCATTAATAATATTTTTTTACCCATGGTCTTGGCGTAGTCATATAATCCCGTCTTGATGACCTCGCTTTTACCGCTACCGGTTTGAGAGCATACAAGAATGCGATTACCTGGTTGCCATTTTTTTATTTCTTTTGTTGTGATAACATCTGAGATATATTTTTTTTGCAAATTCCTTCTCTCCTCCTGCTCCTGATTCCTCTCGTTAGAATTTAGATTGGGCGGGATACGAGAGAGATACCCTTTGTCGCCGTACTGATCAAGTACAGCCTAGCCCAATTTACAACTACGACAACTATACCACATAACCTCAAATCTGTCAAGGGCTACGGTAAAATGAGTTTTCTATTTACCCTTGACAAATAATGATATGTGTGGTAATATTGTAGTAATTATATAGGGCAATAAGCCCAGAGGAGAATAACTGTGGAAATCGTATTATTCATTGTAATACTAATAATCGTAAAATTAGTAAATGGGAATGTCGGATATAACGTCAACACTGGCTGGATTCCCAGTAAAAATAGAAGTTATTTCAGAAAGAGGTTTAAATAAGAGGTTATGAAAGACAAACTAAATAGAATATTTGACAACAACGCCGTAATAAATTGGATGGGCAGATACATACTATCCTTTACAGAAATCAACAGCGGCAATCCCCTTTTAGAATGGCAGGGATATGTTATTGATGAAATTCATATCGGTGGCTACAGAAATATATTTAAAAGCACGTCCCTGGTGGAAACCCTGGATAAATTTATAGCAATCATAGAATCCGAGAGTTTCTGCGCAGGAGTTGAATTTGAAAGCGAGGAGGTGTAATAATAACATAACAACATGGCATACAAAGATAAAGATTATAACGAACAACAGAATAACACAGAAAGGAGAATTTGCGGAGACTGCTTGCATTTCGACAAATGTGAATGTGATAGCAACGACTTGCAACCCTGTAGATTTTATATCAGCGATTTCAACATAATCTATAATTTTGATAAAGAAAATAAAGAATATCATTGGAACGAGATGAGTTACTACAGGTATACTGAAAACGCATTAGATTGTCGGTATAGTGAATATTCAGATAGCGATGAAATATAATATGTAATTAATACATCCTAAAGAAAGGATTACCAGACATCATTGAGCAAAATTCAATCCTTTTATATCTTACACCTATCCAGTAGCCGTGTAATCCGTAGTAATTATAATATTGATGTCACCATTAATCAGGCGAGAAAAAACGGAGAACTTATATCGGTTGCTGAGAATCAAGCCATAAGAACATTGTTTGACCTGCAACACCGAAATTACGACCCCCTGGAAATAGCAGGTCTACTGGCTGAAAAAAGAAAATTAAAAGGTAGGAAATCCAGCGGTAAAAATATTGAAAGAATAGTAGAAATTGAAAACCGGTTAAATCAGATCCTATTTGTACCGGAAATCATTAGCCTATCTGTAGAAGATCGGAAGCATTATAAAAAAATAATCAGTAATTCATTCGTAGTCAATGGCAAGAAATTTGTACGGTTTATGTGTGGCGCCGGACACAGCCGCAGGAATACCGTCATCTTTTGTAGTGCGGATATTGAGATGGAATTAAAGACGGTGTTGAAAAACGGCATAGACGAAAGCGTAGCGGTTAGTCCCAATAAATACAATGCCTATTTCGCCCTGAATTTCAGTGGCACCATAAAAGTAAGTACGCCGTATTTTACAGTTATTCCGGATTACATCACCACAAGGGAAGAAACGGTGGACTACGTTGTAGAAACGCCTACAGAAGATTATATCGAGGAAAGACGGATGCCTTTGGAGTTTAACGCCTTCGATGGGCAGGGTTTGATTTCTGTTGAACACGCTCGTAGGTGGGCAGAGGAGTTGGAACTGGATTACGTACCGTCTTCGTTTATCATTAGAAACGCTTTTATGAAGGGCATGGTTGCCACCATGGACTTCCATAGATACAGCGAAAAACTGGGCGAACACCTGATAACGGATATGTATGGCAACGCGGTAAATATCAGAGATATGGACTTGATACTTACTAAGTCCATGTTTAAGGGCGCTCCGTTTTACAACAGCGTCGGAGAATACGTCAGTAAGTGCAAAGCCAATAATATGAACTGGGGAATTAGTAGATACGCGCCCCGTAAAGATTACGACTACGTTTTCAGCAATTACCAATTTATTCAGAATCTCGATATTGGTGACGCCGAAATAAAATTCCTGTGTCAGAAAACCATTGATTACATCGGTAAAACCATGGGGCTTGATATTTCATATACGCTATTGTATCTCTTGGGTAAACTCGCATATGATGATTACGACCCCCTGTTGCTGGAGAAGATAAGCGATCCCATTACGAAGTCGTTACTGCTAAATAACCAATTGATAGCAGATCCCTATATACAGAATCACGTTATTCACAGCCTCAATAAAAAAATTAGAGAGGCTTATATTGGCAACCTGGTATTAGACGGCAACTACTCGACTATGATTGCAGATCCCTATGCGCTGATGGAACACTGCTTTGGCAAAGTCCCCAAGGGATTACTTAAGAGGGGCGAACATTATAGCAACTACTGGAATCGCAAAGGCGTCTCCAAGGTGGCGGCTATGAGAGCGCCTCTGACTTGGCGTAGCGAAGTCAATGTCCTTAATCTGCAAAACAGCGACGATCAACGCTTCTGGTATCAATATATCGGCAGCGGGATCATATACAACATCTTTGGGTTAGATACGATGTTGCAAGCAGACAGCGACTTCGATGGCGACCTCACGATGACAACAGATAATTCCGTTGTGCTGAAAGGTACTTATGGTGGCTTGCCGATTACCTACGATAAAGGTGTTGCTCCTAAATCCGTTATCGAGGAAGATGAGTTGTACCTAGCAGATATTAAGAGCTTTGACAGTCCCATAGGAATTATTACCAATACCTCCACAACTATGGATGCCATGCTGAAGTCATATCCGCAAGATTCTGTCGAGTATAAGGAACTGATTAAAAGGCTCAAACTCTGTCGGTTCTATCAGGGTCAGGCAATAGATGCGGCTAAGAACGACAACACCAAAAAGATGCCAAAACATTGGACTAGATGGACGAAAATCTCCGCTGAAATGAACGCCGAGGAGCGACAACGAGCGGAATTAAACAACAGATTGATCATAGATAAACGTCCTTATTTTATGAGACATCTATATCCAAGATTGAATAAGAAATATAGCCGATATAATCGTAAATACCATAATCACTGTGCCAGAACATTTGGTAAATCTCTGGAAACCGTATTGTATGATTACCATAATCTTTCTCATCGTCTATCCGCAGAAGAGATATCAATTGCCGAACAATATTATAAATTCAGTCCCATTATTGAAACCGATTGTATTGCCAATAAAGCCTGTCGTTTTTTGGAATCAGAAGTAAAAGAAATTAAAAAGAAGGTAAAAAACAAAAACGTAGAAGATGTTGTTGCCATTCTAATAGATTCGTCCATAGAATATGATGACAACAAATATCAGCAGATTAAAGCCCTGCATAAAAAATATAAGAGCGGAAAAACCAATTTTGCTTTTATCAAAGACGTAAACGGCAAAGAGATGTTTAGCAACCTCAAACAATATAATAAATTCATTCTGGAAGAAGCATATGCTATAAGCGCCGATATTTCTGAATTAGCCAATCTTGCCGTTAGGGTTTGCTACGTCGACTATCCCCACGACACCAAGCAGTTCGTTTGGCAAATTTTTGGCGAGGGTGTAGTAGGCAATGTGATGAAGCACCGTCAAGAAACTCCCATGGCGCCATTTTTGGACGCTTCTGGAGGTATTGAATATCTGGGTTCTTATTTCGATTTGAAACCCGTCAATACGGAAGCCCCATATCGGGAGGAGGAATTTATTTATGATACCTATATTTGATGAATTGCTGTATGCGGAAAAACTTTTAGCAAATGGTTTTGTTAAATTTATGTCGCGTAAGGATCTTATTATTTTGGCAAAATTTTATTTCTTTAAAAAGTTAGATGAAGAACAAATAAGAAAAAAACTAAATATGTTTTGCTACAAATATAATCCCGAATATAATGAAATTATTTTTGGCAATTCCATAGATACGGCTATCAAGAAATCAAAACAAAGCGCGCTGAGTATTCCCAGCGATATCTTTATAACCAAGCATGAAATTGATTGTATTAAGCGCGTTAGTAATTATCGCGTAGAAAAAATACTGTTTGTGATTTTAGTTTGCTCAAAATTTTACAAGCAAAGCAGCGACATCTGGCATAAAAATAAAGACAGCGAATATTGGAGTACAAGGTTTTCTGTCAACGCCGTTTTGTCTCCTTATCTTTCGCTTGCAAAAGTTTATGCCAATCGGCAAGAGCAGGAATCGATAGTTTATGATTTGATAGACAAGGGATATCTGCTTTCTGATGTCAATAATCCCAGTAAGGACGGTTGGCTTGAGGTTCTTTATGCGGATAACGCCTGCCAGCCAGAAGACGTTTTTGCAGTTATTAGTAGCAGGGACAATATGATTGATTTCTATCCCCCATATCTAGTATGTTTGGGATGCGGAAAAGAAATTGAGAAAGATCATAATAGCAGAAAGTATTGCGGAGACTGCTGGAAAGAAAAGAAAAAAGAAATAGATAGGGAATATATTAAAAAAACTTATAAAAAGAAAAAATTATCGTAGTTGCCAGCAAATTTGCATATATTGGTATATAATACAATAATTATATAAAAAGGATGACAATATGAATAAAGATGAATTAATAGCAGAATTAGCACATAGATGTGGATATACGATTAAAGATACGGAATTATTTTTTAATACGCTGATATCAATATTTAGAGATGCAATTAGGAACAGAGTAAAAATTGCTGTCAGGGGATTTGGACAACTTAATTACGTCGCTATTGCCGCACATCAGGGCAAGAAACCCACTAGGGGTGTAAAAGGCGTAGCTGAAGAAATTCAAATACCTGCGACAGAATATGTTGCGTTTAAACTTTCAACGGATCTGCGAAATGAAATGAAGGTTGATAGCGATGAGGAAGTTTAGAGGAATCTCCTTTTTTTGTTGAAAGGAGTATCCCGATTCAACAATAAATAAGGAGGAACATAAAATGGCTCAAAGAAAAACAATCGCGTCATCGTTTGTGGTTGGACAAACTACTAGTGAGGCTATAACATTAAATAATTCAACGCTGATGGGTGTGACTATTAGTGGCAGTAAAATTACTGGAACGGCGATGACATTCTTGGTATCCACCGATGGCACCAACTACTATTCTCTATACGATGACAGCAGCGCCGAAGTATCTGTGACGGTTACGACTGCCGCCAGAAGTTACATCGTAGATCCAAAGGTGTTTTTGCCCTGGGGTTTTGTAAAAGCCCGTTTGGGCACAAGTGCTTCTGCTGTGGCGCAGGCAACTGCTGATCAGGCGATATTATTTCATATCGACCTGCTTTAGTTTCATTGAGGAGAACTTAATGAAATTAGAATTTTATTGGGGTGCGTATGGACATATCTAGATTTTTTATACCGATAATTGCAGGGAAGAGGGCGGCTATTGCCCTCCCGTGGTATAGGGCTGGCGGCATTCCTGCCGCTAATTGTATTGGGGCATACAAGGCATTGGGGACAGGGAATATAGCCGCAAGTTATGTTAACCTTGCGAATCCAGGAACTTACGACTTAACAACTGCTTCTGCTCCCACATTTGATGCTTCATACGGATGGGCTTTTGACGGTATTTCACAATACTTAGGCAGCGGCATCGTACCCGTAAATAATCAAACGTGGTCAATGGCGATTCGATATACGGATGCGAATGGGATATTGGCGGGAATTGATAGTCCCGGCGCAAATGACTTTTATCTTGCGTATAACGTTTATTATTCTAGTGTCACCTTACTCATCAAATCACCCACAAAGGCTTCTGGAATACTGATGATGTGCGGCGCAAATGCGTACCGAGAAACAACCCTTGAAGGGACAATTCCAGCGGGTTCTGCTTCAAATACCCGACCTATTTGGATAGGTGCAAACGGAGCTGCAACTCCGGTTTCATTTTCAGTATCGAAAATACAAGCTATCGCAATTTGGAATATTGACATCAGCGCATATCAACCACAAGTTCACGCGGCAATGGCGGCATTAGCAAACCCTTAGACCCCGGGGACACGCCGGGTTACGAAGGCATTTATTATGCGAGTGCAGGCTAATGACAAGAGGTGATGGTTCACTCAATAGTCCGTGGGATTTGGCAACTGCATTAGCTGTTAATGCAGTTCCGCCAGGTTGTACGTTGTATTTAAGAGGCGGTACTTATACCGGAGATTTCACCTGTAATTTGAATGGAACTCTTGCCAGTCCAATCCTAATAAAACCGTATCCGGGTGAAAGGGTAATTATTGATGGTTCGTTGGCGATTGATGGCTCATACACTCACTGGTATAACATTGAAAAGACACAAACTGGCGTTGGGAGGTGGTCTGACGAGGAGGGGTCTAATCCGGTAACTCTTGATAAGGGAAATATCGTCTTTACTGGCGTTGGGGTTAAGTTAATCAACTGGATTGTTTATGACCAGGTTGGTGACGGTATCGGTTGGTGGGCTGCGTCAAGCGGAGCAGAGCTATACGGGTGTGTGATATTCAACAATGGTTGGCTCTCCACCGATAGAGGACACGGACATTCAATTTATACCCAAAACAATACCGCTAACGCGGCTAAGTCAATAAAACATTGTATTCTTGCACAAGAGTTCGGGTCAAATTCATCTAATCTTTCTCTTTACGGGTCTGCTGGCGAACTATCCCATTATGTTATTGATGGAATGATAGCGATTACTGGCAGGACTTTACTTGGCGGAGGAGAACCACTCACGGATGTTTTAGTAAAAAACTCTCACGTTTACGGCGAAATGCAGTTTGGATATTCAAATATCGAAAACAATGAGTTTACCCTGCAAGATAGTATTGTGGTCAATCCAGTTGCCAACGCTTTTAGAATGATGTCAATAAAAACTGCAAATATTACTAACTGCATTCTGGCAAATGTTGAAACCTCTCCCGCACCATTAGGAAGTGACGTTATTGTTTATACCTATGACCGACTTGCTGCTGGGTATCTTGAGTTTATCGGAACTGGGAATAATTATCACTACACCGGAACAGAAGAAAAGCAGTTTATCTATAACCACCCTGAGGCAACTAGTCTAAAAACTTTCGCAGAGTGGCAGACGCTAACCGGAAGCGATGCTGATAGTACCTACTCAACTTCTGCCCCTGCTGATTCAGTTCATGTAATCCCGAATGAATATGATGCCAACAAGGGAATAATCGTTGTCTGGAATCACACCGGAGCGGATTCTGTGAACGTGGATTTGACAGGGTTACTTGCAAGTGGTGATACCTACAGGCTGCGAAGCGCGATCAATTACTTCGGTGATGTGGCAACCGGAACTGTCGGAGCAGGGGATGTTATTGCTGTTGATATGAGAGCCATAAGCCACAGTGTTGCAATTCCGAGGGATTGGGAAACGGCTTTGATTGATACCACGTTCCCGAAATTCGGGTGCTTCGTCATTGAGAAAACATAAAATAGTCATTTTATTAATTTTGTTTACCCTTGACAAAAAATAGAAATATGTGTTAGTATTATCAATATTGGTTTCCTTGGTTGTGACTAGTACGTCATCCCCGCTGATTATTCATTTATTTGTTTATTACGGGAGTAGTTGCAACTACTACCAGCCAAGGAATAAATATCATCAAAAACGTTTTAAGGAGTACTATATTGTCTAGAATTCATTTAATCGATGACAGAATTTTTCAAGAGATTACAGAAGTAAAACGACAATCGCAAGGAAAAGTCCCTTTTTGGAGAAAGTTATTTGAACAATATCATAAAGAGGGAATTGCTTTTAAAGACGCAGAAGATCTCAGGGATTTGTATCGTAAGAAATGTAAGCAGTTGGGAATAAAATTTGATTTCACCTCCATGGAGGATAAGGCAAATATTAATAGAATGCCTGGTGCACGTGTGGGAATTATAGATATCGAAACACTCCCCATGCTTGCTTATACTTGGGGATTATGGGATCAAAATATTGGATTAGAGCAAATTGTATCAGACATATGTGTTTTGAGTTGGGCAGGAAAATTCCTGAATGAATCCGAAATGTATTCTGATATTTTAACAAGTAAAGAGGCGGTTGCTAGGGATACTTCAAGAATAGCGCGTTCCTGCTGGGAGTTTCTATCAAAATGCGATGTGGTTATCGGACATAATTTTTCGTCATTTGACATCAAGCATATTAACAGCATGTTCCTAAAACACAATATGCCGCCACTAAAACAAGTGATTGTAGATACTCTTATGATTGCCAAACAAAACTTTCATTTTTCCAGCAATAAACTGGTTGCAATTAATAAGGAGTTGGGGATTAGAAATAAGCAGGAAAACGACGGCTTTCCTTTATGGGCTGGTTGCAGTAAAGGCGATTCAGGGTCTCTGAAGACTATGCTTGAATATAATATTAACGATATTTTTGCAACTGAAGAACTCGCTTTGAGATTCCGTCCCTATATACGCAATTTTAATATGGGATTGTATAACGATATAGATACAATACAGTGTCCGGTGTGCTCAAGTACCAATCTAAAATCCGAAGGCTTTTATTACACGCCAGCCGGAAAATGGGAAAGTATGAGATGTCAAGATTGTAAATGTATATCTAGAAAGAAACAAAACCTGCTTTCTAAGGATAAAAAGAAAAGTTTACTCATCAATTCATAACAGCTGATATCACAGGAGGTTGATTGTATAACGGTATAAAAACCTTAGAGCTTTCTGAACAAGAACTTGCTGATTTTTATGACGGCGCATTAAAAGTTGATGCTTTGAAAAATCAATATCTGTTGCTAAAATTTGAAGATAAAATTGTAGATAAATTTAGATATGACGGTTCAAAATTTGTAAAATTACGATATAAAGAATTTGATTCGCAGATATTGGGTAAAATTAAGCCAAGGAATATGCGGCAGGAATTATACATGGATTTGCTGTGGAATGATAAAATTCCTGTAAAGGCAGCCCTAGGCATAGCCGGTTCTGGGAAAACTTTCCTCGCATCTGCTTTTGCCCTACAGGAGTTACAAAACGGAAAATACGAACGCCTAGTAATTATTAGGAACGGCATACCGGTTCAGGGCGTACCTTCACTTGGTATTCTTCCTGGCGACGCTACGGAAAAATTAAAAAGTTCCTGCATGTTCATGGCAGATATAATCGGTGATTTTTTCTTCGATAATTTCTTGCAGAGCAACAAGATTCAAATTACCTATCTCGGTGATATGCGGAGCAGAAGCATTAGTAATGCTATAATCCTTTGTAATGAGGCCCAAAACCTAAATACTGAGTTGATAAAGATGATCATAACCCGTGTAGGCGAGAATAGCCAGATCATATTTGATTTTGACCTCAGCCAAATCGATCATAAGAATTTCGAAAAAGACAACGGAATTTTATCTATGGTAGAAGGATTACAGGGTCACGAGATGTTTGGAATTGTGGAACTAGATAGGATTGAAAGATCCGCGGTTGCAAGACTTGCAGAACTGATAAAATAACATCGCAGGAGGACGTATGGATGAACCTGTTGAAGAATTCGTAGGTGAAAATGAAGAAGTTGAAAACCAGCAATGCGCGGATTGCAGTTATGGACATTATCCTGATTTTTGCATGGAATCTAATAACGAGCAAATGGCGCAAGGTGCTGCCGAATCCAGCTACATCTTGGGCTTTGTTTCCGTTCTCAACCAATTAGAATTGAGCGAAGGATCGCTGATGGATATTATCAGAATGAAGATTTCCCTTGGCTATCAAAAAGAATTACTTCGTATGCAGTTGGCAAGTGAAGAGCGTAAAGCAAGTATTTACGCGAAGATGCCAAATACATATATAGATACAGATGAATAGTAATCAAATAGTCGCAATTTGGCGACTATAATATTAATCCCACTTTAAAAATCAACTTGTTTCAGTGGGTACAAGTAGAGGAGAGTAATACTGTGATGCATCAAGATAATTTTGTAGTATCAGTAAAAAGCGACGGTAAGTTTTTAAGGGATGAACATGGGGTGGTTAAAATCCCCTTCGATTCCGAGTACGCTTTGTACTTAAAAAACTTAGATTCGCGTCCAGCAGTCGTGAAAGTATCGATTGATGGAGAGGATGTCCTGAATTCCCAACAACTCATAATTGCGGGAAATGCACATCTGCTTCTTGAGGGTTTTCTAAAAGGATTGGTTGCAACTCGAAAATTCAAATTTATAGAACTCACAAAAGAAGTAGAAGAAAACTTGGGATATTCTCCCGAAGATAGTTTAATAACAATAACTATAACTCACCAAAAGCGAAAACCGCAAACTCAAGAAATTCAAAAAATATATAAAGATTATTGGTATGGATATCCTTGGCGTGTTTATTATAATGATCCTCCACAATATACTCTGACCTGGAATGATAATTCGGGTATTCATAGTTATTCTGGCGGAAATAGTTGTGGTGTCGTATCTTTGGACAACGTAAGCTGCACCTACAGCGTTAATAGCGAAAGTTATAGTTATACTGGCGATATTGGTAAAACCGTAAAAGGCGAGAATTGTGATCAGCAATTCCAGCAAGGCTATCTTGGCGATTTAGAAGAACAATCAGAAGTTCTTACTTTGAGGTTATCTGGATATCGTGATGATAATAAAAAAGTAGAAGCGATTACTACAAAAACTGATAAAATTTATTGTAATCAATGTGGTAAAGCCAATGGGCTGGATAATAAATTCTGTCCTGTTTGTGGTACTAAGTTAGAAGTTTAACTTCAGGTGTTCCGCTACCGATAAATGCGGAACTGTAAATTCGTAATGAAGAGACAGGATAGGTTGGACTAATTACCCAACTGACAAGCGCGACTCCCGTTTTCTGTCTCTTATTTTAGGAGTACGGAGCAAGTAAAATGTATAAAACGAGAATTGTGCCTTTGAAATGTAATAAAACCGATTATGAATATATGTTAACTTTAAATAAAATATCGGCAGATGTATGGAATTATTGTATACAAATAGACGAAGAAAATCGTAAGAAAACTAAAAAAGATTTAACGTTGTCGGAACTAGAATTTGAAACAAAGCAAAAATTTTTGTTACACGCCAAAGGCGTTCACCATATTGTTTTTAAATATTACTATGCTCGTAACAACATGTGGAAAAGTCGAAAAGCAAATCATAAAAACAGTCGAAAAGTAGAACTTCCATATAAAGAAAAAAGATTTTTGCCCACTGGCTGGGACATACAGGCGCTTACTTGTAATTATGATAAAAACCAAATAAGACTGACTTGTATTAAGGGCAGAGGGCGTATAACCTGTTTTGTAAAATCTATTCCATTAAACGTCGTAGAAATTGAACTAATATATAAAGATAAATATTATTTGGCTATAAAATACAAAGAAGAAATTGATGAAAAAATAATTATGTCTGGCAATACTGCCAGTATTGATTTGGGCGAAATTCATGCTGTTGCTAGTATCAACAGTATTGGTGGTGCAATAATTATTACCAACAGAAAAATTAGAAGCTTGGTCAGATTAAAAGATAAGAGAAAAGCCGAAATATTATCTCTAAGGTCTAGCTGTAAAAAAGGAAGTAATAAATACTTCGTATATACTAAAGCTATTAGTAAAATAAAATTTGAATTTGACAAAAAAATAAACGACGTTATACATAAACAATCTAAAATATATGCCAACTGGTGTAAAGACAATAGCATACAGACTGTTTATTATGGTGATTTGGATAGCGCTACTCGAAATTCAAATGGCAGATTGCGAAAATCTACAAATCAAAAATTAAATATGTGGCGATTCGGGCAGATAAAAAATCACTTAACATACAAGCTTGCGAGCGAAGGCATATCTATGATTAAAATTAACGAAGCGTATACTAGTCAGATTTGTCCCCATTGTAATCGTAAAAATAAAACCACAACCAGAAATTATGCTTGTCATTGTGGATATTCTCAGCACAGAGACATTGTGGGAGCAATAAACATATTGAATAATAATTCGAATAGTCATATGGAATCTTATAGTAAAAAAGAATATCTACAAATTCGCTAATTGCGATGAGTAGTAGAAGCGGACGCCAACCGCCTAGTTTAAGACTGGTGGCTCTCAAAAGAGAGAAATGATTATATGTCACTTGGCGAAATACAAATTTTATTGTCTATTATGGCGACAATAGAAAGGAAGAATATATGGCAGTACCATCGTATACCACTGACCTTATTGATATCGACTTAGGCGAAGCGGGTGGAAAAACTTGGGCTGAACCTACTGCTGCGGGATGGACGCTTGGCGCTACACCTAGTGTTGACGCAGAAAACTTTATTCAAGGTTCCGGTTCAATATCCAAAGCGTTTAACGCCACAGGCGTAGGCGGCATGATGGTTAACAACACTGCCGGAATTACTCTTCCAGCTGATGGCGCTTTTTTCGGATGGTTTTATTGGGCTTCACCGTCTACTCTTGAAACAGACGTAAACGGTGGACTTAGATTTATGGTAGGAAGTTCTTTAGCAGCATTCCTTTCTTGGGATGTAGGCGGAAGGACTAGTTATGTATATGGTGGATGGATTAATTATGTAATTAATACCACCGTTACTCCTGATGATGTTGTAAGTACTGGACTTGGAAACTCCCAATATGTGGGCATGGCTTTTTATAATACCGACGCTATTACCAAGGGTTCGCCTGGATTATGCGATGCCTTTAGATATGGTAGAGGCGAAGCGAGATTTGCCAACGGCAGCGACGCTGATGGCTATGCAACGTTTAATGGTTTTTCTGCCGTTAATGACGCCAACTCTTATAGGTGGGGACTGATACAATCTGTCAATGGATCATACCTTGTAAAAGGACTGGTCGTTTTTGGATATGGGGCAGCGGTTGATTTTAGAGATTCTAATAAAGCAATTTTTATTCAAAATACAAATAAGGTAACTTCTAATTTTAATACATTTGAAGTAAGGAACGCCAGTAGTAGAGTTGATTTAACCTCTATTACAATAACTGCTTTGGGAACAGTTTCAAAAGGCAGATGGATTACCACTGACAACGCCATTCAAAACATTACCAACTGTGTTTTTACAGATATGGGTGTGTTCGGTTATGCTTCGAATTCAACACTACTGGGGACTACTTTCCGCCGATGCGGTTTGGTTACGCAGAATAGCGCCGTTCTAACCGGATGTACTTTTGACTCCACGGCAGACGCTACTAAGGCGCTGCTATCCAATAACCCCACGCTGATCACCGGATGTAAATTTGTTTCCGCTGGTACAAAACACGCGGTTGAGATAAACACTTCTGGCGAATACAATTTGGTGGGCAATACTTTTACAGGATATGCTACGACACATGGTAGCAGCGGCAATGAAGTTATTTATAATAATTCTGGTAGTCACGTCGTTCTTAATGCAAGTAGCAACATTGGCGTGGTTTCATATCGTAATGGTAGCGGTGCAACCACAAGTGTCGTTTCTTCAATTACGCTTACGCTTTCAGGACTAAAAGACGGCTCCGATATTTCTATTCTAAATGCCGGTACGGAAACCGAACGCATTAATGTGCAACAGAATTCTGGAACAACGTATAATTACAATTATGCAAGTGCTGGTGAGAGTATAGATATAGGAATATTTAAAACCGGATATGTTCCTTTATATGTTAGAGGATATATCTTAGGTGCAGCCAATGGTTCTTTGCCTATTAGTCAAGTAATTGACAGGGCATATTTGGAATAGAAGGAGGCGTTTATGGCAAAAATCATAGATCCCGATAGTTTAGTTGTCGGTACTGAAATAACTTTTGATCTTGGAGCAAAAACATTCACATTAATTGAAGCCGGAAATCTTACGGCAAAAGATGGTGTAACAGGTAATGCGATTTGGGCGAAGTTTGTTGACTTATGGGCAACCGCATCATATCAACCCTATCCGTTCCCCATGAACGTTCTTGATGCCCGTTCTGGTCAATACATTTTTGGTCAAGATCCTGGTGGTAGTTATAACGGTTGGAAACCAGCCAATGACGTTACCAGACAGATGATCAGGGATGCTGGTTGGAGTGAATATTCTGGCGCCGGTGTATTGAATCGTCAATATGTAGGTCTAGTTGGTTTAGCCTCTGGATTTCCCGCGGGAGCACAATTTTATTATCAACGGGCTTCTGCAAGTACTGCATATAATTTTACATTTACCGATGCCCCAAATGAGGGTATACAGGTTTTTGGTGATGCCGCCAATGGCAACTTTGACAACCGTTCTTATTTTAAATTGTTTTGTCGTGAAGCGAATTATACTTATGACGATGCCGTATTAGCAGATGTTGGTGAGTCCGGTACTGGCGCATTTAAGGTTTCACTACCTATTTCTGTGGGGTCTGACTTAAAGATTACCGCCGCAGATGGGGCTATGAGCGGTGCACCGTATTCAAGTATTGGTCTTGAATATTTTGGTGTCAACCAAAGCAAACAGGTTGGTAGCCAGTCCTATAATTTTAGAACCGTTATTGATAACACCACAGCCAACGCCACTTTGGAAGAAATTTATACCAAGATGCAATATAATCTCCGCCAAACCGGAGATATTGATGACGGCGCCGGAAATATAACCGGTCAGACAGCGAATCAATTATGCTATTTCGTCGGAGACACTCTTTATACCACAGCGGGTGTATTTATTGATGGCGTTATCGCCGCCGATCTAAACCGAATATATTTCCTTCCCTATGGCAGCGCACCTGGTAGTGAGGTATTTTATCCCTATGCCGCTGCTGGAACATTGAATTTCAACACGGCTTTGACTGCTGGTGGCACCGGATATTATCGCATGTACTTTGCTAATGATGATGCCGGAGGTAATCTAGGCTATGATTACGGCACCGCTAATGCCATTACAGCAAATGATAACGACGGCTTTCCGATTACCGGAGCAATCTCAGCCGCATCCATTGGATTTTCATATGATTATGACGGTAACGTACAACGGGGAACAGGAAGTAATGGTGACGATGCTCCTATAGTTGTTGTTGCCGGTAATGCCGGAAGTGCCAAGCCTGTTGTAGCAATAGGTACGATATCTAGAAGCAAAGGCATATCCATTACGCTAACCGCAGAGGCCGACAGAGCTTATCTCGATTAAGGAGTAACCATGGGACTGAGCTTTAATGGTTTGACGAAAGTAATAACCTTGACCACCGGAACAACGTCATTGTCTGTTCGTCAATTATGGTCACGGTGGGTAGATTGGTTTCTTACGTCCGATAATTCAAAATATCTCCCTGCTTTTAGTCAAGTTGGTGGTAACGACATCGACCCCATAGTTGGAACCGCTATTCCTATTTATGCGTTTTTGATGAATGGGTGGAAACTAAAACCTCAAGAGGCAAATCATACCGTAACAGTTACAGACGGTATATTGCTTGTTAACGGTGGTGGAGACCCATTCAATAATGCCGATGGCGCCTATACGGTTAGAATTAACTATCAGCAACCAGTGCAAGCAATTACTGTGGCTACCGGCGGTGGTGCAACTCCTCCGACGCCAGATGAAATTGCTACTGCTGTTTGGGAAAGTCTGCTGATAAACCATGCCAACGTCAA